>Ga0123355_10022683_pt1 | contig 10068 bp, 5 predicted proteins | sample TergutEmb28metaG_3_FD_89872 | JGI IMG/M metagenome (GOLD analysis project Ga0123355, IMG submission 89872) | Embiratermes neotenicus P1 segment gut microbial communities from Petit-Saut dam, French Guiana - Emb289 P1 | ecosystem: Host-associated > Arthropoda: Insects > Digestive system > Gut ...
CATCACCGCTGACATGCTACAAACAGTTTGGAACGAACTCGATTATCGTGTTGATGTTTGTAGAATCACAAAGAGTGCACATATAGAGCACCTGTAAGGTATGTAACAAAAACTTGGAGTGTTATTCTATTAAATAAAAAATGCATATACCCCTTTCTCAAGGGTATTGTGTATGAAAAGTTGTTAAAACCCCAACAATCATTTTGAATAAACCTGTATATAAATAGGCATTTAGAAAAAGCATGTAATAATAGATGTACATTTACGTTTTTACTTATTTGTCTACTTATCGATTCATTACACAAAAATTAACACACTAAATTAAGTACTCAATCCGGCAGAGTATTTAAGAAACATTTGGACACGTTTAAAATATTCGAGAAAATTAAACTGCAAATTTCAAATTTAATTATCCATAAATCTACTATGAGTAATCAATTTCATTAATGATTTAGGTACTTATTCTGAGCTAATCTTTAAAACGCACCAAGTAAATAGCTAAACAATTAAGTTAACCTGTTCCTATCAACATTAAACATATTTGAATGTACATATTGCCTTCAAATCAGAAGATTTATTTCAAAGTGGATGAACTGGGGTTTGTAAGATGTTACTGTAACATGATCACCTGAAATTGCTACTCAAACCCACTACTTCTTTGAAAAAAAAAATACCATAATTTATGACATTTTTATAACAAATCATTTATTTTTTCGGGATTTAGGGATTTTGCCCCAGTACTTTTTGTATTGCATTTTGCCCTAATACTTATTGTATTGCACTTTGCCCCAGTAATTTTTATTGCATTTTGCCCCAGTACTTCTTTTATTGCATTTTCCTACCATTCTGTTTTGTTTTGTGTTTCTTTTTTTTGTATATTTGCACCGTTATTGTGTTTTATTTGCGTCTTTGTTCTGGCTTTATAATAAGCACTTGTGCTGTTAAGCCTGAACGTTAATGACTGCCCACTGAATTGAACTAAATTGAAATGAATTGAATCTATATTGTTAGAACCTGGTTAATTGTAAGTAAAATTGACATAACCGCGAAATTATTTCGTTTCATATTCCATATGAACAAGCTAATAACTACAAATTTTGACCTCGATACCAACAATCTTTGAGAGGCAATTTGTGGCTTACTTCGGTTCCTCTGGTCAACCGTGAAATTCATTTTTCATGGTGCAACATCCCCTAGTGGGCCAGGGCCTTCTCTTCACCGTCACACTCAGACACACCACTCTCGGTAGGCCTCCTTTAGACGGTGGATAAGCCCGAAGCAGAGACGTTTACCTGACAGCACACACCAGTCACAAGAGAGAGACATCCACGCCCCCTGCGGGATTCAAACCCACAATCCTAGAAAGCCAACAGCTGAACACCCACGCATTAAACCGCGCGGACGCTGATAGAGCACTGTAATACTACCAGAAATTAGGTCACGTGGCCTTTACTCAACATGGTCCGCAGTTCAAAATTCATTAATAGTTGTGTTTTGCACAATATATAATTTGGCACTGCAAGTAAGCAATAAATATGTACAAAAAACGAGAAAGGGAACAATCCATGATTCACGAGTTCCTCAAAATAATTTTAAAAACCTGATGAATAAGTCGGCATATGTCAGTCTGTGCTACCAGAACAGAGGCCAGGACTTGCAACATACAATCCTGAGCCACTTCGACGTCTTTCGTTCCCTCAACGTCCTTTCCCAAAATTTGCGCCTTATTTTGCGTATCGTTCAGTCTCCTTTTACATTTTCAAATTAGCGCCCTAGAAGAAATTTTAATTTGCGTGAACTTTCTTTTTTATTTGTTAAAAATTCTTGATAATAGTGTACAAATCTTACACTTGAAAGCGTCTATAGACTGTGCTACTTTATACCGCTTGTAAGAAATACTCGACGTACCCCTCAAATGTTGGATCATTTATTCCACCATTGTTACGTGAGAATGTGGACTGGGTCCAACTGGAACACAATATATCCCAGTGACCGATTTTTTTTTAAAAAGGCCGTGAGTCTTCGGGTCCAGAAGGATGAGTATTTCTTAACCAGAAAGCTACTGTTAGAAACCTGCTCCGAAAAATCATTTGTACTCTATATGAACAAGACGTTTGCCTTGTCTGAGCGGCAATTTCTATGACAATCCTGTAATGCGGGAAGTCTAAACAAATCCAAACAGGTGTACCTTTCTTTGACGATATTAACTTTTTGAAGACCAGAATTAACCTCAATTAAATTCCAAGATTTAGTTCATACCGCCCAGTAAACACATTCCTTGTCGTTCATAAAACTTAACATTTAAGGCTACAGGAAAAATAATCGCTACTTGTTCTGAGATTCACACGAAACACACCACACTGCCTGTGCACTGGGGGCAGACTGTAGACTTTCTGAACTGGTGATACATATTTGTGACAGTCGAATAATACTGTTTCTGGGAACTGGGTTCATTGAGCATTAGACAGTTTTAGTCATGTCTTGCTTAAGGTGCACACTGTGGTGTGGGTGAAGGCTCCTTTCCTCCGGGATACGCCACTGTGGCATTCTTCTTTACTATCTCTTCTTCTTGCGCCTTCTCATTTTTCATCACCATGGCCTATATTCTCTGACCCGCAGACTTGTGACGCATCTTAAGGGAATAACGACGTTTTTGAAAGGAAGAGATAAAGCTCTATTCCATGAGACGTGGCTACTACGATGAACCGTAAACATGAGTACAGCAGGATTTAAAACACATTTATTATTTATTTCAAGGTAATGTCTAGCAGAATATCATGGCATACTGACAAAAACCACTAAAATAAAGCACCAGGATAGCCCCTAATGTGCCTGAAATTCGAGCATGGGTACTTCCGCTTCAAGGTCAGCAAACTTACCGGTAGATTGTCAGCTGTATATTTTTAGGTTGGAATTTATGCGGATCCAAACACTGACATATTGACGACATAAATTACAGCATTCAAGACTCAAGACGCAGGACTCTCTTGCGATAAAACGATATAATGCATAAAGCGCCCGTGCCAATTGGTTCCATTGTCTAGCCAGTTTGTTTGTGATCCACCTAAACGTTTCGAAGCCTGCGTAATTTTTTTTTCAGTGTTCCCATTTTCCATAAAGGCATTGCTTTATTTGGTGTTTACCAGAATTCGCTTGTTTGTCCTTCCGATAAGAGCAGGATGAAGGAAAGATGAGTATGTAGCACTCGTGAAATGGTACTAGAGGGCACAAAAACATCACTCGGAGACAAACCTCAAAAACAAATCACTAAATCACAGCAGTTCGTCAAGATCGTACTTAAGAAGCCGTTCTCTACTACAGAGGACACAACTCCTTCTACATTACACAAACCAGCTACTTAGTGCAATAGTTCCTATATACTCCGAGATTCACACGAAAACAATAACTACATTTGGTAGACAAAATGTGGGATTCGCAGATTAGAACAGATGGTATTGCACTGCACACATAAGTGTTAATATCGTCCGTTTATATACTCTCTCTTGTTATGAGTGACCACTTTCCCTAGTGTATTGAGGTGTAAACCAAAGTTCCTTTGAATTTCTTGCTTTCTAATCCTTATTCACCCCATTTCACATAACTCGCATAATTTTCCGGTAAAGTTCGAAGCTTTCTGTTTCATTCGCAGCAAAATACTTATGACATTCCACAAGTAATGTCTGCAAAACCTAATAATGCAATGTCTTGTTGACCGTACATCGTGATATATCCTAAAAATAAGAACCAACAGGATGCACTATTTACTTTCAATTTATTTCAATAATTAACCTGTACATGTTTCGAGCAGTCTTACTGCTCATCATCAGGAGGTACTACTCTGTATATACAGCAATTGGTATATGTCATGCGTTTATGTTGACTGGCTGTTGGCAGGATCGCGATGGAACTATATATACGGAGTAGTACCTCCTGATGATGAGCAGTAATCCTGCTCGAAACATGTAGAGGTTAATTATTGAAATAAATTTAAAGTAAACAGTGCATCCTGTTGGTTCTTCTTCTATGGATCTAATAATGCAAATTATCGAAGTTGAATGACAAACTTGTTTGCTGATTCAATTAATTTCTATACATTTCTACTTTGTAATTAACTGTACAAAAACCAACACAGCGCCCTAAAAGTCTGCCTGCAGTAAGAATAAAACACGCGAACCGTGATGTGCACATGATGTGCACATGATGAGCACTGACAACGTAATGGACGGATAATACCGTAAAGTGAAATAATTGAAATTCAAACGTCCTCTGAGAGCAGCGTTTTATGGAGGCAAATGTCATGAGCAGCATGTTTCCCAAAGGAGCAGTTGTCAAAATATATGTCACGACAAGTGGCATTTCCATTTTGCGCACTGTATTTCACATCATTCAAAGGATTACATAAAATAAAATTCACTTGCCTTACTCGTTTAATCCTATCCACTAAACAAAACCGTAGTTTCCTGGGATTCAACATTAAATTTGTAGGTATTTTTAGGAAATTAAATCCCTTTTAATAAAACAAATGAGATAAGAAGTCTAAGCGACAAGATAATTAATTTTGTATTATTCGGCTTCTGTAAGGTGCTGCACTGCCATTTAAGTCACGAGAAAAAATGTCAAAGAACAAAGAAAGGAACAATCAAATAAACAAGAAATTTTTCTTTTTTTAAATGAAAGGAAATATAGAATTTCAACAACCAACATTTTGCAGGTTAATTAACCGAAAATAGTAATTACATATGGAACGAGCATTGCTGGTCTAGTTTCAATTTCATTGTGATTCCGGACTGCGCAAAGCGAGTTATGTACGTCCAGTTAGAGAATGCCACGCAGTTAGAAAATATGATGTTTTAAAATACTCAGTTTGCAAGTACTAAACACTAAGATTTACACAGAAATGGCACGGGACACACTATTTTGTAATTACAGGACCTTACATAAAATTACATGATCTTTATTTAACACAAGTATTGAAGACGGTCTCATAATTTGGAATCAATGAAGCAATCTTTATTCTTTGTAATCAATAGACCTTGGTTTATATTTCAAAGCAATGTAAAATATTCAACCCCAAATAATCACTGAAAAATGTGTGATATTCAAAACCACCAGAAAATAAATTATCTAAAATAGCCTTTAAAACTATATCAATGAACACAAAAATAACAATTTTTCTGAGAAATTGCACCAAAAAAATCTAAATCGATGTAGGTATTAAGTAATAACAGTGTGCAGGTACTCTAATATTTGCAACAATATCAAGATATATAGAACTATAATTTTGCCTGTTGTTTTGTATAGGTGTGAAACTTGGTCGTTGTCACGGCGGGAGGAAAGGAAGCTGAGGGTGTTTGAGAACATGGCGTTGAGGAGAATATTTGGACCTAGGAGGGACGAGGTAACGGGGAAATGGGGGAGACTGCATAACGAGGAGCTAAATGATTTGTACTCCTCACCCAATATTGTGAGGGTGATAAAATCGAGAAGAATGAGGTGGGCTGGGCATGTGGCGCGTATGGGTGAGGAGAGATGGGTGTATAGGGTCTTGGTGGGGAAACCGGAGGGAAAGAGACCACTGGGGAGACCTAGGCGTAGATGGATGGATAATATTAGAATGGATCTCCAGGAGGATAGAGACAGGTTTCGGAGGCTTGTGAGTGCGGTAATGAACCTTCGGGTTCCGTGAAATGCGGGGAATTTCTTGACTAGCTGCAAACCAGTTAGCTTCTCAAGAAGGATTCTGCGCCATGGAGTAAGTAAGTAATCTCTTCCTGAAAGTTTATGTGCAACCTACAACAAATCTTTCGTATTTTTGTTCATTTACTGCAGGCAAGACTGTACAGACCAAAGTGATAATTAGAAGTATAAACATTACATTGCCAGGAGCTTGCCTCTGTTCTTCCATTCAGCTTCGCCATGTGGTGCAGACTTTAGTACAGAAATAATTTTCCTGCCCCTTTATTGCAGAGGCACTTGTTTACAAAGCTCACCAAGCATAACGACACTGCACCTCGTTCATAAATTGAAACAGGGCATAAATAAGGTAGTAAAAGAAGCTTTTGTATTAAATAAGCAATGTAAAATTTTAGGGTAACTCATTTGGTATTTTGGTGAAAAAAAGGAAACTAAACACAGAGCTGGTAATGACTTGCTGTTATGCCAGGAGTCATGAAATCTCAAAAGAGTCGATACCGCACACACAGTCTCTGTCCGCCTTATTACGACGTACCATTCAGAAGATTAATTAAAACAGGATAACAAGCACACTCCACATTCCAGAGCAGCGGTCTTCAAAAATTTAATATCTTCGGAAAAATTGTGATTAAACATAAATATTTGCGGAACTCCTGAAAAATAAAAGCGTATTTTTGACGTGGAAAAATTAAAACATGCATTTTAGATCATAAACTTTGACTAAAAATGCAGCACCTATGCATCTTATGAAAAACAGGATTAATTGTGATTAATTGTGATTAATTGTGATTTACAGTGAAACTGAATAATAAGAAGAGACGAGGAAAAAAACTAAAAATTCACATTCGCATTATCAAAATTTTGTTTATTAATTTCGTTATGAGTGAAATACGTTTGAGGGAGTGTCACGTAATAAACACTTAGGTTCCGCTGAACAAAGACTGACTGCCCGATATAGAAGTCCATTCATTGGCTTCACATACCAACCTGTTATTCTACAGAAAATAATCTGCTTGGAAGAATCAACTTCCAGGATTATTCTGTATGTGTATAAGAAAACTGTTATTTGTAACTGCAAAAGATTAAAAAAGAAGCTAATGTCTAACGCTCACGTATATTTTACTGACACACTGCCTGAAGGTTTAATATTTCCTGTAATATAAAATTTTTGGTATAGGAAATCTTTCTTCCGTCTTGTTAAAAACACGCAAGAAATTTTACCAAACCTCTAATTTAAAAAAAAGCAGTCCTGTTACAGGCCTGGAGTGGCCCAGAGGGTTCCAGGAAATTAACGTTCCCAGATTTCGTGACAATGGCACAGGATGGTGGTAAGTTTGTCAGCCGTACACACCGGCCGCCTTTACCCCCAGGAAATACCCCTGGTACTCATTTCTATTTGAGGCTGAGTCGACCCCAGGGCCATAGTGCGATCGGAAGGATTTTATGTCAATCAAAAATCCACTGACACCACCTAGGATCGAACCAGCGACCTTCCGATTTGTAGAACAACTCCTTAACCACTGTGCAACCGCGAAACCTCTAATTAAAGTAGATAAAAATTCTTGTTATGAAAGTTTAATTGTATCAAAAGTAGCAGTAATATGAATTCGTATATTTAACTCCTGTTAACAAGACCCTATCTTTGTAATATTACAGTGATTAGATAAAGGAAGAAGAACTGAATGACACATCTAGCACGTTTATGGGAGAAGAGAAATGAACAAATAATTTTACTTTAGAACACAAAGAAATACAGAACTTGGAAGGCCCATAGTCGAAAAAAGGACTATATAAAATTATTACCAAAATGCTAACACTATTGCCAAAACACACACATTACAAAACCCACAAATACACACATCCACACAACCCACATAAACACATCCACACAAACCACACACACACACACACACATCCACACAACTCACAAATACACATATCCACACAACCCACGCATACACACATCCACACAACCCACACATACACACATCCACACAACCCACACACACACATCCACACAACGCACACATACTCACATCCACACAACCCACAAATACACACATCCACACAACCAACAAGTACACACATCCACACAACCCACACATACACACATCCACACAACCCACACATACACACAACCACACAACCCACACACACACATCCACACAACCCACAAATGCACATATCCACACAACCCACAAACACACAACCACACAAAACACAAATACACACATCCACACAACCCACACATACACACACTCACACAACCCACACACACACACATCCACACAACCCACGATCACACATCCACACAACCCACACATACACACATCCACACAACCCACAAATACACATATCCACACAACCCACACATACACACATCCACACAACCCACACACACACACATCCACACAAACCACACATACACACATCCACACAACCCACAAATACACACATCCACACAACCCACACACACACACATCCACACAACCGACAAATACACATATCCAAACAACCCACACATACACAAATCCACACAACCCACACACACACACACACACATCCAAACAACCCACACATCCACAAACCCACACACACATCCACACAACCCACACATACACCCATCCACACAACCCACAAGTACACATATTCACACAACCCACACATACACACATCCATACAACCCACACACACACACACACACATCCACACAACCCACACATCCACAAACCCACACACACACACACACACATACACACAAGCCACACATACACATATGCACACAACCCACAAATACACATATCCACACAACCCTCACATACACACATCCACACAACCCACAAATACACACATCCACACAACCCACACATACACACATACACACAACCCATAAATTCACAATCCACACAACTCACAAATACACACATCCATACAACCCACACATACAAACATCCACACAACCAATAAATACACACATCCACACAACCCACAAATACACACCTCCACACAAGCCAAAAATACCCACATCCACATAACACAAAAATACGCACATCCACACAACCCATAAATACACACATCCACACAACCCACAAATACACACACCCACACAACTCTCAAATACACACATGCACACAACCCACACATACACACATCCACACAACCCACACATACACACAACCACACAACGCACACATACACACATTCACGCAACCCACACATACACACATCCACACAACCCATAAATACACACATCCACACAACCCATAAACACACATCCATAGAATCCACACAACCCACACAAACACACAACCCACACATCCACACAACCCCCACCTACACACATCCACACAACCCACACACACACACACATCCACACAACCCATAAATACACACATCCACACAACCCACAAACACACATCCATAGAATCCACACAACCCACACATACACACAACCACACAACCCACACATATACACAACCACGCAACGCACACATACACACATCCACACAACACACATACACATATCCACATAACCCACGCATACACACATCCACACAACCCATAAATACACACATCCACACAACCCACAAATACACACATCCATAAAATCCACACAACCCACACATATACACATCCACACAACCCATAAATACACATATCCACACAACCCACACATACACACAACCACACAACGCACACATCCACACATCCACACAACCCACACATACACACATCCACACAACGCACACATACACACATCCACACAACCCACACATACACACATCCACACAACGCACAAATACACACTTCCACAAAACCCAATCCAGATACACACACATCCACACAACCCACACATACACACAACGCACACATGCACACATCCACACAACTCAACCCAGATATACACACATCCACACATACACACACACACACACACACACTCTGTATTGGGCTGGACTCGCGAGTTCCTTGGAACCCACTACGAATATCCTACTTTCAAAAATCGGGTACGTTGATAGCCACTCAGAGGGCTACAGACTAGTCAAGAAAGCCTTGCAACTTCGAATTAGTGTTACTTAACGAAACCATGGGGAATTTATATTTTGTTTTCAAACGATAAGCCGCAGTTCACAGCCTTTCACATGCAAACTTGCTCCCGTTCATGACACTACTCATGAATCACCCCCTCCCCCTCTCCAGGGCTTCGGGTCGTGGGTCCACGTTTGACTGGTGAAGAAGTTACTTCATAGGAGACCAGCCTCGTGGTCTAGTAGTCAGAGTCTCTGACTACTAATCATGAGGTCCCGGGTTCGATTCCCGGTTCTACCGTGGGAATTTTCCCTGAAGGGGAGGATTCCCGCGGTGACCATGGTC
>Ga0123355_10022685_pt1 | contig 10068 bp, 6 predicted proteins | sample TergutEmb28metaG_3_FD_89872 | JGI IMG/M metagenome (GOLD analysis project Ga0123355, IMG submission 89872) | Embiratermes neotenicus P1 segment gut microbial communities from Petit-Saut dam, French Guiana - Emb289 P1 | ecosystem: Host-associated > Arthropoda: Insects > Digestive system > Gut ...
GTCTAGAACAAGAACTACAATTTTTTTCCGAAAAAACTGTAAAGTTACGGTTTAAATGGCATTTAAATTCCGGCGGCAGAGGAGTGCGCGGCATTTAAAAGTCCGTACGTTAAAGGTTAATGATTTGGAGCATGGAAATACAGTGTTATGTGAGGCACTGTTACACATTATCAGTGTTTTCTTTTGTTTACCATTTACATTCATTTGAATTATTTAAGAGAATTTATTTGCCTCATATTGACATTTTTGTAATGATATTGTAATAATGAAGTGAATATCTGTTTCACTGGTAACTTGTTTAAGGAAAGTGGATACTTTTTGCAACTGAAAATCTTGCTTTGACATCAAATAAAACCAAATTTATTTTCTACTTCATAATTCATACTAGATTGCTTCATAATCTATTTTACTGAGAGCATATCAGTGTCTAATAATAACTGAAAGGTTTTTTTTGTTACAGGAAGCAATGGCTGCACACCATTCACAGTATGTGTGGTTCCGGAAGCTTTATATGAATTTTTCACGGTATGCAGTTGTAAATACTTTCAAGGAAATAGAGATTTTGGATTTAGAATTGGATTTAGAACTGGATGATTGAGTAGACACGTAGTGTACAAAGTTGCTGATTGCACTGCCGGTTTGTTTCAGCATCTTGCCATCCATAGGTGAGTGCTGACAGTTTGGCTTAGCCATTAGTGTTTAAAAGTAGAAGTACCATGCACATTTCTGAAGAAATTTTGAATGAATGCAAGTTTCTTAGCTGCACAGACTACCAAAACATCAAGGATCTGTCATATCACTTGCTGTTTCACCCTTCTACGCCCTGTCACTGAGTATAATCAGTATTAATACAAATAAAATCAAAAGTGATAAAATCATTGCAGATTTTAATCATTACCACTTGTATTGCCATCCTTCTGTAATGGACCACACAAATAATCTGTGTTGAAGCAGAGAATACCATAGGTCAGGGTGCACAAATCTGAGTCACCCGGGCAACTAAATTTTGTATGGTGGCACCCAATATTTTCAGCATAATTACTGCATTTTTTCCCCTTACATACGAAAAGGTTTATCAATTAAGCAGAAAGCGCCACATAACAGTGAATTTCACTGGTCGCCCAATAACTGTAAGTCCTCAATTTTAACTCACTTTTATGTCACCCTTCTAACACCTAGAATTTGGAAGTGGCTCATAGATTTCTGGAAAATTTTTGGGTCCTACCCTTGGTAAGGGAACCATATTCACAGCTAAAAGTATACCTAAAGATGAAAACTGGTGGTGGTAGTAGTAGTAGTAGTAGTAGTAGTAGTAGTAGGCGGTGTTTGTTTAACAGAAGCATTTTGACTATAAAGATTGTCAGAAGGGTAATGTTTATCTCCTGTCTATATATTTGACATGTCTTCATTCTCCAAACTGATCAAAAAGACACACAAACCATTATAAAATAACTTAATTAATGCCTTTAAATTGTTCCAAAATACGAAAACAAAAAACAGACTATGTAGTACTGTTGACTGTACATACGCTTGTTTGTGCAGGGTGTAACATGACTGCACAGCCCATAGCCTGCTTTACCTGTTTGTTAATAGCTCAGACCTATGGATATTCTATGGTGAGAAGATTTTCTAGAATACTGTTGCCCCAAAAACTTCAATACTTATAATATACAGATGTGTTTTCACAAACATGTCATGTGTCTCTTATGTTTATTGGACCGTGCATCATCTTGTTAGTTGAGTAAAGAGAGACCAACTTGATTGCACTTGTTTTATTATTACTTTATTCAGTGCTCAACATGTTTCAGACATTAATACATCCATCCTCAGGAGCTTGCGACTTATTTGTCGAGTTATTTCATGGGTTGTATTGCTCTGGTTCGACGTGTGCTGGTGTTACGTTGTGGTTTGGCTGTGGTGGTGTGGTATCCGTATGTGGGCTGAAGCCTGCATACAGATACCACACCACCCCAGCCAAACCACAACGTAACACCAGCACACATCAAACCAGAGCAATACAACCCATGAAATAACTCAACAAATAAGTCGCGAGCTCCTGAGGATGGATGTATTAATGTCCAAAACATGTTGAGCACTGAATAAAGTAATAATAAAACAAGTGGCATCAAGTTGGTCATTCTTTACTCAAATGTCATGTGTCTGTTGTTGAACATGGCCTAATATCTCTTGTTCCTACTTCCACTGTATGAATTTCCCGATCTTTGTATGCCGAATAAATTAACAGTAACTACAACATTCAGCTATACTGGAAGTATAAATCCAGTTAGCTAAACAGTCCGTACAACACATCTTCAAGTATTTTACACTACAACATGTCATAGTGTAAAATTAGCTATTCTGGAAATTGTATTGTACAGACTGTACAATTAATTAGATTCAATAAAAATGCAAAATTGCTCAGTGGTCATATAGAAATGCATAACCTGGAAAATGAAGGAACATATAAAGACAAGCCTTGGGTCCATGTCAGTGGATATATTGATAGACTAGCCAAGTATGGAGTGCTGAAAAACTCCACATATTCTGCACACAGCCATGACACTGTTAGAAGCTGGAGGTTGAAATCAGTATGTTACTTGTCCCCTTATCTGCACTGAAACTGTAAATGTTGTACAGCCATTGTGGCAATGCGTTTATCTGAAGAGTTTGAAGAGTGAGATTGGTTTCATTAGCATGGAACAAGAATGGAGGTGTTGCAACACTTCTTTGGTGATAATATTATTGAAAGAGAATTTGTATCAAAATTCCTCATATGTTAGACAAACCTGACATAAAATAATGGGAAATGTATTTCAAAAGTTATTCTAGAAACTTGTTGACTGTGTTTCATCAAATAAGTAGACAAAATTAACGTTACCTGTGGTATGCCATGAAAACTTATATGTGGAGTGGAGATATGGCTATACTCATTTGTAAACTCAGCACTAATTTGAGGTAAGTGGTAATCCTTACACCCTGTTTGCTTTACTCCCAGGGAAAGAGCACCCAGTACCTATTGAGTAGGAGACTGGGTGGACCCCAGAGCCAGTGTGGATGTTTCGGAGAAGATATAAATCTCCTGCTACTGCCAGCATTCAAACCCCAGATTGTCCAGCCTGTAGCATAGTCACTATTCTGACCATGTTATCCCAGCTCCCGTGTTTCATCAGACAAATATAATAAAGTAAACACCTACTCTAATACTTTTTATGATTGTAATTGTATATTTGCATACAAATGCTAATTGTATCAGCATTGGGTTATTTGACCTTTTTGTCACTGTTCTCATTGCCATTGATGTGGTGTACTTTAAGGGATAACAGTATGTCAGTGATGTGTGTTTCATTTGCTGAAGTTGTGAAAAATCTTCATGTGAATACATTATGTAATTCAAAATAATTTTAGGGTTACAGGTGTAGTGATACGGAGAACTTTTTCTATATTTTAGCATTTTTTTACAGGACAACGCACTGGAGTATAATGAATGGTATAGGCTGATAATAGATATAGTGTTACGTTGAATGTTAAAGAAATGTGTTCATTTAAAATTATATATGGGGTTGTAAGGCTTATACAATTCCAAAACTTGTTACTATAAATAAAATGGATTTATGCTCAGATTGCCTCTATTCATGTTGGTTTGAGTGACTTTGCAGATCTGTTTGCTTCCAATCATGTCTGTACATTGGATGCTACACATCTGTTGCAGCACTGTATCATCATTTTGCAGGTGTATATTAAAGGCTGAAGTAGCACCATACTCTTGTGTTCATAATCATATTTAGTGGATCAAGTTAATAATGCTGCAATCTACATGAAAAGTCAGGATTTAGTTATCAATTTTGGGACCCCTTGGTGCTTGATCATATAATAGAATGTTTCAATGAAATGTCCAGTATTGTGTACAGAGCCCATGCAAGAATTTTTACTGTGCATTTGTCTATAAAGAAAACATTTTTTAATTTTATTAAGATGTGATAGAATAACTCTGTGTATATGTATACATCTGTTAACAATTCATCTATCTCATGAAGTGCAGATATACCAGAGATCTAAGAGAAAGCACAGCTTAGGTAAGCAGATTTTTTACATAAATATCAGTCCAGGCTCTTTCTGTTTAAACACTTTTTCATTAGCATCTGTAAGGCCTAAAGAATTAACAGCAGTTAGCACATGGCTCTTTCTTTTCATATAAGTAAGGAAACAGGATTTAGAAGGTTAAGTATAGACACACCAAGCACCCATAGGAAATCCCTGGTTAGGAAAGGTGATGGTGTTTGTGTAGCTGGTGTTGGATGTCCAAGATAGATTCCATTTTTGACATTTCAGCATTTACTCTCTTTTGCATTTAGTTTATGGGTATTCCTGTACCAGTTAAATATGTGTAATCTCAAATGGAAACAAAGCAAGCAGCATCCAATCAGTATAAGGTCCAGTTAATGTGAAAAGAATTTAGAAATTATGAGTTGGAAACACCAGTCTCCCAGAAATGCAATGGAAGACTACTGAATCAGCATTAGGTACTGTCAGTGTTCTGGGACAAGTCAATACAAGTGGGTAGGCTGGACATGTCAACAGAGACAGCAGAATCATTCAGTTTTTAGACTGCTTGTCATGATAGATCCCATAGGACAGCATAGTTGTGTAGGTTTCTTCCTCTCTTTCACTTCGTTGAATCCATTTTTTTTACTGTGTAATTATTATTATTATTATGCTACTTGGTATACGCATATTGCATTTACAGCGGCTTGCTTCTTTTGTTGGTATTGACATATGTACCCCTGTATGTGGCATTTTCACCATGTAATTTTTGCACTTATATCTGGCCCTCTGTGGAATTTTGAGTTTCACCTCTTGCTGTTGCACCTTTCCCCTTTCTTCATGTCATACTCTTTTCACCTTATCTTATGGTCTTTATTTTTGTGTATGGTGTGTTGTCACCGACTGCACATCTACAGAGCTGCCTGTGTTTACACTGTCATTTTTTTTCCGCAAGGAAGTTAAACGGGGTGTAGGTGAAGGTGGTACAAGCATATATACGGTACTCTTCACTCAGTGTCTCTGCCTTTTCCAACTCTGTGTATTTCCCTTCTCCAAGGTGTTCCCTTCCCCCATCCTGATTCCTTTACTGGACTATAGTCAACGTCCGTTGCCATGTACTCGTCTGACATGGTACAAGTTATCAATGTGCCCAATGTCCATATGTATGTATGTAACATGTTTGTTACAATACAAACCTGTCAATGTCTCAAAAACTGGAACTTTGTTATTCAAAAGCTACAACCTAGAAAAACCTGGAACGTATTTTTGTTTTTCTACCCTGTATCATTGCGTACATGCCACATATTCTTGGACATGGATCAGTTGAGGATAGTTTGACACCACGGGTCAGATGTTTACGCCGGTGCGCTCGTATACCTCTATTTGTTCACCGTGTCCATGTATAAAACAGATTGTACTATCATCTGCAGATATATGGCTGTGAGAAATTAGGATAACGCCATTGATTGACTAGGTTATTTTTTTCTAAATTTGATAGAAAATGGAAAGACCGATTTGTTGAACGAAATGTAATACGTGGCAGAAAGCTATTATCTGTGACTAGTAGGAAAATGGCTGCGCAGCGAGTGGTTTCCGCATTAGTATTTCTAGTAATTGTGTGTGCCTGCAACTGTGTTTCAATTGGCAGAAAGTTACACACCGAAGACTTTTTGTATCCTCCTCAATACCATAATTATGAAGAGATTACGAATTTGCTTGGAAGTGTGGTCTCAACATACCCACATTTAGCAAAGTTACACTCTATTGGTAAATCTGTACAAAACAGGGATCTGTGGGTTTTAGAAATAAGTGAGAATGTGCATAATCGTAGTTTAGGGGAGCCAATGTTCAAGTATGTTGCAAATATGCATGGAGATGAAACGCTTGGCCTAGAATTGGTGATGTTCTTGGCTCAGTATCTACTGGAAAATTACGGGTCTGATGCAAGGGTGACTCGCCTTGTTAATGCAACGGACGTATTTCTCATGCCATCTCTAAATCCAGACGGTTATGAAACTTCTCGGGTAAGAAAAACATGGCTTTGAATGAATAATAAGTTAATCTGTTAAAGCCAACAACTGGCAATACTGCTTTTTTTAACCCATACAGTGTGTTGTTATGACATTACTGAAGCTATAACATACATTCGTGGCTACTTGTTATGTCTCATATATTTTACACCATGTTGCATCAGGATTGCGCACACAAACAAAAATTGCAGTACCCAAGCTATATGAGAAATTATGGCATTTGGTCCAAGAACATTAAGTTCCCAGGATGCCTTGCTTGCTTACCTTAACCGTCAGATACATTACAGTCAGTGTCTGTGTTTTCAGCCCTCTTTCTGAATGGTTTCCTGTACACCCCAAACAAATTACATGCCACAACTTAGCAGTACATACATTACACCTACCAGTGATGTGTAAATAGTGTAGTTGGTATAGCAACTCATAATGGGCTACTCAGCCTTCTTTGTGATGAATACCAGGTCTCTTTTCCTAGGCATGAAATAGTTGGGACTTGGCAATGACCACCTGTTACCATTTAATGCCGAAGTTAAGAAGGTGTAGAGCTTTACCTGGGCTATCATGGCATGTAATAGGGTTAGATGTACTGTATCTTTTATCTATTACGAGTAGCAGATAGTGTCCATCTGAGCAACTGGGGCGAGGACCAAATAAAATTTACATCCTTCCCCCAGGGCATACAGTTAATGCAAGAAGGGAAAATTTGTGTTACTGTTTAAATATTCATATTTAAAAGGGTAACTTTAGTCCTTGTGTTAAGAAGCACATAATACAATATTCAGTGTGGTAATTTGTGTTCCTTCTGCTTTGGAACTATATTTGTACAGGGAGGGAGATCAAATGACTAGGGAAGTGGTGATACTTGAACACAAATGGTGTTGTTTTATGATGGGTCCCTGTGTTCCAGCCCAGGCAGTAATGGAACAGATTTGCAAACAGAAGGCATGACATCTATGAAGCACCTTAAGCATGTGAAAGCAGCTTAGAAGGAGAACAGTGCTAATGCTAGGGACTTTGAGAGAAGGATCGTTCCATATTTCTTTCATCCAGCATATTTGCAGATTTTGAAGACCTTTAAATGTCATATACATACGAAGTATAACATATCAGTCAAAAACACAACAGGTTTATTACATAAAATGCTGTTTTAAGGCAACACGTTTCAACTATTGTAAGCATTTGGGATCTCAGAATGCACTTTAAACATTCTTAACCGTGGATCTGTACCCTAGAAGGCCTAAAGATGACTCAGATTCGAAACATGTTGCCCTAAAATAGCATATTATGTAGTAAAACTATTGTGTTTTTGACTGATACGTTATACTTTATATGTACAGATAAACATTTCGGGATGACTAACGTTAAATTTAAATGTCATACGCAATGTTAAGAGAGTAAAAATCCCTCATAGTGCTTTTTGTCTTACTGAAGGCAAACAGAGAAGAAATTCATGAGATATTTTTATACATCACAGTGTGAAATGTTGATGGGGCCCAGCCCCTATTGACAAGCTGTTCCTGAAGGTTACATTAAAATGTTGAATCATAAATTTTTCTTCTCTTACATGATGAAGGTTTTGAGGTATTTGTGTATGCATGGGCACGTCATTTTATTAGACAACACACATCAGTATTCACTCAGGCCATTTGGTGGGATAGCAGGCAGTGAAGCACTCCCTGCTCCTCCTGTTTGATGAGAGCTAGGCTCCACATAGTTAAGTACAGTGCAATTAACATCAGGTTTTTACTCGTCACATTTAACAAGCGATTAGATTGGTATTTTAATTTTTGCACATTGTTTACCGGAAACTTTGGAATTTTATTGAGAATGAAATGGAGATCATGCAGCGTGTCTTAATTATACAGTTGATTTCCTTGCTGTCTGAATATATAAAAACAATTGCTAGGGTTTTTTTTTTTTTGTTTGTTTGTTTGTTTGCATATGTGAACATGAGTAATTTAAATGTTGAAGAAGGTGTTAGAAATGTTGTCTTTGCCTTGCATTCACACATCAAATCTAACAGACACATTGTTCATTATGCTGAAAAGTTTTAAAGTTAAGCAAGCTGAAGGCAAGTGACTAGCAACAGTTGTAAGAAAAATAATTTCCCTGTAGAACTGTAAACACTGTCACTTTGCTGGAGAATTCCCTGATAGTTCTAGGCTACTTCTGTAGTGTACAAACAGAATATTCTGTTATACCTTCTTAACCAGAGTGAGAATTGTTCATCCTGCAGTGATAATTATGGAAAAGTAGTTTTCTGTTATTTTGGAACATTCATGGTGAACAAATTACAATACTTGTACAAGATGTGAGGTTCTAACAATGGTGTTACTGAATATTTAAATCCTTTTGGCTGTTCTGGCACATAGGTTGGTAAGTAGTTACTGCTGTTTCAAAGAAGCCTGCAAATTAAGGCTGTTACTGTTTGAAATGTCAGTAACCACCGACCTGCGTGCATGGCATAATGTCCTAGAAGGCTTGATTCTTTATTTACATTGCTGTTTGTATGCAGGAAGGAATGTGTGATTCTGCTCCAGGATTTGAAGGAAGGGTGAATGCCAATGGTGTTGATTTGAACAGAGACTTTCCAGACCAGTTTGACATGACTAAATCAAGTGGTAGTATTCTTGATGGACGGCAGAATGAGACAGTTGCTATGATGACATGGATTGTGTCCAACCCTTTTGTTTTGTCAGGAAATCTGCATGGAGGAGCAGTTGTTGCCAGCTATCCTTTTGATGATTCAGGGTTAGTATTTCGTATTTTTCTTAAAGTGACTGTAATAGTGATTACAGCTGTAGGAGTGTAATTTCATTCTAGGTTGCATGTCCTGTTTCACAGCTAGGTGTGTGTTGATGTATGTTGAATTGCCATTATGGAATAGGTATCACAACTGCAGCATATTCTCTTTATCTTTTACGTTATTTTGTTTTTTAATGTTTTGCTGACCGTACATCTCAATATAATCCTAGTAATTAACCAGCCTCTACAAACATGTAGAGGCTTTTAATAAACGTATTATAAAACAAGATTTTGTGCATCAAGTTGGTTAATTACTAGGTTTTTTTTTTTTACTTAGTAGCCCTGAAGAACCCAATTTTCTTTTTCTGTGGAAGACTATTTAAAAAATGGTACCACTGTATTTTGATGCGTGCGCTGTCTTTCCCATCACTTGACAGGTTGAAAGTTTACCACATGCCATTCCAATCCTATCAGGTGATAAGGTATTGCCATTGTGTATGTGATTGTCATTTTCTTGAAGAGATGTCACTGGAATGCAGTAACATTTTAACTGTAGTTAGTCAAGAATCAAAACGTTCAGTGATCATATATTTTGTATCTTCTTTTTCATTTTGAATGCATTAGATTTAAAAAACCCAGTTCTTGTGGGAAAATATTTCCAGCCTAGTAGGTATAATTTTAGTGTGGGTCATGGCAGTGAATATGTTAACTTTATTCTGAAAAAGGATCATCGTCAACACAGGTTAAAATTAGAGTTTCTGTGGTAAATAAATGTATACACATTAGTTGCAGAAGCTTATATGTTGCATTTTTTATATTAGCTTGCATATTTTGGGGATATTTTGAGCAGGTAAGTGTAAAAACCAAAACCTTCTGAGTAAAATTAGTTGCTGAAGAATACAAGACCAGCTTGATGTCACTTGCTGTTTTATTTCACTTCTTACGTGCTCAACATGTTTCAGACATTAATATATCCATCATCAGGAGCTTGCGACTATTCTGTTGTATTACCACATTGGTCGTATTGTTCTTGGTTCGATGTGTATATCCGTGTTGCAGACTGATGCTGTGCTTCAGCCTGCAACAGATACCATTCCAACCCAACCACACCGAAACTCCAACACACATCGAACCAAGAACAATACAACCAATGTGGTAATTCAACAGCACAGTCGCAAGCTCCTGATGATGGATATATTAATGTCCAAAACATGTTGAGCACATAAGAAGTGAAATAAAATAGCAAGTGACATCA
>Ga0123355_10022686_pt1 | contig 10068 bp, 7 predicted proteins | sample TergutEmb28metaG_3_FD_89872 | JGI IMG/M metagenome (GOLD analysis project Ga0123355, IMG submission 89872) | Embiratermes neotenicus P1 segment gut microbial communities from Petit-Saut dam, French Guiana - Emb289 P1 | ecosystem: Host-associated > Arthropoda: Insects > Digestive system > Gut ...
AGCAACTGTAGACTGTAACTTCTGTTGAGAGATATTGATGTTTACTGCTGAGCAACTGTAGACTGTAACTTCTGTTGAGAGATATTGATGTTTACTGCTGAGCAACTGTAGACTGTAACTTCTCTTTGATTCTGGTTTTCATATCACTGCTTGTTTTTATTTCCTGAAAGCACCCTGTGGCCTTGCATCTCCTCTGCACTCCTCTACATCCTTCTTCTCAAATCTGTTTCTCAATGCTTTTCTTTATGGAGTCTTCAAACATTCCTCCCAATATTTAGTTCCCAATACATTCCTTTTAATCTTCTTTAATATCCAATTTTTGGGCTGGGAATGGGTAGCCATATTGAGTATCCTAAAGGAATGAACTTTTATATATCCCTGCCCCCTTAGACTTAATTCATCACCCTTGTAGTCCCGGTCACAACAATTGAAGTTGGTGGTAAAACGTAAAGTTACCGGATACGAAAACTTTGCAGTGCATTCTACTCCTCAGACAGTGGCAGCTTTACTTGTTCCACTTCCTGATAAGTTAAAACATGCCTTTTTATAGGGTTAGTCATACGGTCTTCGTTCTGCTGTGACTTTGACAATGTCACGGTGAAATTTGTCACTGACGTTTCGGTGCAGCATTTTGTTTTATCTGCGGACGTTGTGCAGCATCCCTAAAGGCCGAAGACCTCACCCAAGTCATTGTGAACGTCTAAATAATCCAAATAAAATGTTTATAGCTAGCTATTAGAACACGTAAACGACAACCAGATCTCGTTAAATTTTAGACTTAAACACGTATAACTTATTTTATGACTTACTTTGCATAATTTCCCAGATTCTTACTCGTGACCTGATGATGGCCCAAAACAGGGGTCGAAACATGTCGTCACATTAAATAAATATAATAAAATAAAATACCTATGATACTAATTGTGTCTCGACTTATTTAAACTTATTCCTTGTTCATGCTAATGAAGACAACGGGGATGACTCACCTAAAGTAACACAATCCTATATTGAAGTAAAATCTGTCATATTTCGATCCGTAGTTTCAGTCTTAAGTGTTTGGTCACAACTCACATTACACTACACTGAACTATAATTATGCCTGTAGTTTTCTGTAGGTGTGAAATTTGATCTCTGATATTGAGAGGAGAATATACGCTGACGGTCTTCTAGAATAGGGCGTTGAATCCATTTTTGTCTAAGAGGGAGGACGTATAAGGGACTGGTGAAAATTGCATGATGAGGAGCTTTATGATTTTTACTCTTTACCAATACTCTTCGGGTGATAAAATAAGGAAGATAAGATCGACGGAGTATGTGAAGCATGGGGGAGAAAAATGCATATAGGTTATGGTGGGGAAAGCTGAAGGAAATAGACCATTTTGAAGACATACGCTTTGGTGCTTGGATAATATTAAAATTTTCTTAAAGTGTGGTGAGAGGACTCTATTAATCTTGTTCAGGTGGTGGTGGGCTCTTTTGAATGTTATAATAGACTTCAGAGTTCTGCAGATTTCTGGAAATTTACTGACTTTCTGAGCTGGAATTAACTTCCCATGAAGGATAGGGCTTCGTGGACAAAGAGAGGGGAATGAGACAGGGAATGAGACAAGGAATGAGACAGGAGTCTTCAGGTTAAAGCTCCTTGGCGAGATTTACTGAATTGGTACAGGATTATGCAGCATTTTGTTACCTATTTTGGTGCACAATTCTCTAAGTCTTCATAAATGAGTCCGTATTCCATGACAAATAATTCAAATGTCAGAAGAGTATCAGTCTTTAATAAATATAAACCACAATGAAACAAAGACCTGTTCGTTCGTTCGTGACCTGTTAGATGCACTGTATAATTCCATAGCACAGAAGTCCTATACTGCACATAACCCTCAATATTCATGGTACTGCATTATAAAGCACTCACAAAACGGAAAATTACATGATATCAGAAGACTCTCCGTGCACTCTTGATGTTCCTGCCTATGATATTACAGTTCCGTGATAGATACTGACTACATTTCACATGCCGCATAGTTATAAACTCTCACAAAGAGACGTTTACATGTAACGTTCAATTGTTTGTGAACTAACGAGTACTTTTTACGACGACAATTTCGAAATTTTATTGTTCTGTTGCTCTGTTTTCCAGCAAGCAAAGATAATTGAACCCTTTATATGAGGCAGTTGACTGGTGTGACATTTGAGTGTTTCTCGCTTTCTCTTATTTTTCCTTTTGTTTGGTTTTCATAATCTTCTTCTCCCTTACAGTTCCTTCATTCTCTTTCCTAATTCTTCTTCGACATACATTAGGTCAAAGACCCACTTGTAGTGCAATAAGCACTAATATCAACCAGTCCGTCTACCTCTTCATCGTGCACATTTTTTTCTATTGTAAGGATAGATGAGAGATATTCGGTTTGCATAATTCCAAAATGCTGCACGGTAATTCGCTACTATTCAAACTGTAACCTGTATGTCCTCTTTAAATTATAAATTTCTGTCCTTGGATAGTATTGTCACGGCAGTCGCTGATCTTAGAAATCGGATTTATGCAGCATGTAATTTTGAATGGGCACTCTTTGTCATCTGCCTAGTGTCAATTCCATTAAGCAGCTCTTCACTGCCATTGTTTTAAAATTTAAAATGTATTTATCATTTTGCTTCGGTGTTGGCTTAATTATCATCGCGAAACACAAATTTAATTTTTTTCATTAATGTGTATTTTATACCATGATATGACATTTCATATTCAAAAATCTGAAACACATTTATTTCTGTTATATCGTTTCGTAGAGTATTCTGTAAGTGCCCTATTTCAATATTGATTTCTGAATTTTCCTATCGCCCAGAGAGTAAATTTTCGTGTTTCCAAAATAGTACGAGAGTTTCGTATTTCGTATAGAGTATATTGACTCAAATGTACTTAATTCCGAAGAACTGCAATATACAGTAAATCACTGATCATCATGGCTGGTGTTACTCGTAGAATTCTGACAGGAATTTCGTAACAGAATAGAGGTAATATGTCGATAACATTACTATCCAAAGACTATAAAATTAAGGGGCCAACGAACTCAATACTACATTTAAATGTTTTTCCATTACTACACGTACAATATAAGCGTATAAATGTAACTGAAACTGTATAACCAATGAAGTCTCCCTCAGAAAAATTATCTCTTAAAGAAATGTCGAAACGCCTCCACTGGCATAAGAATTAACAAAGTGTTTGCATGTAGGTTACGCAATGCACAAGAGGTTTAGCATTCAAAAAAGTTATGTTCCGCCCACAAAGTGCATTTTTGTGTTCTGGATCGTATTCAGAACAGTCAGCATTCATTCATCTAGACACAAATAACTGAATGGGTTTTGTTAACGGAAGAGAATGTGTTTACTGCGAGGTACGAACTGAATCTTTAATTTCTGTTAGGTTAATTTTGTAGTCCTTAAAGCGTTACAAGATCCAATTATACCGTATTTAGTATGTAGTACTGTTAGGTGATCATGTGAAGACAAAACGTAACATGACCGATAGGATCATGTATGTGGGAAATGAAGAAATGCATAAGGAATTTAGTATGGAACATTTCACGGAAAGAGACCACTTGAGACGCGTAGTTGTGGAAGAAAGGGCAATATTTCAGCAGGTCTTAGAGAAGCAGTTTTTGAGGGTATGACCTCAGTAAATCCTCGTCACCGAAATTGCATTAGAGAAAATTTCTTGATCAACCGAGCTTTTATTGCTTTAAACGAACCTGTTCCATACTGTCAATCAGAATGTTCGGTATTTACTAAAAAAAAGTTTCCTTCTGATTACCTGCTTAGGGTCAACACTGGTGACTCTCGTGCCGGAACAAACCACTGCCACCCTCTGCCGCTGTAGCAGTGTACACACAGCTCAACCGTGCAGAGGGCCCAGTTTGCTTTATGCTGCTCTGTCACGCACGGTGAGAAATCGTGGCTTGCGTGCCGCATCCCACAAGAGCAACTTCTCATCTGCGCACTTCGATACGAGTATATAGACGCTAAGCGATAGACTGCCTACTCGTTGAAGCATTCTATTCCGTAACACTGATTTCGGTGCTGCTCATGTTCACGGAACGTAGTGGTCGAATACCGACGTCCCGAGTTCGAATCCCGATACAGCATGAACATATAACACCATAGATTACACACTTTATTGAAAATCTTATAAGAGATATTAATCTGTTACCATATCACACTAGTCCTATCCTATCCTATGCAGAATACACAGAACACTCTCAAATTCAATTTCTTAATTCATTTTAATATTATGCTCCCTATACAGTATAATACTTAATAGGCACGCGGTGGCGTAATTGGTTGAGGTACTGCGATACAAGCCGGAAGGTCACATGTTCGATTCCCGATGGCATCACTGGAATTTTTCATTGACGTAGTACTCCCTGCCGGACTATGGACCTGGGGTCGACTCAGTCTCTAACAGAAATGAGTACCACGAATATTTCCTGGGGGATAAAGGCGGCCGGTGCGTAGGGCTGACAACCTTACCAGCTTCATATGCCGATTGTCTTGAAATCTGGGAGTCTCACCCTCCTGGAACCCTCAGGGTCTGTCCAGGCCTGTATAGGGATTGGTTAACTTTATATAATACTTAATACCAACATTTTGCACAAGGTTTCTATTAACTAATTAATTAATTAATAAAAACATCTGCAACAAATTGATTAAGTATTATACATGTAACATATTTGCCGCAAGTTGTACCGTATCAATCTTCGTAGTTGCACCGCGCATGTTGATAGTATTAAGTTCTTTATTTGTCCAACTAATGTAAACAAATTATTATAAAATTGTTAAACAGTTAAAATCATTTAAAATTTTAATAGTTGCTCCAACATGTTTCGGTTTACATGAACCATCATCAGGGAGTTCTCAGCCTGTGCTTCGCCAAAGTTACAATGTTTATATCGGTTACATATATCGTTATTTGAATTTATCTGTACTGTGGCTGCATATGCAGTCACAGTACCGATAACTTCAAATAACGATATATGTAACCGATATCAACATTGCAACTTTATCGGTATTTTGACTGCATGTGCAGCCACAATACCGATAACTTCAAATAACGAAATGTAAACAAAGTCAACAATGTAACTTAGCGAAGCACAGGCTGAGAGCTCCCTGATGATGGTTTATGTAAACCGAAACATGTTGGAGCAACGATCATAATTTTATATGATTTTAACTGTTTAACAATTTTATAAAAATTTGTGTGCATTAGTTGGACAAATAACGAACTTAATGTACCGTATCGAATTATGCTCTCTTCTATAGAGAAGATTTCAAAGTTATTTTGGCCTTAAAATTTAATACATGAATAAATTTATGTCATGTAATGTCAACAACTCTGTCCACATTTTCTTCTATTCCTTCTCTCGGATATGTTTTAGCTGCCACAGGAAACATAATTCTTGCTTAATGGGATTTTGGCCCAATTTTTATTCAACAATGTTGCCATCACATAGCGTAATGGCAACAAATAGGACAAAAGGTATGCAGTAATATATCCTACTTTTATATCAATGAAGATTTAATGAAGGTTACTAATATTTCACAGTTACAGTACAATTTTACATGAGAGGTACCGGGTTCAATTTGCTTGTTACTGTTTAAAGATTTGTCTATTGAAGATGTACGTGGGACTGTTTTGAGACCAATGAGTTGTTTCCTGTTTAAGAGGTAATAAAACTTTGTATCCCACAAAGGACGAGAATTTATTGAGTGCTGATGGAGTGTTAGAGTCTCAATAAAGACTCAGCTCCATAGATTTAGTGTAAGTACAACGTATACCTAATAGAGAAGTAGTAAAATCATTAAGGGAAATTTTATACTCTAATTTAAGATTTCATTAATAAAACGTAAGAAGCCAAATTACTTAAGGGCAGTGTGTATCTAGAAAAAATTTTCCGATTAATGGACTCTTGCTTCTTAAGTAAATGTTGAGGTATGTCTTGTGCAGTAAGTCCAGAACAGTGGAGTCGTATACTACCACCTTACGACTATCAGATAAGATGGTATTTCATTTATAAGGTATATATTTGTATTTAGTAACAGTAAAACAGTAAGTTAAAATTATAGAATACTTGTTGCTTGATGAAGAAATGTCGACACGACAGGAAGTCGGGGTCTTCAATGTCAAGTATCATTGTCATAAAGCAACCAAGACACTAAATGTCACCCAAACTCCAACTGGCTGACGCAATTGTCGTACCCAGTGGACTAGAAATTGTACTCTGATTCTTGTATAGCACGTGATTGTCTCATGATTTTAATGTTTAGAAGCTTCCAGTTCAATGCACTATCACGTGGAAACCAACGCCTTAATTTGCCTTATAAAAAGGCTTGCCGAGGAATATGTGGGGGATTTTAGTCTACATCGCTTGCTACCAGAAACTCTGCCGCTTGCTACAGGAATCGACATTTCTCTAACAACTATTTGTATATTACAAGCATCTGTTCAGAACAACTGTAACCATCACATCTTCAGCCAATAAATCAGGAATGTTTATACATCATCGCAAGTTGCTGGGGACTTGAATTTCAATTCTTAAGTGTTCCGACGCACTCAAGTCTTCCCTCTCGGTCTACATTCTACGTTCCCAACCCACCATCGCCTTGGGATACAACAGTGGTACTCAAACTAATGTTCGGTGAACCCTGTGGTTCCATGGGTGACTTTCAAAGGCTCCAATAAAACATTTCACTTGTAAAGAAATGTCTAAATATAATTTGAATAATTTCAATAGCATTTTTATTTTCCTTCCCATCTTTGGGCGTAACCGGCGCTGGGCTGATTGCCATTGTCATTCACTCCTAATGACATTTTTGTACCATATGCCTAAACACTTTACTTTGGGAAGTGAATGATTATTTTTTATTTATTTATTTTTTTTTTTTTCATTTTTGCACCAAGATATCAGTCACTAATAGTAAAGGTTTTTAATACAACACTACCAAATATTTTATTCTTTAAAATGAACGTTCATTTTATAAATGTACTTCTTTCAGTTTTGCACGGAAAAAGCCCAACTGACTGTACAAGTCTTCAAAAAGAATTACATTTTATTGTGAGGGTGCCACAGATATTAAAGTGCGAAGGGCATCGCTCTAGAATGAGAAGCGCCGAAAGACTTTAATGTACAAAGTAACTGGGATTTGCGAAAACTGAAGTTTTCACAGCTGCGCGGGTGCAGATTTTCGTCTTCTGGCATATGAAGACAGTAAAGTTATCACGTAAGCACCACTGTGTGTGAAAAAAACAGGGTATCCATTTTTGTGATCATTTAATTTACTCTTGGGCCATCCGGAAAAAGGTAAGAAACAACACACGTCTCCGTAATTTTGGTGCTCACCCATCAACTTACACGGCGTCATATTCCAGTAGACTGGAATTGTTACATATACCGCATGAGACCTGATTTCTTCTTTTGTCGTTGATAGACGGTGCTCTGTTGAATTGTTAAACATAACGGGTTCATTTGTCATCCCAGAAAGGTAAAAGTAAAGGTAAAGCAATCGCATTACAGGCCTGGACAGGCCCTGAATGTTCCAAGAGGTTGAGTCTCCCAGATTTCAGTACAATTAGCACATGAAGGTGGTAATATTGCCAGCCGTTCGCTCCGGCCACCTTTACCCCCAGGAAATGCTCCTGGTACTAATTTCTGGTAGAGACTGAGTCAACCCCAGGGCCATAGTGCGACCCGAAGGATTATGGCAATGAAAAATTACAATGACACCATCGGGACTCGAACCCGCGACCTTCCGGCTTCTAGCGCAGTGCCTCAAAGAAAGATAAAAGATTATTGGTAAATGACAGGAAAAGGAGGAAAAACTGGAGAAAATCCTGCCATAGTGTCACTTTGTTCACCGAAAACGCCACATGGACTGCCCTGGTAGTGAATCCAGCCCTCCGCCTTGACAGGCTGGCGACAGACTCTCTGGAGCTGTAGGGTGTACAGCAATCTCAACACTCTGTTCATGCAAAACGGGTCTAATTTTGTCACCGTTTGTTCAACACGTGCCCGAAGTCATCTGGCCTGTAATCGATCTTTGACCCGTCCTGAGGGATGTTCTGAATAAATAATGTCCAGACCGATATCAGGGGATCGGGAAATCTTAGAGCCTGCAGAAGGCACTTTATCTTTTTTCTATTGTGTCACGTAGCGGTGGTAAATGTTTGCACTTATTTGAGAAAATAAATTTTGACGGTATAATCTGGTTTTCGATCTAAACTCTTATTAGGGCCCTTCGAAAAGCTAAGAGCTACTACTAGCCTTGTCGTGTCCGTCCATACGTCCGTTTGTCCGTATGGACAACACTACTACCGCAGGCAAGAGTTTATTGACATTCCTTATCTGGAATTTTTAAAAAAATTTCTCGACGTATCCCGCTTTTGTTTTTGCAAAAAAAAAAAAAACACACAATTTACCGGTAGATTTACGTGCACTTGTGTAATTAAGGTTTACAATAGAATAGACTGTAGTCTCTCTGAGGCACGATTTAAAGTCTAAGGAGACGCTGTAGATCCCGACTTTTCCTGTTTTATGAGATTAGTGCAGGGAGAAGAATATCTCTCCCTGTAGGGTGTAAGGAAGCGAAAGCGGTATCTCCCAACGTACGAAGTAAGCAGATAATAAAATTGTAATAGGAATAAGAACAGAGCGAGTGCGTCAGAAGATTTAAGTTTGACGGACATTCCCTAACGTGTTTTTGGACGCGTTCGAAAAATTGCGAAAAGCGACTGTTAGCTTCGTCATGTTTGTCCGTCCGTCTCTCCGTCTGTCAGTATGGAACAACTCATCTCCCACTGGACGCCACACACACACACACACACACACACACACACACACACACACACAGAGTTACATTTAAGAAGTCACGAAAATCAGGTACAATTTTGTGCTTAAATGAAGCTATAATTAGGCTGTCCACAACAATTAAAAATATATTTTACAACTGTAATTATTAAATAAACAAGCTGAGATTCGAAGCTTTTACGCTAGTTAATACTCGCTGATGTCACTGTAAATGGGGGCTAGGTTGATGGCTTCAAATAGCTGTATTTAAAATAAAATATTTTGAAATATTTCGTAGAATTTGAAGAGACCCTATAGGTTATTTTGATAAAAGAAACATATTGGGTCGATACAGATAATCGTAGAGGCAAAGTGTAAGAGAAATGGGACAGAATCGTAACCGATCTCCTGTTATAGAATGTTTAGGAGATGTAAGACCAGATATCAACAAATATACATGTAACTAGGATTCCGAAATTACTTCGCTTCTTCTTAAGTAGGTTTCCTTGACGTCTGGTAAAGGTGCCAGCTATATGTGCATTTGTGATTGTCTAATCTTAACACATATAATATAAACCTGTGACAGATTGGCAACAATTTAAACATAAATTACTGTCGCTATTACAATTACGCGCCACTCCAAGGCCACGCTGCTATTAGATTGTTCTTGATTAATATTAATCGCCCTCGACAATTGTCACAACACGATGCTTCATGGTTGGGCTGCTACTGAGCACTGTTCATGATTATCTGTTATTCTCAATTATTCTCGATTATTGACGCCACGCGTTACTCCACGGTCGTTATAATACGAGGGAGAATCAGAAAGTAAAGGAAAAATACATTTAACTGCTTTAATAGAAGTAACTGTGAGCAATTTTACATATCTTTTTCTACATAGTCCCCTTGCAACACAATGCATTTGTTATATCGTTCAACTAGTTCTGTATTCCTGCGGAGAAGCTTTTCGGCTGCGCGATGTTGATGGCCGACCAGAACGATCTTCATCAGTAACACGTGTTCGACCCGATTTAAACTTTTCCACCCACTCATAAATCTTTCGTTGACTCATGGTGCTCTGTCCATACTGAGCCAAAATACGACGGTCAATTTCCACAGGTTTCACTCCTTCTGCCCAAAGAAACCGCACTACGCCACGTTGTTCTTCGATGGTGCAATCTTGCAAAGGAGCGTCCATGTTTTCGCCCTCGTTGCTGCCACTCGACTGAAG
>Ga0123355_10022688_pt1 | contig 10067 bp, 6 predicted proteins | sample TergutEmb28metaG_3_FD_89872 | JGI IMG/M metagenome (GOLD analysis project Ga0123355, IMG submission 89872) | Embiratermes neotenicus P1 segment gut microbial communities from Petit-Saut dam, French Guiana - Emb289 P1 | ecosystem: Host-associated > Arthropoda: Insects > Digestive system > Gut ...
ATCTGGCGGTCAGGCCCAACCGGTCGTCACGATCGCCAGATAAGGACCAGCGCGCAGTCGTCGCCACTGCTGACGATGCGCTGCATGCTGCCGACGAGCTCCGGGGCGCCGGTCTTGAAGCCGGCCACGACCAGGCGCTCCGCCTCGCCGAGCAGCCGCTGGATGCCCTCGTCGATGTCCCGGCCCGGCGCTTCCACCAGGCCATCGGTGTAGAGCATGATCGCGTCGCCGCGGCGGAGCACGCCCTCATCGGGGATGTCGGGGACGGCGGCCAGGTCTGAGACCACGCCGAGGACGATGCCGCGGGCGGCCGACAGCCGCCACCGACCGGTGTTGGCGTCGAACCGGGCGGCCGGCGGGTGACCGGCCGAGTTGAGCGTGTAGTCGCCGGACTCCAGGTCGATCGACAGGTGGACGGCGGTCACGAACCCCTCGTCCGCGCCGTCGCGCCGCAAGTAGGCGTTAGCGGCGGGGAGGAACTGCTCCCGCGGCACCGAGCCGAGCACGCCGCCGAACGCGCCGGACAGCAGCAGCGCCCGGGTTGCCGCGTCCATCCCCTTGCCGGACACGTCGACCAGCGCCACCTCAAGGGTCTTGCCGTCGCTGTAGGAAACGACGAAGTCCCCGCCGAAGGAGGAACCGCCGGCTGGGCGCAGCACCACGGTCGACCCCCAGCCGTCGCCAAGCTCGGGCAGCGTGCCCTGCGCCCGGATGCGGTCCCGCAACTCGATCATCATCCGGTCCGCGCGCAGGCCCCTGGTGCCGAGCTTGCCGCGGGTGTTGGAGAGCACGTCGGAGAAGTACGCGGTGGCGGCGATCGTCACCACGATGCTCGGGCTCGCCCGGGCGGCGACGATGTCGTAGACGAGGCCGACCGCCGCGATGACGATCAGGATCCGCAGTGCCCGCGGCCACAGCAGCAGGCCGCCGATGAGGATCGGCAGCACCATCACACCCGGAGAGAACCACCACTCCGACAAGTGCACGGCACCGATGGCGACCCCCACCACGACCATGGTGAGGGCGAAAGCGACCCGCCGGTTGCGCGTGATGAACTGCTGGCGGACCGCCTCTGAGCACCACCGCAGCGCACGGCGGAACTCGCGCGGCGCCGCGCGTGCCGCCGGTAGTGGTGCCAGGATTTTCATGACGCGCGCAGATTATCCGCAGATCGCCCTTGACGCACGCCGTTCATGCTCCTTCTCCCTCGTCGTCGTGCCCCCTGCCAGCGAAAACGCGCTATCAGAAAATCTGTTAGCATCCGCCGGGCCGACCGGGATAAGAAGACCATCATGGCAGACCTGTATCAGATCCGTCCCATTAACAACGACGAATATGAGGCGTTCCGCCGAGTGCAGGCGCACGCGTTCAACGCGGCGCCGCCGAGCGCCGCCCGGCTGGCGCGCGGCCTACGGCAGTTCGAGGCGGACCGGTCGCTCGCCGCGTTCGACCCCGCCGCGGCCGTGGACGCCGGCCCCATCGGCACCACGGGGGTCTACAGCTTCCGGATGGCCGTCCCTGGCGCGGTGCTGCCGGTCGCCGGGGTCACCGCGGTCGCGGTGCTGCCCACCTACCGGCGGCGCGGCATCATGCGGGCACTGATGCGCCGCCAGCTCGCCGATCTGGCCGCGCGCGGGCAGGAGCCGATCGCCGCGCTGTGGGCCTCCGAGACTCCGCTCTACGGTCGCTTCGGGTACGGCCGCGCGACCGAGAACGCGTACTTCCGGTTCGGGCGCGGTGAGGACGCGCTCGACGGGCACGTGCCGGCCGATCCCGCGCTTGCCCTCCGGCTGGTGGAGCCAGCGGACGCCGCGAGCGAGCTGGCCAAGGTCTACGACGCCGTGCTACCCAGCCAGCCGGGGTTCTTCGCCCGCGACGACGACTGGTGGGGCCGGGTGCTCCTTGACGAGTCGCAGGAGCACCCCGGGGCCGGACCGCTGCGCTGCCTGCTGGCCGAGGATCCGTCCGGACCGCGCGGCTACGCGGTCTACGTCACGAACGAACGCTGGGATGACGCCACCGGCCTGCCCCGCTGCGCCATCCTGATCAGGGAACTGATGGCCGCCGACGCCGCGGCGGGCGCCGCGCTCTGGCAGAACCTGCTGAGCAGGGACCTGGTAACGGAGGTGACGGCGGAGCTGCGGACGCCAGACGACCCGCTGCTCTTCCAGCTGCTGGACCAGCGCCGAGCCCGGATGCAGGTGTGCGACGGAATCTGGGTGCGGATCCTCGACCTGCCCGCCGCGCTCACCCGGCGCGCGTACTCGTGCCCGGTCGAGGTAGTCCTTGAGGTCACCGATGAGATCCTGCCCGGCAACGCGGGGCGCTGGCGGCTGACCGTCGCGGCGGGACCCGGCTGGGCCACTGACGGGGTCAGCTGCACGCCGACCACCGACCCCGCCGACCTATCGCTCGGCGTACGCGAGCTAGGAGCTGCCTACCTCGGCGGCACCCGGCTCGGCGCGCTGGCCGCCGCAGGCCTGGTCCGTGAGCACCAGGCGGGGGCGGTCAGCGCACTGTCAGCGGCCATGTCCTGGGACCCGGCCCCGTGGTGCCCGCGGATTTTCTGATGTCCTAGCCGCGACCACCGTGCGGGGCACCCCGGTTTCGGGGGTGTCCCACCGCAGGGGCGATGGGGCGCGCGCAGCCCCCGATGAGGGGGCGCAGGGAGGTCGTCCCCCCGCATAATTGGCTTGTGCCGGTATCTAAGATCACGCTGTCCACCGCCATGCGGGCGCGGGACGTCTCGCGCCCCAGGGCGGAGGACCTCGCCGAGGCAGCCGAACGCGAAGACACGCATCCTGGCCCGCACGGATCGGAGGCTGGCGGCAGAGCGGAGCCTGCCAGCCGGCCAGCGGCGGACGCAACCGTGGCGGCGGCTCAGGCGGCCGGCGAGGTCTCGCCGGATCCCGCGATCGCCCCTTCCCGGCGGCGCCGACGGCGCAGCCGGTTAGGGCCGCTAAGTTAGGGCCGCTAAGTTAGGGCCGCTAAGTTAGGGCCGCTAAGGGAGCGGTGGCAGCTCGCCGGTCTTCTCGAAGTCGCTGATCATGGCGAGCCGCCTGACGTGCCTCGGCTCGCCGGAGAACGGCGTGCTGACGAAGATCCTGGCGAGCTCCACGGCATCGTCCAGGCTGTACTGGCGAGCGCCGAGGCTGAGCACGTTGGCGTCGTTGTGCTCACGGGCGAGTTGCGCGGTCTCCGCCGTCCAGGCGAGCGCGGCCCGGATCCCCGGCACCTTGTTCGCGGCGATCTGCTCGCCGTTGCCTGAGCCGCCGATCACGATGCCCAGGCTGCCCGGGTCGCCGGCCACACTCGCGGCGGCGCGCATCACGTAGACGGGATAGTCGTCGTCGGCGACATAGCTGGCGGGGCCGCAGTCCACCGCCTCGTGGCCGGCGGTGCCAAGCCACGCGACCAGGGCGGCCTTGAGCTCGAAGCCGGCGTGGTCAGATCCCAGGTATACACGCACGGTGACAGTCTGCCAGACGGTGCGTGCGAGACGCGGGCCACCCGCCGGGAACCGACAGTCACCTTAAATGACGATTCGGATACTCTGGGTAAGAATGACTGAAAGCCCGGTGTGACCCATGGATAGGATGGCGACGCGCCCCACGGGCGAGCAACAACCACAGATGACGATCGCGAAGGGGTCCTGGTGGCAGCCAATCTCACCCGCGACGAGGCACGCACCCGTGCCGAGTTGATCAGTGTCGGCTCGTACACGGTCGAGCTCGACCTAACCGGCGGAGACACCACATTCCGTTCGGTGGCCACAATCGAGTTCAGCTGCCAGCGACCAGGGGCGGAGACCTTCCTGAACCTCGCGGCACCGCAGGTCCACGCGATCACCCTCAACGGCACTCCGGTGACCCTGGACGCGTTCGACGGCGAACGGATCGCGATCGGCAACCTCGCGGCGAGCAACGTGCTCGTGGTCGATGCGGATTGTGCGTACTCGCGCAGCGGCGAGGGGATCCACCGGTTCACCGACCCATCCGATGGCAACGTCTACCTCTACTCCGACCTGGAGACCTTCGACGCGCACCGGTTCTACGCCTGCTTCGACCAGCCGGATATGAAGGCGACGTACGAGCTGACCGTGGACGCACCGGCCGAATGGCTCGTCGTGTCCAATATGGCGGCCGACGTCGAGGGCGGCGTGCCGCTGCCGGACGGCGCGGGGGCCGACGAGGCGGGGCGCGACCGGGTGCGTCGCTGGCACTTCCGGCCCACCCCGAAGATGTCGACCTACATCACCCACATGTCGGCAGGGCCGTGGCACGTGGCGCGGTCGGAGCACGATGGCATCCCGCTCGGCATCTTCTGCCGGCAGTCGCTGGCTCAGTACCTGGACCCGGATGAGATCTTCGAGATCACCCGGCAAGGGTTCGACTTCTACCACCGGGCGTTCGGAGTCAGGTACCCGTTCGGGAAGTACGACCAGCTCTTCGTGCCCGAGTTCAAGGAAGGCGCGATGGAGAACGCGGGCGCCGTCACCTTCCTCGAGGACTACGTCTTCCGGTCGCGGGTCACCGACTCCGCCCGCGAGACGCGCGGCGAGACGATCCTGCACGAGATGGCCCACATGTGGTTCGGTGACCTGGTCACCATGCGCTGGTGGGACGACCTGTGGCTGAACGAGTCGTTCGCCACCTGGGCGTCCGCGCTCGCGCAGGCCGAAGCCACCCGCTGGCCGAACGCGTGGACCACGTTCGCCACCGGCTGGAAGGCGCTGGCCCTGCGGCATGACCAGCTTCCCTCCACCCACCCGGTGGCGGCCGACATCCCTGACATCGCCGCGGTCGAGGTGAACTTCGACGGCATCACCTACGGCAAGGGGGCGGCCGCGATCAAGCAGCTCGTCGCCTACGTCGGGCGGGAGAACTTCCTGGCTGGGGTGCACAAGTACTTCGTCGCGCACTCCTACGCGAACGCGACCCTGGCCGACCTGCTGACCGAGCTCGAGGAGACCTCCGGACGCGACCTGCACGCGTGGTCCCGGGAGTGGCTCGAGACCGCGGGCGTGAACACCCTGCGCCCGTCGTACGAGGTCGACGACGAGGGCCGGTTCACCTCGTTCAACGTGCTCCAGGAGGCCGCGGAGTCGCACCCGACGCTCCGCACGCACCGGATCGCGGTCGGGCTCTACGACCGCACCGACGAGGGCCTGGTCCGGGTGTCGTCGGTCGAGACCGACCTGGCCGGGCCGGTTACCCCGGTGCCGGCGCTGGTCGGCGAGCGGCGGCCCGACCTGGTGCTGGTCAACGACGAGGACCTCACGTACGCGAAGATCCGGCTCGACGAGCACTCGCTGGCGACGGCCATCACCTCGACCGGCACCTTCACTGCGTCACTGCCGGCGGCGCTGGTGTGGGCGGCGTCCTGGGACATGACGAGGGACGGCGAGATGGCCGCCCGGGACTACGTGCGGCTGGTGCTGCTCGGCGTCAAGTCGGTGCGGGACATCTACACCATGCAGGTGGTGCTGCGGCAGGCGGCGCAGGCGGTTCGGCAGTACGCCGACCCCGCCTGGCGGGAAACCGGGCTCGGGCTGATGGCCGCCACGCTGCGGTCGCTGCTCGAGTCGGCTGCGGCGGGCTCGGACCACCAGCTCGCCTACGTCCGGGCGCTGGCCGGCGTGGCGACGTCGCCGGATGACCTGGCGTTCCTTGCCGGGCTGCTGGACGGCACCGTCGTGCTCGACGGGCTGGCGGTGGACACCGACCTGCGGTGGGCGCTGCTGCGCCGCCTGGTCAGCCGCGGGGCGGCTAGCGAGGAGGCGATCGACGTCGAGCTGTCTAGGGACCCCACCGACGCCGGCGAGCGGCTGGCGGCCGGCTGCCGGGCGGTGATCCCGTCCGCGGGCGCCAAGCGCGAGGCGTGGGAGACGCTGACCGAGGGAAAGCAGACGATCGCGATGTTCCGTGCCACGCTGGGCGGATTCGTCGACCCGGACCAGCCGGAGCTGGTCCAGCCGTACCGGCCGGAGTACTTCGCCGCCCTCGGCGAAGTGTGGCGGGACTGGTCGTCGGCGATGGCGCAGGGGTTCGTCAAGATGGGCTACACGATCGGCGCGGTAGACGAGACCACGGTGGAGGCGACCGACGCGTACCTCGCGGCGGAGCCGGGTATCCCGGCCGCACTGCGCCGGCTGCTCATCGAAGGCCGCGACGAGGTCGTCCGCGCCATCCGCAACCAGGCACGCGACCGCGCTGCCGCCAGCTAAGCGAGCCGACCGCCCTGCGAACAGCGGCGGCCCGGCCGGGTAACTCCCGGCCGGGCCGCCGTTCCGTTTCGCTGCCCGCTGGTCCGCTACCCGGCCGTCGCCGCGATCGCCTGGGACACGGCCTCGCGGACGTGCTTGGCGATGTCGTCGAGCGGGACCGAGACGGTCTCGCCGGTGCGGCGGTCGGTGAGCTCCGCGACGCCGGACACGAGGCCCCGCTTGCCGATCGTGACGCGGAACGGGATGCCGACCAGTTCGGCGTCGCTGAACTTCACGCCCGCCCGGTCCGGCCGGTCATCGATGATGACGTCCACCCCGGCGTCCAGCAGGGCCCGGTAGGCCTGCTCCCCCGCCGCGGCGACCGCCTCGTCGTTCTGCTGCGCGACCACGACGACCGCCTCGAACGGGGCCACGGCGGCGGGCCAGACGATGCCCTTGTCGTCATGGTGCACTTCGATGCACGCCGCCATCGCGCGTTCCACCCCGATGCCGTAGCAGCCCATGATCGGCTTGACCGGCTTTCCGTCCGGGCCGAGGACGGAAAGCTGCAGCGCGTCGGAGTACTTGTAGCCGAGCTTGAAGATGTGCCCGACCTCAATGCCCTTAGTGACCTGCAGCGGCTGCCCGCAGTCGACGCACGGTTCGCCGGCGGCGGCGGCCCGCAGGTCGGCCCACGAGCCGACGTGGACGTCCCGCGCGACGTCCACGCCACGCAGGTGCACGTCGTCGGTGTTCGCCCCGGTTGTCATGCCGGAACGGCCGGACACGGCGAGATCGGCGATGACCGGCAGGTCCGTGACGCCGACCGCGCCGAGCGAGCCGGGGTGCGCGCCGAGCGCGGCGTAGATCTCCTCCGCCTCAGCCGGGCGCACGGCGCGGGCGCCGGTCGCGTCGACGAGCTTCTGCTCCTCGAGGGCGTGATCGCCGCGCAGCAGCACGAGCGTGAGCTGGCCGTCGAGGACATACACCAGTGTCTTGAGCTGGCGGTCAGCCGGCGCGTCATAACCGGTGGCGAGGTCCTCGATCGTCCGCACGCCTGGCGTGTCGAACCGTTCCGGTGCGGGCAGCGCCCGCGCGGCATCGGTTGCGGCGTCGACCGGCACGAGCGCGGACACCGCGGCCTCGCGGTTCGCCGCGTAGCCGCATTCCGGGCTGTGCACGATGTCGTCCTCGCCGGTGTCCGACGGGCAGATGAACTCCGTAGAGCCCGACCCGCCCATCGCGCCGTTCGAGGCGGCTACCGGGATCGCGGGGATGCCGATGCGCTGGAAGGCGCGCAGGTAGGCGGTCCGGTGCGCGTCGAACGACTTGTCCAGGCCGTCGGCGTCGAGGTCGAAGCTGTAGGAGTCCTTCATGGTGAACTCGCGGGTGCGCAGCAGGCCCGCCTTCGGCCGCGGCTCGTCGCGCAGCTTGGTCTGGAACTGGTACCACATCTGCGGCAGCTCACGGTAGGAGTTCAGCTCGAGGGCGAGGGTCGAGATGATCTCCTCGTGCGTCATGCCGAGGACGAGGTCCGCGCCCTTGCGGTCACGCAGCCGGAACATCTCCTCGCCCATCAGCTCCCAGCGGCCGGTGCGCTGCCACAGCTCGGCCGGGTGCATCACCGGCATGAGGAACTCCTGCGCGCCGATCCGGTTCATCTCCTCGCGGATGATGCCGATGACCTTCAGCCGCACCCGGACCGCCAGCGGCAGCAGCGAGTAGTGCCCCGCCATCAGCTGGCGGATGTAACCGGCCCGCAGCAGCAGCCGGTGGCTGGGCGCGCCCGCCTCCGCGGGGTCCTCCCGCAGGGTGGGGATGTGCATGGTTGACCAGCGCACGTTCTAGCTCCGTCTTATCAGGTCGTCCCGTCAAGCCCGGAGTCTATCGCTGGTGCGCCGGTGCCCCCTCGCGGTTTACCCGCCGGGACGATCCCCCGGGCGAGCCAGGCGCCGCACAGCGCCTGCAGGGCGGCGAGCAGCAGAACCACCACGACGGCGACGCCCGCGTACGGGGGGATGCCTGCCAGGGCGGCGATCGACCGCGCGGTAGCGCCGACGGGCTGCCCGCTCAGCGCGAGCACCCAGATCGGGAACGCCCAGCCGACAACGGCCCCGGTGACCACCGGGAGCACCACACCCCGCCGCCAGCGAGCCGAGAGCACCCCAGCCGCAACGCCGGCCAGGAACGGGGTGAACCAGACGCCCGCCCACGCGAGGAGGCCGCAGGCCGCCGCGGCCACGACGAACACCGCGACCCGGTGCGTGACGCGAGCCTTGGCCCCCGCATTGCGGGTCCTCAGGGCCGGAAGGAAACCCCAGCGGCGCCCGATCTTTCCCGGCCCGGCAGGTCCGGACCGGTCCGCGGCGGGACCGTCCGGAGCCGGGGCGGCGAAGGGCTCAGCCGGATCGGCCGGGTTAGCCATCGAGCCTCCATGTCGTCGCTCCGGTGGTCGAGCCGGGCACCGGGATCGGCAGGTACTTGCCGTCCCACCACAGCTCGACCAGGTTCGTGTACCAGGGGGAGGCGGGGTTCTCCGACTGGCCGCCCGGATAGACGCCCTGACCGGAAACGCCGCCCGGGCCGAGCGCGTCGATCATCCGCCAGCTCGGTCCGGTGGACGCGTCCATCCCGCCGTCCGCCGCGTCTTCGGTGAAGGGGTCACCGCCGGCCGACCGGGGTCCGTAGCCGAGCCCGTCCGCCCCGGTGATCGACGGGAACGAGCGGCTGTGCAGCCGCCCGTACGTCCACGTCGCGGGCGCGCCGCCCAGTTCCGACGACAAGTGCGACACGGCGGTCTTGAACGCCGCCACGATCGCGGCCCGCGCGGTCCCGGGCCCGTGCCCGGACGGCCCGGCGAACGCCGGGTTGGCCTGGTCGCCCAGGGTCCACGCCTCGAGGTCCTCATCCAGCGGCGCGAGTTCCGGCGTAGCCCCGAGACCGGTCTGGTCCTTGCCCACCGGCACCTTCCCCGCCACCCACCACGGCTGGAAGACGGTCGTCAGGTAGTCGCCCCAGAACGTCCACCACAGCGACGCCGCGGCCGATCCCGGCGTCATGGCGTCGTTCCAGGACCGCAGTAGCGCCGCCGCGTCCTGCTGCTGACCGGACAGCCCCGCGCTGGACAAGGCGGTCAGCACGGCGGGCACTACCCGGGCGGCGAGGGAGTCGGTGACGTTGTTCTGCAGCGCCGCGATCGACGCCGGGGTCAGCGACCCGGCCGACGACAGCGTCTGGTACGCGTAGGCCGCGCGGTAGCCGGGATCGTAGAAGTCGAGCGCGGTTCCGACGTAGTACGGGTAGGCGCTGGTGACCGGCCGCTGGTTGTCGGTCGCGATGACATGCCCGGGCGGGTCGTACGCCTGCGGCACCGCCGACTCGGGGATCACGCCGTCGATATCGCACGATCCGGTGCCCGGCATCGGCAGCCACGGCGTGCAGCCGGCGGGCACCTGCGGGTAGTAGCCGGGGGCGATCACCCCGATGTTCCCGGCCGTATCGGCGTAGGTGAAGTTCTGTGTCGGCGCGTGCCACCCGGCGAGCGCCGCCTTGAACTGGGTGAAGTTAGTCGCCTGGTTGATCGCGAGCAGCGCGCCAAGGTCGCCGGACGGCACGTTGCCCATCCAGTCGACGGCCATCGTCTGCCCGATCTGGGTCATGATCGGACCGTGCACGGTGACCTTGACGGTCATGTGCACCGGTGTCCCGCCGCGCACCGGGATCGTGTAATGCAGCACGGTCATCGGCCGCCACGCGCCGTCCCAGTAGTAAGAGTCGCCGCGCACCTTCTCGGCGTAGTAGTAGGTCGCCGAGTTCTGCGTGTCGGTCAGCGACCAGGCGATGTGCGCGTTGTGCCCGAGCA
>Ga0123355_10022689_pt1 | contig 10067 bp, 8 predicted proteins | sample TergutEmb28metaG_3_FD_89872 | JGI IMG/M metagenome (GOLD analysis project Ga0123355, IMG submission 89872) | Embiratermes neotenicus P1 segment gut microbial communities from Petit-Saut dam, French Guiana - Emb289 P1 | ecosystem: Host-associated > Arthropoda: Insects > Digestive system > Gut ...
AAGAGACCACTGGGGAGACCTAGGCGTAGATGGGTGGATAATATTAGGATGGATCTCCAGGAGGTGGGATGTGGGTATATGGACTGGATTGGGCTGGCCCAGGAAAGAGACAGGTGGCGGACGTTTGTGAGTGCGGTAATGAACCTTCGGGTTCCGTGAAATGCGGAGAATTTCTTGACTAGCTGCAAACCAGTTAGCTTCTCAATAAGGACTCTGCACCATGGAGTAAGAAAGTAAAGTTAGAATGGAGAGTAGACAACGCGTTTGAATGTTGTCCTTTATGGTCATGGAGTTGTGGAATTTACTTGAGAAAGGTTTTACCAGCAGTAGGATGCGACAATCATGATTAGTGATACACTGAGTAGCAGAATACATACCAGTTTGAATACCTGTCATCCGAAGACAAATTCCAACTGAATGTTTCTTTTAGGAATTCGATATTACTAATCAGACATAGACATGACATTGAGAGGCGTGTGGAAGTTCAGTTTCAAAAATGAATCCCTCTCAGCTTGTTACAAAGGGTCAAGCCCAACAGTATTCCCATTCATAACTGTCTATGAGCAGTCTGGCTTTCAGATTACATGAAGTCAAAATTTCACTGCTTGGTGGTAACTTGTCTCTCATGAGTATGTAACTAGACGCCAGGTTGGCCTGACCAATGGGATTCAAAAATTCTAAGCCCATGAGCAGTCAGAAAGTAGCAAATCCAAATGATGCCAGACAATCAGTGTTGGGAATTTGATTTGAAAGTTTTAGTGCTATGATTATTGCATAACGATCTTGTGTCATTTCATAACACAAGATCGCTTGGGTATGAACGTGACCAGATACGTATATCCACACGTGCTGCTAAATCAATATTAATCAGATCTGGACCTAGAAATTTACACACTGCCAATTAAATCCAGGCACCCATGTAGAATGTATAACAGTCAGATTTTTAACATTTGTAAGACAACAGCATGATTCAGATATTACGGCACCCATGTAGCAAATATAACAAACATGTAACGAGGCATCTACATACACATGTACTCTCAGTTACAGGGGCATGTATTTAATAACTCTTATATTTATTTAGTTATCTGCATAATGAACCTTGATACATGACATCTGCCTATGATATGATGTATACTGTCCTATCCAGTCCCTAAGTAGGAAAGTACATTCCTGAATTGGAGTTAAACCCAGGTACTGCAAAATGAATCAACTGCACACCTGGTAATCTGGACAGGCAACATAAGATTTTTCACCCACAGGAACAATAATAAAACAAGGTAAAAGGAGTGAAAAAATTGTATATAAATGTTGTTAAATAAACTGTTTTAAATAAGAATTTTCACCTGGATTTTTAAAAACTAAGCTAAAACCTTTACTATTACTATCAGATAAATGATTCGGCAATGACTGTGTGGTAAGACCCAGTGTAATATAACACAACATAGACAGTAAAAATGTTTTTTAAACCTTATCCTGCTAATGTGGAGAATATAGTGACCTAATAATAATGCCAACAGATGGCAGATGTGATTTAACTTGGCGTTTAAAGGGTTTAACTCACAAGTCCATCAGAAGATAAACGCACACACTATTAAAACACAAAATGTTGTAAAAATATTATGAGGTATGAGATGTCATTAGCATTAAAAAGACTGGAAATTTTAAAGTTTCCCTGTCCACACCATTAAGGTGCAGGAGTAGAGGTATAGCTCCACTCATTCTTGACCTCAGCAGTAGATAGAGATGAGTGATTAACCTCATGCCCCGGCTCCTTTACCCTGGGAAAGAATCCCCGTACTCACTGAATAGGAAGCTGGGTGGGCTCCAGAGCCAGTCCAGACATTTTGGTAAAGAGAAATATCTCTTGTCCCTACCAGGATTCAAACCCCGCTCCATCCAGCCCACAGCCTAGTAGCTATACTGACTATGCTACTGCAGCTAGACAAAGCTGAGGCATGCATGTAGATGTCTACATCAACCATGTAATTGGCAGATATAGAGCTGCCTACACAGGGAGAAGAGAAATTCACATATCAGCTCTTCATAGTGTGAATCCTTGATTGAAAAAATTATAGAAAATGCATGTGTAACATAACGGTGGGGCATTTTAGGATCTTTGCACCTTGGGCTCTTCTGAGATATTAATACCATTTCTTCCATTGTGTCACACTTCTTGTTTTCATTCATAACTATAGTTATTAATATCACTAGGGCCTTTTATTTTAATCATTTGAAGAATGTATTCCTTATATGTCTATAACACTCTCATTTTGTTAAATCTGTCGCTCATACCTAACCTCAAATTGTCAGCTTGTCAACATCTTTGTAATTTCTGACTTAACAAACAGTATTTCGTACACAGTTTATAGGTATATCCATTATCTATGACCACACCAAATTTCATATACCTAGACAAAAGAAACAAGTTTTTAAACATTCAGATTTCAAGTTTTTATTTTCTTATATTTGTATTATGTAAATGGCACAAAAGAAATGGTTCCTAACTGCATAGGAATGTGATATCACAATATGAAGGCTATGACACTGATTATTACATTACAGTATCAACAAACTGCAATCTACTGTCTGTGGAATCACATTATGTACTCATAATGATTTAAAAGTATGGGTTCAAAATGAATAGAAACTTCATCAGTTATTCAGAAATCAATTTGTTTCTAGAATAATTTTTGTTACATGGCTAATTATAACATGTCACAGCTATCCCTGTACATGCCTGGACATTTCCAGGAGGTTGAGGCTCCCAGGTTTCCAGACAATCAGCACATGAAGGTAACAAAGTTGTCAGCCCTACAAACCGAGCACCTTTAACCCCCAGGAGATATATCCTGGTATTCATTCATGTTACAGGCTGAGTCAACCCCAGGGCCGTAGGGCAGTCAGAAGGATTAAGTCAATTGAAAAATCTCAATGATCCTATTGGCAATCAAACCCGCAGCCTTCTGGCATGCAGTGCTCAACTGACTGCACCACTGCGTACCCCATATAACATATCATACTAAACATGTTTCTCTATTCATATGTACAGAATCTCACAAAATATGTGTCTGTGGAAGGCAATGAAGGAAAAACTAGGAACAAATAACGGTGGAATACTGTTACAAATAAAATCCATTCCAATGTCATATTTGATGGCTATTATTAATTAAACCTATTCACCAATTGCGTATCGTCACATTTTATAACTTATTCGTCCAGGATGAGAATGGATGTGGTGAATGACTTTATCTATCATTTTGTCAGCACCAAAAAATTCCATGTTACATATTTCACACATATATGGTTTCTCTCCAGTATGACTACTGATGTGGCGATTCATGTGTTGTCTTTTCGAAAATGCTTCAGGGCATAATGGACATTTATAAGGTTTCTCTGCATTGTGAATACGGAGATGATTTGTAAGAATACTTTTCTGAATGAAGGACTTTTTACATACTGTGCAATGATATATTTTTTTTTCAGTATGACTACGAATATGCTTCACAAGATATGATCTTAGTGAGAAAATTTTACCACACAAGTCACACGTATATGGAATATCGCCTGTGTGAATACGCAAATGGTTGACGAGGCTAATTTTTTGGGAAAAATGTTTGTTGCAGTCTTTACAAAAATAAGGTTTTTCCCCTGTATGCATACGAAGATGATTTGTGAGAGTCACTTTTTGCGAGAATGATTTGTTGCATTCTTTACAGGTATATGGCTTTTCTCCAGTATGAATTCGCATATGCTTCTCTAGCCGAGACTTGAAAAAGAAAGCCTTGGTGCATAGTTCACATATATGTGGATCCAGTTTTGTGCACGCAGAAGAATCATGTCTGTTCCCGATTATGCTTGTTTCACAGTCACTACTCTTCACTTCACATGTATTTTCCTTGAAGTCAACTCTATTCTTAATTTCTAATGAAGTACCAGTTGACACATCAGAACTTCCAACCTCCTGCTGTCTGTCAGTACACATGTTATATGATGAGGAATAAACGCCTTTACAATTAAAATTTCCTTGGAAACCAGTATGTTGAGCTTCACTGTAACAGAAAACTATGAGTAAGTTCAATAATAACTACTTGGTCAAACAATTACATTCCAAGACCAGTGGTAGCCTGTTTCTCTTAGTACATGTTATGACTGCCAAGCATTAGTGAAAAGAATTTTCTGGCTCAATCAGTTCATCCGTAGTAGCCTAGCATGTAAGGTGTATTTTTGTTTGCTGTCATGCACAAGGACATGTGAACAAAATATTGTTGCAAACTTGGGAAAGCACCTAGAGAAACATAAAAAATACTTGGAACTGTTTATAGAAAGGCTACCTCATACATGTATGTCTCTTTGAATGGTTAAAAAAATGATTCAGAGACAGACACGAGGAATCAGAAGAAGATTCAAGGAGCAGGTGGCCATCAGCTGCTAAACATCAGGAAACAGATGCAAAAGTCCGTGAAATGGCAACCACTATATGACCCAAAAATTTATGGATGATCTCCTGAACATTAACCAGGAGGTATTCATCAGATTTATTGTGAAAAACTGGAATAGGGGGAATATGATCCACATGCTCTTATGGATGAGCCGAAGATCAAAACTTGTGAAGATTTCATCCAGACATGGCACAGAGTCTTAGGTGTTTCAGTACAATCCTGAAACACAACCATTACACAGAGTGAGGCCCAAAAATTCTTACTTACAAGAGTCAAGAATCACAACAATGTTGAGCATTTTTTGACAAACAGGGCGTGATCCACAAACAATGTGTGCCTGAAGGAACAACAATAAACAGTGAATTCTACACACATGTGCTGGAAGGGTTATTAAAGTAGATTTTGAGAAGGCCACCACAGCTTTGAAAGAAAGGTTCCTTCCACATGACAGTGTTCCTGCTTGTTCTGCCATGATAATCACATGATACTTGGTGAACTGTTACATGGTGCAGATCGGCCACCCACCTTATTCACGTGATGTCTTACAATTAGATTGCCATTAATAACCAAATATCAGCCTTTCCTATGTTACTTACATGCCTGCCCAATTCTTTATAATAAGTCTGTGTAGGCTATTGTTTGCATTTCCTTCTAAAGGACTTACAAACCAATTAAATTTAATAGTCTCACTACATTCTTACGTGCATTTGTAGCCCTGCATTGTAGAGGTGTATAAAAAGAAAACAAGACCAGGGAGTTTCGACCAAACTCATAAAACCAAAATTTCTATTGGAGAAAAGAGCTATATATCTAGGCTTACGGGTTACCTTAGTTTTGTGAATAACATGATAAAAGTAAGTCATGTAAGCTGCATGATGTCAATATCTAGGACATGTCCAAAAGTTTCCAGAACTGTGGCCCTGTGCACTGTTTGGGAGGGATGACCTAAACAAGCACAGTCTTCAACCAAATTTTCTCCTTATCTGACTCGTGAAGACAACTAAAAAGTGTATGTCCTCCCCATTCCCCCCCCACTCCCCCACCAAAAGCTGTTTTGAGTATTTCATGTGTTCCACATGTAGTTTTCCCAGGTTTTAACCAAACCTAACAGAAGTGCATTCTCCTTCAAATTAGAAGCTAACATCTGCACATATCATTTTAACACATACACAAACACACATTCAGAAGCAGAACAGAGGGTTTTGACTGCAACACTCACTACCTTATTCTATTCTCAGAAGTAAAAAAACTGCCCTCGAAGAAGATTTTTAAGGCATCAAGCACATCAAGAACAATGTTAACTGCAAAATTAAAGACCATTCCTTTGGACATGTTAAATGACCATTCTTCACAACCATTAGAAAGAGGTATAATGGGTTACAGTCAAGGGGTGATTATTTGAACGAAAATAAATAATTTTTTTAATGCATCTTTTCTTACAAATGAAGGCCCACAGCCCTATGGTTTGATATTATACAAGGGCAACCAAGTCATATACCAAGTAAGACCACCTAGAAAATGCTAGATGGATAGTGTATGAACTACACCGTGGAAGTTACATTTCCTTCACATAAGAAGGGACAACACAGACAAGCTATAATTACTGACACTAAACTAAAAAATAATTAAGAACTACAACAGACTGCAATTATTACATAATAACTCATTTCACAGCCTAGATTAATTTTAATTCATACAATGCTGATCACATTACCATTTGTCAAATATCATTCCAGACACTAACAAAAAAATCAGAACTACACACCCACCTCCCAACACCAACTTCATGTTCTTCTGTTGTTACTTCACCATCAATATCTGGCTTCACTGTGGTAAGTTCCCTCAATCCATCCTGCAATACAATAAAACCAAAGACATTTGAGTGAAGATGTCTCACTTATTTTTAAGTATCATTACCCTCTGCTGTAATCTGGACTAGGAAAACTGAACAGCACCACCATTTGCAGATGAAAGTATGATAAATCTCATTCTTTTCATGTCTTTTGTCCATTTTCTGCATGCTTCACCTGGAAAACTGCAGGAAGAATTTTGATGAAATTCAGTGTGAATGTTATGCCACTGGAAGTCACCCCAAGATTGTACTTTGTTATTTCCCATAATTGGTAACACCAACATGACAGACACACATGCTTGTGACATGGAGCAACATTAGTGTCACTATGACATGGACATACCCATACATTCTGTATGCAATACTGCTTACATGGCAATGATTAAAATACAAGGCAATAGTGTGGATATCCCAGTTTGTGCACAACATACGCAACACAACAAAATATGTACTTAAAATTTACTTCATGCCAAAAGTACACAAAAGAATGGTATTAACAACAGTAACAATAAACAACAGAAAAAAAGGACTGATTCATGAGGACCAAACCTATGACCAAGCATGCATGAGTGCGCTATGTTAGTGTAGGAGACAAATAGCATCTTTCTATCTTTCAATTCCATCATAAATCCACATTACCTAACTGGATGAGAAAGAAATACAGATTCACCCATGACATAGTGGGACTATTGCAAGGGGGCTACATAAATATTATATTCAAAGCTGCTGTTAACATCATCAAAGCAATGTTGAATAGCTGAGATCATTCAGAACACCAAGGTGCAAAGAACAACTGTGGAAATTAAATTCTCTGATATGTGTCACCTTTCTAGACTTTACTCAAATATATTATCTGAATAAATATCTATTAAAAACTCAACATATTACACAATTAAAATTTTCGTACCTTCACTCAAAAAGTTTAACCTCTACATCCATCATGAGGTCCACAACATCAGCATATAGCAGGTCACAAAAAGTTCTGCATGCTTCAGCACATTGATTTGAATATTAAATTTATACATGTGTACGTAGAAATATGAACTAGCAAGATATTAGGTTAAGTAAGAAAGTGCTGTTGATTAATTAAACTTCATACCAGATAGCATCATTCTTGGTATTCCTAATTAATCAAAACTCCCTATAATTAACCTAATACCTTTCTGTTTGAATTACAGGGGTCTGATAAATAAGCTTACATGTTGTGTCACATTATGTATAATGTAAACATTCTTTGTCCAAACGTGGGATGCCTCCCTCAACAACCATGAGGCATATGCTGAATAACCTGGTAATCAAACTGTGCGGAGAATATCACTCGCTTATGTATCAAAAACCCCTTATACCATAGGCGACAGTAAATAAACCCAATGAACAAACATCTGATATTGTATATCTTATAATATTTTTCTGACACTCCTATAATTTTCTTGTACACTTCCAATAATCACACTGCTTACCAGACACATGCTCATTCACGAGAGCTCGGTAAAACACAACTGACCTTGATTCTAAATTAAAAACAAAATGTATCTCACCTTCATCACTGACATATTATGGGTACCTTCCAAAGGATCATGTTCATACTTTACAGCGACGAACTCGAAATCACCCTTTAAAGTCGCCGACTGCGTCTCCGAATCTGAATCTGGTTCTGTTTTTATAGCACTCATCATGTAGATGTTGCTTTATTGAATTTTACTATGCAACTTGAGGATTTTTATTCTTAACTGACAACGAAATGAGGACACGTAACCGACCAAAGTTTGTCGGACCAGCACGTTACCATTACTTGTGAAACACGCATGTTGTCAGCACCAAGTAACAAATTTCTACAATTATACTAACATTCTCAACCCTTCAACGCTACCCATACACCCGAATCATTGCACAGGTCGCCTGTGCGTGGATACAATATACAAGGGTTATGACGTAACCTCACGTATGATTTATTCCACTCATCCGTGATTTGGACAATTGCCACCACGGATCGTCTGCAAGTGTAGACGCCTAACCATGATGTGCCTTCAGCTCCAGCCACGCGATGCTCAGGAATTGATGAACGGAACCCTCGGCGAAATTCGGGAGCACTCGGGTGCAACTTTGTGTCGCTTGACGCTACCCGCAGCACACTCTCAGCATAATTATTGGCACGTAACCAGGCGTCGTGTATAGGTCGTGTTTGCTACTTAAAGACACCCACAATGGCTAAGTGATACAGGCCTAGCACTATTAAGTATGCCATCTACATATATATACAAAGTATACAGAGTTACTGCCCAGGCTTTTCCGCTAGACGAAGGCATTGTACGGTCACAGGTAAAAGATAAAGGTTGTGATAAATCGTATGCAGACCAAACTAACTGAAAGCTTAAAATACTGTTGCTAGAACATTAAAGGTGCATAAAAACAAGAAACTTGATGTCTGCATGTGCCCGACACATATTAAACAGTAAATATGAATACTCTCCCATACAACGCACCATGAAGTTAGTATAAACTTGCGCTAACGACTGGTGCAAGAATTTCAAAGAAAATTTCTATACGTGGTTCTACCAACATTAAGGAGTATTGTGTAAAACATAGAACTAAATACCTCCTACAAATCAATCCGACCCCACCACAGCTCAGAGCACAACTTAAAATTCATAAAAAAAAAGACATCTCCATTCGACCTGTAATAAACAATACCAACTCACCATCGTACTTACTTACTTACTACATGGAGCAGAGTCCTTCTTCAGAAGCTAACCGGTTTTCAGGTAGTCAAGAAATTCTCCGCATTTTATGGAACCCGAAGGTTCATTACCGCATTCATAAGTGACCACCAACGGTTCCGACCCAGAACCATATCGATCCAGTCCATACCCCCACATCCAACTTCCTGAAGATCCATCTTAATATTATCTTCCCTTTTATGTCTGGGTCTCCCACGTGGTCTCTTTCCCTCAGGTTTCCCCACCAAAACCCTGCATATACCTTTCCTCTCCCTATACGCGCTACATGCCCCGCCCATCTCATTTCTCTCGATTTTATCACCCAGACTATAGTGGGCGAAGAGTACAGATCATTAAGCTGCTCATTATGTAATTTCCTCCACTCCCCTGTTACCTCGTCCTCTTAGACCCAAATATTCTCCTCAACACCCTTTTCTGAAACACCCTCAGCCTACATTCCTCCCTCAATGTGAGGGACCAAGTTTCAAACCCATACAATAAACAAGCAAAATTATACTTCTGTATGTTTTAATCTTTGTATTTTTATATAGCAACCTGGAAGACAAAACATTCTGCACCGAATGACATTTAGCATTCCCTGACTTCAGTCTACTCTTAATTTCTTCCTGAATAGAATTTTGATTTGTTAAGGTTGTTGCCAAATATTTGAACTCTTCCACCCCTTCGAAGAATTATTATCAATCCTTATACTGTGAATTCGTCCTGCATTCTGATCTCCAGACATGATCACGTACGTAGTTTTATCATAATTTACTTCCAGTCCAATCTCCCTAGTAGCAGCTACTAAAGCTTCTGTATTTTCCTTTAGAATATGTATGCTTCCTCCCAGTACATTAACATCATCGGCATAAGCCAGAAGCTGGTGTGTACTATTTAATTTCAAGCCATCCTGGTTTACCTGAACCCTCCTAATTGCGTGAGGAAAGAAAACCAACAAGATGCAACAATATAGATGATTTATTGTCAATAGTGGATGTTGATTATTGACACTGTCTCAACATGTTTCGGGCATCTTTATGCCCATCTTCAGGAGAA
>Ga0123355_10022690_pt1 | contig 10066 bp, 9 predicted proteins | sample TergutEmb28metaG_3_FD_89872 | JGI IMG/M metagenome (GOLD analysis project Ga0123355, IMG submission 89872) | Embiratermes neotenicus P1 segment gut microbial communities from Petit-Saut dam, French Guiana - Emb289 P1 | ecosystem: Host-associated > Arthropoda: Insects > Digestive system > Gut ...
TACATTATATCGGTACATAGGCCTGTCTGTATCCTATAATATATTATGTGTATTATCAGCTAGTCCTGTGTGTTTCCTATGGATATATCATGTTGTCACATAGACCTGTATGTGTGTGTTTGAAATGCACACTGCACCTTACTGTGGAGGCGATAGGAGAGTATCTGGCTCATATCTGGACCGGAAAACCGGCCAATCTACCTGAGAGTTCCCGTACTTTTTCTCGTTTTATCCACGCATATGTCGTGCTACCTGAAATTATTCTTCATTCCTCATCGTTTCTGATTTATTCATCATCAATCATGAGTTATGATCAAAATGACGTGAACAAATCTGTGGTCTATCCTAGATGGTTGTGTAGAAAGTTTGTGCCTGTTGGACATGCGCATTGTTGGACGGGGCTGGTCAGTGTTGCTGTATCGACCCCCGCTCCCTCCTGCGAGCATACCTGCTGCTGACCTTGCGTAATGTAGCTTCAGCAGGTCACCACTTCGCACTTGTTGGCGCCACTTGGGTGATCCTCGTCAAGGATAAAATATGAGTGATACCACTCATTTTTGTTAGCGAGGTTTATTTTTAAACGATCGATTTTCCTATTCCATTATTAAAAAAAAAAACATATTTTCACCCCCCAGCATGGGAGGCCTATAGCAGGAAACTCGCCGAGTTTTGAGCAAAGACACGCTGAAACGATGATATTGAATTTTAAATATCCTTCGAAGCGATCAAAATCCGTCACCACAATTTAGAATTCACAATGTACGGATAAGTTACGTAACTTGCACGTGGCTACGTTGGTTGACACGGTACAATTTTGGATCTTCTGTGACGCTGAGTTTCAGACACCAAATACTGCACAAGACGGGATTTTAGGTGCATTCACGTAGTCGCTCGTCCCTCCGTATGTGTCAACGCGGCTTCTACTGGACGGAATTCCGTGAAATTTGGTATTGGAACTTCTCTAAGATTCTGTCGAGGATATCCAAATTTTGTTACGATCGGACGAAAATGTGGGCCGCAATAGCGTAGTCGGTATAGCGACTCGCTTCGGGCTAGATGGTCCGGGGATCAAATCCCGGTGGGGGGGGGCGATATTTACCGCATCCGTCTAGACCGGCCATGGGGCACACCCCGCCTTTTGTACAATGGGTAGGGTTTCTTTCCCGGCGTTAAAGCGGTCGGGACGTGGCGTTGACCACCGACCCCTATATAGCGCTGAGGTTAATGAATGAGTAGCGCTATAGCTCTAATCCTTCTCTGGGCCTTCGTGGCCTGTTCTGGAGAGAACGTTACCTTTACCTTTCGATCAAAAATATCTGGCGCTTTACATTGAAGACCTAAGTACATTGTATTGTTGCCACGGACATAAATTCGTCAAAAAAGTATTTTTGTGCAGCGCTCAATATTTTTATGTTGTTGACAGTGATATTTAGCTCAAAAATGTACACAGAACGCATTAATGTTTTCCACTGCAACAATGGTTAAGCGAATGCGACGCGCCGTTACGTTATAGTACCTTGCCTATCTTGCTAAATTTATAGTACCCTTAAATTCATTGACTAGCTCAGTCGGTATAGCGACTGACTACATGCTGGACGGTCCGGGATCGAATCCCAGTGGGGACGAGACTTTCCGCCCGTCCAGACCGGCCCTGGGGCCCACCCACCCACCCACCTGTAAAATACGTACCGGCTCTTTCCCGGGGGTAGAGGCGGCCGGGGCGTGGGGCTGACACCCCCACGCCCATCTAGTGTGCCGAGGTCCTAGAAAGAGTAGAGCTATACCTCTACTCACCCCAAGGGCCTTCGTGGCCTATAGAAGGGGTGAAACCTACCTAAATTCATTGACGACCTAAAACGCACCGAGGCCTGCGGCATATAAAGACTTACAGGTCCATACAGCGTACCGAGTCCGGTACTGAAGGGTTAAATGAACAGAAAACATAAACAAAGCTCATCATTCTGTAGTTCTGTCCTTGCTGTTGTTACTTCGTACGTAAGGTTTTCAGATAGGACAAGGGAAAGAATATTTAGTATGTTACATGGCCATGCAGTAAATGGCTCTTTCAATCCATCAAGTGCACACATGTGCAATTGTTGGTCTTACTGTGTAAAGACAGTATATTCTGACTGCTGTTCAAACAGATCTTTTAAATACGTAATGAAAACCATTGGCCACAGCTTAGGAATAATTGGTGTACGTTACATAAAATTGGTATGCAAAATAGACTGTTGGGCTTCTTGAAGAACAGGGTACTGCACTGTAGATCGGGGCAGCAATATCTGGTACAGCTTCGAAATGAAGTCCCATCGTATGGATCTGTATGCTTAACTGGTAATATTTATTAGGTTAATCGATAAAGAAGTTTTAACATTTTAAGTTTACTGTATTGGCAATTCGCAGTGTGGTTACCATGGTAATGTTTTCGGTTGTTGTAACACGCCGCCCGTAATGGCGATGTTCGTTTCGTGTGCTCTGAATCTATTCTGATATTGAGTGTTACCGTTGATCGTGGTTCGAAGCCAGATCAAAAATTATGCTCGCCGGAGAGACATGCAAAGATACGTGAGAAAGAATTTCGCTTGTGTACAGTACGCTGGTATATTGTGAGCATGTGAACTTTAAGGTTACTGGTATCAGTTTCATGACTGTGTTTATCATGCGAAGGGAGGCGGCTTGCTTTTAGCTCGGGTTACGGTACTGCCGCGTTACTGGGAATGCATCAGCATACAGCTGTGAGCTTGAGGAGAGTAGAAGCTGTGAAGTTAGCACGGGCTGGGTTGGGACTTCTTAGCGGGCACTGGTGTGAGCAGGTTGAAGGGGAAGCGTGACGGTAATAAAGAAGTGTAATTTGTTGATACAATTTGTAACAGTGCCGGACACAAATAATTTGATTGTGAATATTAAAGTATACAATTTGAAGTGACTGTGACAGTAAAACTAAAGAGGCTTAACCACAAATATCCTTCATGTTATCTAGTTGGTAGACACGTAACGTTTCCTGTGAACACCACGCGTTATATTCCCTGAGTGGAGTTCATGTTCCCGACTGAAATTTGGCCGGTTATGTGAGTAGCTTCTTTACATATTTAATTATAATCGAATTTATGTACTCGCCTTTTCTTGAGCAACGTTTTCTGAATATACACCCTATACGTAACAAGACCGTGTATTTATGGTGACATGTTTTCAGACTTATCCTTTTCTGCTCTTCATGGGCCCTATCTCGTTTACCGGAACTTCACGTTTATTGCAGGTGAGGTGTACGTTTGTTGCTGCGAAGCTAATCCGCTAGAAGCAGCAAACTGCGCAGGCGCAAATATCTTTTCCTTGTACTTCGTTTGCAACATCTGGAATATCAGTATTGAAAAATATTTCATGTATGTTATTATTAACATTTATAGGATTTGAATTTTCATTTTGGAAATGTGGGGTGAGTTAGAGGGAAATAAAAGACAAAGGTTAAGGATTTTACACATGATGTGTGTCAGATCATTCCTAGGATTAAATCTACGAGACAGAATAGCAAATAGAAAAGCAAGAGAGCTACTGCAGACTGTAATATACGCTGGATGGAATAAATGCGAATTACATGGGAGATAACACAAGGCCAAAATTAGTATATTCGTATCGCCCCATAGGAGATTTGAGGTGTGGAAGACGTAGAAATAGATTGAAATAATAAGTTTTAAAACTTCTGAACGTTGGAACGGCCCTTTAGCACCCAATTTTTTATTAAATGCAGAGGGTGATCAACTTAAGGGTTTATGTTTTATGCTGACGTTGCGATTTTTGTATCATATGAGACTGTTTACTAATCATATTCGCTACGTTCCATTTTCTTACGCAGCTGTGGTAAGATTCGATCTACCTAACACGGATCTTTTGCTGTTACATCGAAGGTGGACTACCGCCCATTTTCAGCAGTCAGTCGTGTTGGCTGTGCCCGAGGACACATGATGGCACGATGACAAGGAACCAATATGACACACTACCACTGACAAATTTCCAAGTAATGCAATATATCTGTTCTTTTTCTTGCAGTCCGCCAGGGCAGAAACCTTATCCCAATGGACCCCAACGGTTTATCGGACCCGTACGTGAAGTTGAAGCTGATCCCTGATTCGGACAACGTCAAGAAGAAAACAAAGACGATCCGATCTTCCCTGAATCCTGTCTGGAACGATACCCTAACGTTGTGAGTATTCCAGTCCGCAGTTTTAATTGTTGGAGCTGTGAGCCAGCGCATGCAGACAGACAGACACAGCGCGGCCACGGCTGCGAAAGTGAAATTTAATATTCTGTTTAGAGTCTTACATCGTCCTGTGTCAGACAGAGACTTAAAATATTAAAGCGAATTTATAATTATACTTGTCCATGTGTGTGGTTATGAAACTTGGACTCTTACTTTAAGGGATAAACGTTCTGAGGGTAACGTAGCTTAGGTAATTTACACTTCAATAATGTCTTCAGTTTCGTAAACATATGACTGATTACCACGTAAATAATCTAGCATTTACAAATGTATGGTTTTCGAGGTTCCAAAACTTACGTGTCTTTTTTCCTGGTTTGTTTTCTACCGAACAGCGTCTAATTTTGAGGTTTTTTTTCTCTCTCTGTTGTAATATGTGTTCCTTTTTACTGTTTTCTTAACTATTGTGGCGTGTAGTTTTGTATGCAAGTACCAAATTTCCGGAAGAACCTCCTGTCCATATCTTCTGGGCAAAGAGATTTCAACCTTGAAGACAGACGCGTTGTGTTGTTCTGTAAAGTCAGTACTCGAGTACTGACGCAGAGGAATGTAATGCGGCTTAACAGCTATAAAAATGTCAGATATAACATAAAAATGTCCAGACGCCAGACGCTAGAGTTCGGTATACCACTCCTTTTCGGCTGTTCGCTGCTTTACGTCTTTACATCCGTAGCCTTCTTCGGTAACCCAACTGAAGACAGGCTGTGCTGTGTTGATAAGTGGATCCTGCTGCTTAGGCCAGCATGCAGTGCAATTATGTCAGAGAAGTTGCCGCATGGGCAAGGGGATTCTCTCACTCGACACACAAGTCATTGTATCTCCTGGTCTTGTAATTGTTTTTGAGCTTTCAATGACCGAGACCACTTAGCTGCTGCAGCCATGGATCTTGAAGCATCTTCGACGTATAGCTGAAGTTAGAGATCGGAATTTTTCTTCAAGTGATGAATGCTAAGCACGATAATGTAACGTTAACGCTATAGGAACGTGCTTGTGGAGGAGTGTTGTGTACAAAACTCGGCTGAGCTAACTTCTATCTTGACTTATCATCAGGTGTGCCTTGGCAAGGAGTTAGAAGGCGAGAGTGGTTTCTTTAAGGTACAACCTCGCATTCTCTTGGAGTAGCTGCGTAGAACGACTAAGAACTTAAATAAGGATCGGATAATGTGGCTAGCATTGGAATCGTACACATCCCGTGGACAAGTATGGAACGTTACCGCTACGTTAAACTGCTCGGTCACAAATTGTTTCATTAGTTTTCCTACCATTCGCTTGACCCATGTCGAGGCACAAACAAAACCTCTGCTTTAAATTTAATATTTTACATGTTCCATACATCCATATTACGTATATAATACTTAATACCAACATGTTGCGCAATGTTTTTATTAATTAGTTATTGCTCAGACGTATTTCGGCCTCAGTTCTTGGCCAGCCTGTTGAGTTTGGGCAGCTTGAGATACAGGCTGCACAAACTTAAGAGCTCCCTGAAGATTGCCAAGAACTGAGGTCGAAACGTGTAGGAGCAATAATTAATCTATAAAAACGTTGTGCAAATAGTTGGTATCAAATGTTATGTGTAAACCCTGTGCTGTTTTGAAACATGAGATATGTTTACACTCCCATTAGTTTATCTGTTCGCATGACACATGAAGTACAGTCAAACCTCGGTTCACGAACGCCCCGGATCACGAACAGTTCGGTTTACGAACAAATTTTCCGAACACAACGCGTCTCGGATGACGTACTGTGTCTCGAGTTACGAACACGCAAGCCGTCAAAACGTAGACAAAAACAAATCACACTGGACAACTTTTTAGTGAGACAGAGACCCAGTGGGTCTGAAGCAGAGTCGAGTGGTGCCAAGAGACAGAAAAAAGAAACATTTCACTTCCTCACCACCTTCCACTTACGCCGTCAACTCTCCCCCATACAGGTACGGTAAAACTAAATTAAGTTTTCGTCTATATTTGATCTGCTTGGTGTTGTGTTTATCTTTTTTTTTTGTGATAGATTTAATGGTTTCCATTGATTTTGTGTTAAGAACTTGTGCACAAAGTACTGTTGTAAAAGTTTAAATAAGCAGTCATCTGGGGTCCAGGAACGGATTAATCCATTTTGCATTAATTCCTATGGGGAAAATAGTTTCGGTTTACGAACATTTCGGTTTACGAACATTTCGGTTTACGAACGACCTTCAGGAACGAATTAAGTTCGTGAACCGAGGTTTGACTGTATGCGTAATAATGGGGATACAGTGTCCGTCGAACTGAAAATATACAAAGAATATTTGTAAGAATATTAAACAATCGTGGCTCTGATTCATAATGGTTCAGTTAACCCCTAATTTACTGAAACGCTGAGTCTATATTAAGTCCTTTATTTGTCCAACTAATGCACACAAATTATTATAAAATTGTTAAACAGTTAAAATCATTTAAAATTATAACAGTTGCTCCAACATGTTTCGGTTTACGTAAACCATCATCATTGAGGTCTCAGCCTGTGCTTCGCTAAAGTTACAATGTTGACTTCGGTTACATAACATTGTTTGAAGTTATCGGTATTGTGGCTGCATATGCGGCTCGATGATGGTTTACATAAATCGAAACATGTTGGAGCAACTGTTATAATTTTAAATGATTTTAACTGTTTAACAATTTTATAATAATTTATGTGCATTAGTTGGACAAATAAAGGACTTAATACTATCAACATGCACGGTGCAACTACGAAGAATAAGTTAAATCTATATGTCTGGTTAGATCATAAAGTGTACAGTTTTTTCAAGTTTTCACGGCGATTGTTGATTATATAATTGTCTTCTTTTGCGTTTCTACGCCGTGTGGCGGGTGGTATATTCCGACTATTCGGAGGAACATACTGGCTGCATTCGGCCAGATTTTCCCATACTTTTCCCATTTAATCGACACAGCCATTTCTTCCCAAATACTACAGAATTCACCTGAACCAGATTTGGTCACACTTAACACGAAAGTAGACCGAAAATTTCCCATAAACTGCTGTTAATTTAAGTAACAGTAGGTAGGAGGGACGAGGTAAGGGGGAATGGACGAGATTGCGTAACGAGGAGCTAAATGATTTGTACTCCTCACCCAATATTGTGCGGGTGATAAAATCGAGAAGAATGAGGTCGGCCGGGCATGTGGCGCGTATGGGTGAGGAGAGGGGGGTGTATAGGGTCTTGGTGGGGAAACCGGAGGGAAGGAGACCACTGGAGAGATCTAGGCGTAGATGGGTAGATAATATCAGGATGGATCTCCAGGAGGTGGAATGTGGGTATATGGACTGGATTGGGCTGGCCCAGGATAGAGACAGGTGGCGGACTCTTGTGAGTGCGGTAATGAAACTTCGGGTTCCGTGAAATGCGGGGAATTTCTTGACTAGCTGCAAACCAGTTAGCTCCTCAAGAAGGACTCTGCACCAAGGAGTAAGTAAGTAAGTAAGTATGAAAGACCCGTTTATGAATTCGGTTTACAGATATCCTTCGGATTTCAGTATTACCTCATTAAGACCTCAAAATCTGTGTTTTGTTTTCTTATTAAAGCTCGTACAATGTGTTTGTTTTTGTGAAGACTTTATTATGTAATTAAAATCTCATAAAACCTAATTATAACACCCTGAAGGTCTCACTGTGGTTTCATTTTCATCTCATTGAGACGCCATAAAAATTTTTTATGATCTTCTGGTCTCAAAATATCGTAAAGTCTAAGCATGATTTTATTTAGATCTCATTACGGACTCGTTAACATTCGTTACGTGTACTTCAGTCGTTCTTCAACACGGTGAACATTTAACGAGGCACAACCTGCCGTGCAGAAACTTGCGAGAAGTTAACGTTTGTGGTGGCGTAATGGACTTGCATCTGCAGTAAGTATCATGCTAATGGCGTGTTTGTCCCCCCCCCCCGCTGTAACATATGTACATCCTACGCTCTGTCATTTAGAGGCATATCTTATTTAAATTGAGAGTTCTCTCTAGCTGTTTTGCACCGCACTGTCTTCGTTACTCAGAATTCTTAGAAGTGAAACCAATTAAACGCTGAAAGCCTGTGTGAGATACGGGAAATCCCCTGGAGGGTATCAGTAAGGAATTAACTACGATCTCCTGCTGTTTTTGCGAGTGCTGTCGGTTTGGTGTGATGTTGGCGTTACATTTAACCTTTTTAAAATAAACTGGCAACCACGTCTACCACTGACTTTAGTATTAAGAACCTCTGCATTTCTTCGCAGAGGAGATTTTGTATGTATCATAATTCTCATTATAAGGAGAAATTGATTTTAATATTTACCACACTTTTACTTTAAATTATAGAAGTGATATTTCACAAACTTTTTGCAGTCGCTGCTATTTGCTTCCAGGTCACCGCAGAGCAGAATACTGTGCCCTCGATGTATTCTAAGTACATAACAGGAAGTGTATATATGTTGCATGTCTGTTCAGTTATATTCCCAAAGTTCCAAATAGATTTTGAGTAATTTTGTTAGCCGGTTTATCGGAAGAGGTTTGAACCTGGCACCTCCCAGTACAAACCAGGAGTACCAAACTTCCGACGGCGACTTTCGGTTTGCCTTATCGAGATCTGATGTTTCTGTCTTAAGAAATGTTGGATTTTAAGTATTATTAACGAAAACGCTTGCTTGTGTAGCTTTCGGCAGCGGACATTTTTCTATTAACCCTTTGAACCCTGGTGATTACTTTACATCCCACTTGGTTTAACATCAAAAGTTTTACGTCTTCCCCACATTCCATTTGCGTATTTGTTTTGGATCTCATAATAAATACTTCATGTTCAGGACTTCTGGTGGGTGTTTTTGATGCCGGAGTGTGTTCCTGCGCGCTGCGAGCCGAATCTTTAAATAAAGTTCTGGTTTATCTTATTCTTTACAGGTTTAACCCTTAAACCCTTTCTGATCTGAGACCCTTGCAAATAAAATGTTAAAATTCGATGCATATCACAGATATCATTGCATTATCCACCTCGAACTTCTGCAAACGCCGAATATTCTGCCAAATTATTCGTGCTTTTTCTCAGTTACTCCGGACAGATGATGGCATTTTACCTTAAATTTGTTTACGTCCGCTTTCTTCCACATATCTTACATTTCATTCGTCATTTTCAGCCATTTGTTTGACTGTATAATAATCGTCGTTAAATAAACTACCCACAAATGAACTCATATGCCCGTGTACTCGCACACTGCGTGAGCAAAATCCTGGGTTTTATAATCGTCAGAGCAGATGATCTGTTCATTAAAGTGCTGGCAATGTAGAGACTTGCTCAGTTTCCTGGACGGGGGGGGGGATAAACGGCTGTCCAGCACTAAGCGTAATTGAATTTCGAACGGTCACTCTTCTCCAGAATTGTGATGTACTGTATTGGATTGAACGTCTGTTGGTTTTGAAATATCCACAGATTTTCGTGAGAAACGCGCAGTAATAATGGCATTCAAGCCTTCGTTCCTAAGCAAAAATAGAAAAACTGTTGGGCTGTCTCCTGGCGTATGGCGCTTAATTGTCTGATAGAAATTCCCGACGTTTCGTTGGAACCTAATCTCCCTGCATCTATCCTGAATATGTATACATCGCGTCGCGCTCCACAAAACTATTATTTATAGCCATATACAGGGTGTCCCAGGAGGAATGTGCCAGACTTCAGGAGAGTGTTCCTTGTGTTAAACTATACCGATATAACCCAAAACACCTATGTCCAAAGTTGAACGGTTACGGAGATAATGGCCAGTGAAGTTTGAAACTTTGACAGCTGTTACACACTTATTGATTACCAAATACATA
>Ga0123355_10022691_pt1 | contig 10066 bp, 8 predicted proteins | sample TergutEmb28metaG_3_FD_89872 | JGI IMG/M metagenome (GOLD analysis project Ga0123355, IMG submission 89872) | Embiratermes neotenicus P1 segment gut microbial communities from Petit-Saut dam, French Guiana - Emb289 P1 | ecosystem: Host-associated > Arthropoda: Insects > Digestive system > Gut ...
ACCATAAAAAAAAAAAAAAAATTTCGGCCCCCCAAAAAAAAAAAAAAAAAAAAAAAAAAAAAGACGTGTTGGATGGAACAGTGTATATTTATGTGAATAATCATATTTCATACGTTCCACACCTTATATAGTTTACAATTTAACTGTTTACCCGATTTGAAGTATGTTTAGTCTGCGAAATATATGAATATTTTTGTGTTTGCAATTAAGTTCTGATTTACATATTAAGTAACCAGGAATTTAAAAATACTCCGTGTGACGATGCAGTCCTCCTTATATGTTCAGCCATGTCGATTGATAAAGGAAGCAAGTAGTTCAAGATGACACCCCTTTTGGACTACTAGACCTTAAAGTTGAAGGCACAACGATCTTTGAAACGGCTGGAACTTTCGAACGATATGCACAGTACCATCCCAGAAGTCCGAATCTTGAACATTGTGACTGCTAGTTGTGTGTGACATTATTACGCCGAGAATTAACATAAGCGTTGAACACATTCTAATAACTATTTATGGTAATGTTTTATAGTCAGTGGCATTTATTTATTTAATGTATGCAAAGATATAAAAGCATTTTATCGGTATTCTTCGGCGGCGATACATGTGGAGAGTTGACGATTGTGATATTGTGGAATGTCCTGCAACCTAGTGGTAAAAGTTATAAACGAGGGCTTTGTGCAGGAGGCCGCTTTCCTCACGGATTGAGCTAGCTAAGCAGGTTAAGGGAGTTTCTTACGCGTTGCATGGTAGAAGGTGATGTACAGACCGATGATTTGAAGAGTAATGCTTAGCTTCGTATAATTTTATAATTTGATTGTAGGAGTAATGGAGGGGTGGGACAGAAGTATAGTGGTTCCCATCCCTCCCTTACTGTCATGAATTCAATGCGAGGAGATCTACGCATAGATCGATCGCTTATTAAAAGTGTGTGCAACTAGTGGTTCTCGATGCAGCTGACCGTTACTCAGTAGTGTTACGGGGACGGTGTAGATAGAACGCGTGATCGAACCGATCTCGTTGAAGAACATAGACAACGGTAGATACCATTCATTCTGAACATAAGAAACCACACCTTCACGAAAGGATGCACCGTATTCGTATGACTGACGTGTGTGAGGTTATTGTGCATTTGATTCAGGTGTAAGTGGTGATTGTGTTACTGAAAGGAACCGAACTTTGTGCTGTGATGTGTTTAAACCCGCCAGTTCAGAGCAATGTCAAAGAGAAACGTAACTTACATCAAACCACAAGAACCCAGTTTCTTAAGGAAGTTAAAGGCAGAAGCAGGATATAAAGGACCTGATACGGTGGAGACAAAGGTTGGTACTTTTATTTCAGCTTACGATTTATGGTTTGTACATTATATTTTAAGGTCACTCTCAACAGAGCTTTAAGGAAAGTAGGGCATGAAAACATTGCAGCCTTTTGCCACATTTTCTTGAAAGTTAAACTGTGACTGTTGTAAATCTGTACAGTACAATCTTCCTTGAAAGCATTCTGTTTGTTCTTTGCACATGGAACAATACGTTTACATTGCCAAATATGATGTCCCATTAGGTTTTTAATTTTCTTTAACAGGTTGGGTATGGTATTGATATGTGTATAGCATTGTATCATTCAATAAACTGTCAGGAAACTGGATGTAGAAAGTGGGATTGATTATATCATGTGAGGAATTACATGAAGTAAGATAGAATGATTTTAGGGTGATTCATCTCACTTGTGCTGTTGATCATATATATATATATATATATATTTGTGTATGACTGTATATTGAAATATATATGTATAGGCCTATTTATGTATGTGTACATGTGGGTGTGTATGTGTATATGTATAAGTTAGAATGTTTTATCTTAGTTTAATAATTTGAACGAAATTCCAAACTCAGTTGTAAAGAATAAGAGTTTTGTGTGTTTTAATGGTGAATCACTGCTGTATGATGAAGTTGTTTCACATAATATTTGTAATTTTATGTCAAACAGAACTGTTTGTGTTTGGTGGCTAGCAAGTGTGCATTCATAGTTTGAAGCCTTGCATTTCTCAGTGTTGTGTGGGAACTGCATAATAAATTTGTGATATTTACCAAGACTTCCCATTCTTTAAATTTTGGATAAAATTTTTCTAGAGTTAACAAGAAACATTGTGCGAAGCATTGACCATAGATATGTTACTGGAAAAGATGTGAAGGATTCAGGATGGTATATTCAAATATTTGATGATGTTTGAACATCATGTGTTGCTTGGAAATTTTCAAATATAGTAGATCTTTCAGTTGAAGAATGTCAAGGTAGATTTAAAAGAAATCTAGTTTAAGCATGCTGCTTTGTGACAAATTATGACAGGACTTAGTATGAAGTGCTAGATTGTCAGCATTTTTCTTGGTTGACTTGAGATGCTGGTGCCAGAATTTCAAGAAAATTCCTGTTGGATGGCCAGGTTTGATGAGTATAGAAAAGAATTGGAATTGTTGGTAGTATTCCAAAATTAGGATGTCATGAAGAAGCTGAAATTCCAATTTTAAATGCATGGAAGCCAGTATCAGATTTTTTCAGTCACTAACAAGATTGGCTTTAGCAGTACTGGCATTCTTTCAAACACATTTGTGTAAACAGTTATCCTGAAGAGTGGAATATATGAAACTGGACCCAAGGAAGTGGCTTACAAATGAAAATGTTGCTGATTGTGTCACTATCAAAACAATTGTATACAAAATGAGAATTTGAGTGCTGTGCAAGAATACACAACAACGAAGTATCCCATTAAGTCTGTCAGCATACAAGTGGACTATTGGAAGCTTCAATGTCATCTCACTTAAGATTGATAAGTACTTTTGATACAAGCTTGGCACTTACAAGAAAAAAGTTGTGACTCCCTTGGTGTGGTGTGTTATCTGCGTTTCTGGTTGAGCATAACCATGTTTCTCCAAATTCTGGATTGTTTAAAATCAAATCACATTTATTTATTGGGTCTTAAGTGTGTTCCTTTTTATGTGACTCTGAACACTAGGTTTTTACCAGTACACAATATTCTGTGTCTGGAACTATACATTTTTTTTTATGGTATCCACCCTTTTATGTTACAATGGCTTTAGGTTATTAATTTTGGTGTTGTATTCTTAGATATGTACCATACTCATTTTTATTTCTGATCACTTGGTGATGGTATCTGCTCTGTTTTTCCGTCTATATTGGAAAATATTTACATAGCTGCTATAGTGACTAGGCTATGGCTGAGCAATCTGTGGTTCAGATCCTGACAAGGGGAAGAGATTTTTCTGTTTTCCAAAATGTCCAGTCTGGTTACGGGGCCCAGGCAGCCTCCAATTCAATGGGTACTGGTGTTCTTTCCAGGAGTAAAATGTCTGGGGTGTCAAGTGTACCACTCATCTCCATCGAAGGTTATGAATTTGTGTAGCTGAACCTCTACCACTTCCCCTCCCATATGCCTTCATGCTGTGGAATGGGACAGTGTTTTACATTTATTGGACTCTGTTCTTTTAGAATACCCTACTAGATTTGCTAGTCCATTGTTTCAGACATGTTCTTTATGTTGAATTCATCCAGCTTGATTTACAATTAAGTATGACCCTGGGACTTTGTCTCTTATCAATTTATCTTCTCTTTTATGTAAGTACATTTGTAACAATTTCTTTAAAATCATGTTCAAACCCTTGTCTAAAATCCTTTCTGGAGTGTTTTCCTTAGCTGTGTAATTATGGTTGTTAAGGATATGCACAGCTAACATGAATCATTGTTACAGTCTGAAAAAGAAAAGTTGGTTTGAAAACTATGTGTAGGTGTAGAATGTTGTATTATGCATTACCTTTTAATAAGCTAGTTCTGCTTATTGGTATGGGGCATATTAAAGGAACTACTTAAATTTTAGGTGCTAATAACATTGTAAACCTTTATAACACAGAAATAAGGTTTCTTTGACTCATCTTGTATTACTTCTGTACATTACAGGAAAGTATTCTGTTGTGCAGTTATGTTGCAACATAATTTACACTGTACAATGCCCATAAAAAGTTTTAATCTAGAGTACACTGACTTTGTTTACTGTTAGCACTAATTCGCAACCATTCAGCTGACTCTTAAAGCATTAAAAATGGTCATTCAAGTCAATAGTATGTACTGCAAGGTGCCACCAACTGCTCACCCTTGTGAGTGGTACATGGATGGTTCACTTGCTAGTACACTAAAGCATGGCTGACTGACATGTGACCCTTGAGGAAAGTATTTGTGGCTAATGGCTAATTTTGCCAAGAAATGAAGGTAACACAAACGGTTGATTGCAATTTACAGAGAGAGGTCCTGCCACATGATGCTGATGAGCTTGAGCATAAGGAAGACGAGCAGCCAGTTGTAGTGGTACTTAAACCTGGTGATCTGACAGCAGAGGAAGTGGCAAACATCAAGAAGGAAGGTAAGATGGTATTGATATGTATGAACTCCTCAGATGTACCTAATAGCTTCCCCAAAGCTTTACAAGTAACAATATATTACTCACTCAGAACCCTTAAGATAATGCAGGTCACAACTGCCATAGTACAACAACATTTAAATAAATCAGCAGTTTATGATGAAAATTGCAGTGTGTTTTGACTGGATCCAGTCATTATCAGGAGGCTGTCTGTGAGCTGCATATAGCTACGAATGTTTACACTTGTGTTTGCAAGTTTAAAAATAACTGCACTTACTAACCTAAAACCACTTGATTATTCAGACTTCCTGGCTATTGAAAGCATGATCTTGAACTTGGGATAGATCAAGGCTGTCTGAATCCAATAGTGGCAATTAAAATTCTAGTAGAGTCATAATTCATTTCATTCATTCCATCGGCAGGTGCAGAATGCGACGATTCCTTGCCATTCTCAGGAGCGTCTTACATTCTTCTCTGTTATATATCTTTTCCTTCCACCCTTTTCGACCAACTAGTCTTCCATCCTCCCACACTTCATCTTGCCATCTGTTTCTTGGTCTACCTCTCAGCCTTGTTGCCTCCAAATTCATATATAATACTTTTTTGTGAAGTCTGTTGCCTTCAATTCTCTGTACATGCCCAAACCAACAAAATCCATTTAACCTTATTGTCTCTGTTATAGTGGGTTTTTTTAACCATTGCATACATTTCTTTATTGGTTAATGTTTTTCAATTTTCTTTTTCATTGTCATATACTGGGCCTAAAATTCTTCTATACAATTTTCTTTGAAAAGTGTTTATTTGCCTTCTGTCTCTCTTTGTTAGTATCCAGGCTTCTGATGCATATGTTAAAGATTTGTCTATTATTATGTTCTTCAGTCTTAATTTTAGTTTTTTTTAGATATATTTTTATTTCTAAAAATTTTTTGTAGCATAAAGTGTGTTTTGTTAGCATTTTTATTCTTTCTTGCAAATCTATTTGGTGATTGTTATCTTTACTGAGTAAAATACTTAGTTAAAATTTTTAACTCCTTCAAATGCATAATTTTTTATTGTTAATTGTCCTGTTTTATTTTGTTTTGAGCTGTTTTTCTCTTCCACTATCATATATTTTGTTTTTCCTTGGTTTATGTGTAGTCCTAACTTTCTGGCAATGTTTTCTATTTCTACAAAAATTTGTCATTTTATTTCATTTTTTCCAATTAATACAATATAATCTGCATATCCTGATACATTCAGTTGTTTGTTACCACTCTTTATACCACTAGGAACCATTTTTACACTTTGTATCACTTTTTGTAATGCAAAATTGAATAATATTGGTGATGGAAAGTCACCTTGTTTCAATCTTGTTTTATTTTCAAAAAAGGATGACACTGTTTCTTTTATTCTAACAGCACATCTTGTCTTTTGTACACATGTTTTACACATATTTATTAGTTTTTTAGGGATTTTAAATTCTTCCATACATTTCCATAGCGTGTCTCTATGTGCACAGTCATATGCCTTTTGAAAATAAATAAATAAATAAATATTGTACACTCTGATTATATTCCCAAATTTTCTCATTTCTTGTTTTCAGTACAAATTTATTGTCAATTACAGATCTTCCATTTCTTAGTCCATTCTGATAGTCCCCTTTACTGTTTTCAATATATGGTTTAATTTTTTTTCCAAAATTATATTCGCCAAAATGTTGTAAGCTTTATTTCCTAATGCTATTCCCCTGTAATTCTAACACCTATCTCTATCTCCTTTTTCGTATATAGGAACTATTATTGTATTTTATTTTTTTTTTTTCCATTCTTCAGGTATTCTTTCCTCCTCCCAAATTTGTCTGAATAATTCATGAATTCTATTCAGTAGTTTATTACTTCCATATTTTATTAATTCTGGATGTATTCCATCAGTTCCAACCGCCTTGTTATTTTTTAAATTTATAATTTTTTTTACATCTTCTGTAGTAAGTTCTACTTCAACTTCATTAATTTCTTTATTTCCTATTTTAATTAATTCTTTGGTTCTTCTGTTTTTAGTAATTTATCAAAATATTCTTTCCATATTTCTGTTCTCTCTTTAGTATTCATTGACTGTTCTCATTTTTTGTTCCTAATCATGTCAAATTTATGTTGATATCCTTTCTTAAATTAGTTTATTGTTTGATACAGTTTAGTTGTGTTATTATACTTTTGATCTTCTTCTTTTGGTTCTCTTACATTTTTAATGTATAATATTTTCTTATTCCTAATTATTTTGTGTGCTTCTTTTCTTTTATGGTGATACTCCTGCTCTTCATTCTTCCTTCTTCCTTTTACTAACCACTTTTCTCTTGCTTTCTTCATTTCTTCTATTGCAATTTTTCATTCCTCATCATACCATCTATTTTTTTAATGTTTATGTGCTTCCATCTTTTTCTGTTAGCTATTGTTTTGTTTCTTTGATTATTGTTTTAATGATTTCCCATTTTTCATTAATATTGTTGTCAATATCATCTTCATCTTCCATATTTTTCAATATTTCAAACCTGTTATTAAGTTCTATAACATATACTTGTTTCCACTTTGAACTTTAAAAAATATTCACAATTTTTCTTTTCTCATATTTATTTTCGGTTTTCGCCCTTAATTTCATTTTAAAATTTATCTTCAATAAGCTGTGATCTGATCCACCATATGGTCCCCTTTGTGCTCTGCTGTCTGTTTTTGAGCTTCTAAATCTCGTACGAATTAAGACATGACCTATTTGATTCATGCTCCTACTATCTGCTGGATACCATGTCTCTTTGTGGATATTCTTATATGGAAATTTTATACTTCTTACATTAAGACGTTTATATATTGTGAACTGAATCATTTCTTTCCGCTGTTGTTTGTTTCATTATGTAATCTTTCATTGCCAGTGGTGGGTTTGTATATGTCTTCTTTACCAACTTTTACATTAAAATCTCCAAGTAGTATTTTAAAGTCTGAATTAGCTATTTGATTTATATTTTGCTCTCATAAATTATAAAAATTCTTCTTTTACCTATTCCATTTTTTTGTTTGTTGTTGCATGTACATTTATCAAGCTGCAGGAGAACCATTTAGCTTTTAATCTGAAATAATGTATTCTTTCATTTGTAATTTTAAAGTTTTTAACATATTTTAAAAATTCTCCTCTTACATAAAATCCACAGCCAAATTCATGTGTTTTGCTTTTTGATTAGGTATTGAATAATGTAAAGTTATCAAACTTTTGTGTACCACTTCCTATTCATGTTTCTTGAAGTGCTACTACTTCAAAATCTACCTTTGGCAGTTCATTATGAAGTACTTTTAGTGCTCCTGAGCAGAATAAGCTTCTCACATTCCATGTTCCAATATTCATGTTCTTTTTAAACATCCATGTTTCATCATCATTTATCGCCTTCTTCAGAGGCTTCTTTGAGAAATCTGTAACTATGGGCTCTTTTACTTAGATGGGGGGTTAGCCCATTGTAAAACCTTCAACCTGAAGGGCCAGGATTTTTAATCAGGGTTTACTCCCTTATATGACGTGTTTTCACCACAGCTTCCAGAGCGTCATCTACCTTGGTTTGATTTTGGAGTATCCTTCTCCTAGGAGGGTTGCAACCATACCTACCCTATCTGATAGACCCTTATGATTGGGTCCATCCCACCCCCTTGCTCTGTCTGCTTGGTGACCCAAGCTGCCACAGGGGTTGGTTACCTCAACCTTAGTATGGGTTTCTCACCTTAACAGGACCCACTGCTAGAAGGTAAGAGTGGGATAGGAGTGGGGAGGTTTGTAGATTTTCATCTTCATGTTGAAAATCTTATTAGGTATCACATACCTTCACATCACACTCCCATAGAGGTCCCTCGAGTCATTATAAGATAGTAATTTAGTTTACCAGTGTTCACATGATAGTTTTCCTTAATTGCATTATCTTCACTGCATTATCACAGCCAATGCGGGATAATGGTAAACATCTTTAGCCAGTTCATTTAGAACTGCTTGCAGTGACTCTCCAGAGTGAAAAATGGGAATGTAAATAGTTGTACTGTTATGGCTGTGTAAGAATTTTAAGCATCACTGTTCATTTAATATATTCTTGATATACTTAGAGTTGAAGATCATGTTTTTAATAGCCAACAAGCCTGAATAAACAGATGGTTATAAGTCAGTGAGTGAAGATATTTTCAAATTCGTTAGGTGCAAATTTAATCTTTTGTAGCCACATGTGTTTGGAAGGGAGCCTCCTCGTGAAGACAAGAACCAGTCACAGCATGTTGGTGTATTGATGGTAAATTGCTAATTTATGTGGATGTTGTGCCACAGAGGTTGTGAATTTCATTGATAGATGTTATGACAGTATGGAATGTAACGTAGAGAATATTTTAATACGGTTTTGAAAACTAATGACCCACTCAGCCATGGAAAATAAACATTTATGCAAGGTACGATGTGAAAAATATTAGTAGGCTTCCATAATAAGTGTCTGCCCATTACTTTCTTTTTTAATATACACATAATGTAATGGCACCTGCTGCAAGGGTGAGGGATGGTTGGGTCTCTTTGTCCAGAGTAAGGACACGTATGCTTTTTCACAAGTCATAACCTCTCACTGTGTGTTGCATGCTTGCTTATTTAAGAAGGTGTGCCATATTCTTGCTGGTTTGCTTAATAGGGTTATGTGTGAAGTTGTGGCATGAATTTATGAGTATCATTTTAATAGTGGGTTGGGATAGTGTAGTATAGCGACTCCCTACAGTCTGGAGATCGAATTCCGTTGGGGGCAAGATTTTTCACACCTGTCCAGACAAGCCTTGGGGGCCCACCCAGCCTCCTATACATTGGGTACTGGGTCTTTCCTGGGCTTGAAGCGGCCAGGGTGTGGCGTTGACCACCCACCCCCATCTAGCGCTGAGGCTAAAAAAAGAGTAGAGCTATACCTCTAATCCCCCTCTGGGCCTTTGCGGCCAGTTCTAGGGTGAACTTAACTTTTAATTCATTGTGTATATTTTGTATGCATTTGGATGTAAGTCCATGATATTTCTGGTACTTTTAAAGTGTTTAATATTTCTGTTGTGTGAAGAGTTTTGAATTCTGTGAGTCAATGAAAAATGGACTGTATGGTGACTGATTATTCACTTCACAGCCTGAACTGCAAAATTTATGAATCATGAAAAAGCTATTGTTTTCTTGAACCATTTACTAACTACTGCTAACAAGGATAAAGAAATGACTGATTTGCTTGGATATGAATGGACATTTAATTGAAATGACACACCTCTACATTAATAGTCTGCCAACATTCAAAGAACTGGGATAAGATCTGTGGTTTTTCAACCATTTCATAATTTCTTGGGAGTTTTTTTTTAATGTTACCTGCAAGTTAAGAGGAGTTTCAAGGTCAGAGGTGCAAGTGTGATGGTAATCCTAACTGTAATATGTATACTCAACAGATTAGACAGAGATTTTTCACATACCTTTGATAATTGGAAAATATGATGGGCTCACCATGTTGTGAAAGGGCATAACTTTTATGAAAGCATATAATATACATTAATCTCCCCCCCCCCCCCCCGACTATAATTTTTTTTTTTCCCCCTCTTTTTTATCAGTTAAAACACTGGAGAAGTCCATAATCCCACCAGCCA
>Ga0123355_10022692_pt1 | contig 10066 bp, 10 predicted proteins | sample TergutEmb28metaG_3_FD_89872 | JGI IMG/M metagenome (GOLD analysis project Ga0123355, IMG submission 89872) | Embiratermes neotenicus P1 segment gut microbial communities from Petit-Saut dam, French Guiana - Emb289 P1 | ecosystem: Host-associated > Arthropoda: Insects > Digestive system > Gut ...
CCCACCCGTAAAGAAAATCACGTCAAACAGTAGTGCATCACTTTCAGTCAGTGTGCCATCAATATCGTGGGATGTAATGTTGTCCTCTAATATACCTACGCGTAACAAATGACTCTTACAACCCTGAACATAATCCGTCACATCCATATAATAATCGGGAGTAAGTGCTGCTGTGGGAATAAACAATACTTTTGTTTCACTTAATGGTTTGGTGAGCATATCATCAACTCCGTTTAAAATATGAATTTTTCGCACGTACCACACCATGGTACATAAGTGCGCCCTTTTAATTAAAATAATTCGGCGTGAGAACCTGTGCGTGTCGCAGTAAGCACAAGCCTATCATTATTTATAGAGTAAACAAGTAACCAATCTGGACGAATATGACACTCACGCAAGCCTATATAATTACCCTTTAATGCGTGGTCTTTATATTGTGGCGGTAAAGGCTTGCCGGCGAGAAGCATTTCCAGCACAATATTAAGCAGGGATAAATCAAGCCCCTGCTTTTGTATTCGTTTTATGTCTTTTCGATATTGTGATGTGGTGCTAAATTTCATCATTTTCAGCCTCCAAGTCGGCATAGAACTCGTCAAGGCTTGTGAACATTTTTGTAGGAAGTTGCTCTGTCAATATTTTTTTTGTTTCTAATATAGCCGCTTCAGTTTCGGCATTATATCGTGGATGAACCACATCAAAAGGCAGTCCACCAACCATAAGTGATTTGCGTAGGAACATTATAATTGCATCAGATGTAGTTATTCCAAAACTCGAAAACAATTTTTCTGTTCGAGTTTTAGTATCTGGGTCAATGCGTACATGAATATTTGCTGACTTAGTCATTATTTTCACCTCATCCATAGTATATCCAAACGTGTGTACAAATGCAACCTGAAGGCTTGCATAAGCATTGTCGTTTCAGATAGTGGCGTTATTTACACCCTTCACAAATTACAACTTAGGTGTTTATTCCCATCTAAATGTTGATCTCCAAATGAAAGATAAAGATGAAAGGCTACCCCACAAACATCAAAAGCAACATAGTAAAAACGATCTGTATCCAAAAATGCTTTTTTAGCAAAAGAATACCCAAAAGGCTCTTGCATTTCTTCACCATCACAAAAAACATGCAAATCATAACTTCTTTGAAGGAAATCACATAAAACCTCACAACAACTAGGCTAAATCGCTTTAGTCATTAGGGCCAAAACCGGAATCTACCCCTCGGCCCCCTGCAATTTCTTAGCCTGATCCTGAGTAATACAGGTATCCAATATCTCATCCAAATCCCCATCCAGCACAGCATCCAGCTTATGCAGGGTCAGCCCTACGCGGTGGTCTGTAACGCGGCTTTGGGGGTAATTGTAGGTACGTATGCGTTCGCTTCTGTCTCCTGTGCCAATCTGGCTGCGCCTCTCGGCAGAAACTTGCGAATGCTGCTTTTCTAGTTCCATGTCATATAGCCTAGCCCTTAAAATTTTAAGGGCTTTATCTTTGTTTTTGAGCTGGGATTTTTCATCCTGGCAAGCCACCACTATGCCAGATGGCACATGGGTTACACGCACGGCGGAGTCTGTTGTATTAACACTTTGTCCGCCATTGCCGGACGAACGGTATATGTCTACCCTTATGTCGTTCATATCCAGGTTTACGTCCACATCTTCGGCCTCGGGCAGCACTGCCACCGTTACCGTAGATGTATGAATGCGCCCGCCGGACTCTGTAACCGGTATACGCTGCACACGGTGTACGCCGCTTTCATATTTAAGGCGAGAAAACGCACCCTTGCCCTGTATCAGGAAGGTTACTTCCTTGAAACCACCAAGCTCACTTCCGTTAGCAGACATGATTTCGGTCTTCCAACGGCGCCCTTCAGCATAATGGGTGTACATACGATATAGGGAATTGGCAAACAGCGCCGCTTCGTCACCACCGGCACCACCGCGTATTTCTACTATTACGTTCTTTTCATCGTTAGGGTCCTTGGGTAGCAGCAGGAGTTTTAGTTCCTCTGATACGCGCTCCAGAGCCTCCTGGCTTTCTTTGATTTCGTCTTTGGCTAACTGGCGCAGTTCGTTGTCTGATTCTTCTTCTAGTAGGGTTTTGGCTTCTTCATAGCCGGATTGTAAACGCTTATATTCCCTGTATGTTTCCACTATCGGGGAAAGTTCGCTGTGTTCTTTCATATAGGTACGCCATTTATTTGTGTCGGCTATTATTGCCGGGTCGCTTACTGCCTCGGACAGATTTGCGTATTTTGTTTCCAGTTCATCTAAACGGTCGAACATTCTTATCATTCCTCCTTCGTCGGCGTCGTTAAACTGATGGGAGTAGCTGGAGCGTGTTATAAGAAGCACTATGGCCAACAAGCACCCGTTCCAGCCCAGCATAATCGTTAATCAGCCGTACTATACCATATCCAGCATCCATCATGATAGTTTCTACCTCTCGCGGGCCTATTTCTAAAAATAATGCCCCGTCTGGGGATAAAAAATTCAAGCTTTGGGGTACTAGCCGCCTATAGATATCCAATCCGTCGTTGCCGCCGTCCAGTGCAAGCATGGGTTCATGCTCCTTAATTTCCACTTGAAGGCAGCTTAATTGTGGGGTAGGGATGTATGGCGGGTTGGAAATTATCACATCAAATGTTTGCATGCTTAACGCGTGAAACAAATCGCTTTGTACAAAGCGAATATCTACTTTATGCAAAGCGGCGTTTTCTGCGGCAAGATTAAGCGCCACTGGGCTAATATCCACCGCGGTAACATCCGTATCCGCCAGCTTTGCCATTGCCACAGCTATACAACCGCTGCCTGTGCATACATCCAGCACCCTAGCCGTGCGGCCAAGCCCACGGATAAACACCAGAGCTTCCTCAACCAGCAGCTCCGTCTCTGGCCGCGGGATAAGCGCCCGTGGGTCTGAAATTATGTCAAGCCCCATAAACTCCCACATACCCAAGATATATTGCAACGGCTCTTTGGCCTTTCGCCTTTCGATACCCGCTAAAAAAGCCCCTTTGGCCGGTTCGTAAAGGGGCATGGAGCTATCTAATGTTAATGTTGTAAGGCCAAGGCCCGTAACATGGGATAGAAGAAGCCGGGCTTCGTGCCGCCCTATTGCCTCTGCGCCCAGATTTAACGCTTCTTGAAGAGTCATGGCCCTGCGGCCTCCCAAATTGGTTGTCATTATCATCAAAACAAAGGTTTATCATTATCATCAAAACCGAAAAACGCTTTTATCATTATCATCAAAACCGGGTTATGTTTCATCCGCGCTGCCACAGCTTCCGCCATTTTCCTGCTCCAGCACCCGCTCCAAGGCAATTACAGCAACTTCTATTTGCTGCTCGTCTGGCACGGCGGTGGTCATGCGCTGCAAAGCCATCCCAGGGATAATAATAGCCCTAACCAAGAAATTATCCCGCTTACCGGCCCATTTTACAGACACTTCATAGGCAAGCCCCGCAATTACCGGCAGCAGCAAAATACGACTGCCAAACCGCATCCACACGGTATCCACACGGATTATCATAAACATTATCATGCTGATTATCATAACAACCAGCATAAAGCTCGTGCCGCAACGCTTATGCAAGCGGGAACAGCCTGCTACATTTTCGTTGGTCAGCGGCAGGTTTTGCTCATGACAGTTGATGGCCATATGCTCGGCCCCATGGTACTGGAAAAACCGTTGTATATCCTTCATGCGGGAAATCAAAAAGATATACGCAACAAAAAGCGTAATACGCACAAGCCCTTCAATTACGCCAACAAGCGCCCCGCTGCCGATGAGCGTACCAATCCAGGCCGGCAGCAGCATAAACAGCCCAAGCGTCAACGCCACTGCCAACACCATGCTGACAGTCATTAACAGCTTGAATAGATTATCTCCAAATTTCTCTTGCAAAAAAAGCTCAAACTTGGATGTGGTAGGCTCTTCGTCTTGCATTGCTATCTCGGCAGACCATGCCAAAGACTTATACCCAACTGCCATAGAGCTGCAAAAGGCCACAACCCCACGTATTATGGGCAACTTAAGTACACGATTGCGGCCTGTGGCACTAGCGATAGGCCTGTCAGCTATCTCAATCCCGCTATCGGGGCGGCGCACTGCAAGGGCATATGCAGTACGCCCGCGCATCATTACACCCTCCATCAGCGCTTGCCCGCCGTAAAAGACGGGTTCTTGTTTATTCATTCGTACATATCCTCCGGGACCGTATTACACTTCTTGTACCAGCTTAGCCTTATCTCCTCGCGCTGTGATTGTAGGGGCGGGGGCTTTGGGTTGCCCAACACGGTAACGACCAGATACCTGCGAACCCTCGTCTACTATCAGTGACTGAGCCTCGATATCACCGACAATCTTGGCCGTAGAAGCAAAATGCAACTGGGTATGACATTTGACATTGCCTGTAACCTCCCCGGCCACAAGGAAATAGCTGGCTTCCACATTGCCTACAATAACGCCGCTATCGCCTAATACCAGACTGCCGTCTAATTCCAAGTTCCCTTTATATGTGCCATCTATCCTTACGGACTCCGGCCCTGTCATTCGTATGGCTTCTATGCTCATCCCTTCACCTATTACAGTGTTGGGGGCATTAAGCGCTTGCTCTGCAACTTTTTTGAAAAACATGAGGTACCTCCACAAAATAGCGAATTAATTAATGATTTCATTTAATCCACATTAATCATTGTCCACATTATAACATATTCGCATACAAGTATTGCATATACCGCGATTTTTCATTATGATACAAGCGCCTTACAAATTATGGGAAAGAAAGAGGGAGTCAATGGGAATTAATATTATTATACAGGCGGGTGCGCTAATAGCTAAACCCAATTGCGAAATAGACCATCACAGCGCCGAACGCCTGCGTGGCCAAATAGACGCGGCCTTTGACAATTCATCTTGCAGGCATATTATTTTAGACTTCTCCGATGTTAAGTTTATGGACTCATCGGGGATAGGCATGATTATAGGCCGATACAAAAATGCCGAAAAGCGCGGCGGGCGGCTGGCACTTGCTGCAATGAACGACGAGATGGGTCGGCTCTTTCATATATCGGGGCTGGCCAAAATCATAACCCGCACCGAAACAGTAGAAGAAGCGCTTGCGGATTTGCGCGCACCCAAGGCAAGCACAGGGAGGGGAAGCATATGAACCGTGTATGCATAGAAATGGACAGCAGACCCGAAAATATCGCATTCGCGAGGGTAGTGGTTGCCGGATTTATTGCGCCCCTTGACCCTTCTGTTGACGAGGTTTCTGACATAAAAACCGCTGTCTCCGAAGCCGTTACCAATGCGATAATACACGGCTACCCCAATGACTTGCCCCAACAATCCAGCATAGTACGCATGACAATGACCTCGGGGGGCGGAAAAGGCCGGACCATCACAATAGAAGTAGCAGACGACGGCGTAGGCATTGCAGATATAGCAACCGCCCGCGAGCCGCTTTTTACCACAAAGGCAGAGCTAGAGCGCTCGGGCCTTGGGTTTACCGTGATGGAGTCTTTTATGGACAGCGTCACGGTAGAATCGACTCCCGGCACAGGCACCAAAATAACCCTTGCCAAAAATTTGGCAAGCCTGGAGTAGGATATGAGCGCATCCTTGGAAGCAACTTTAGCGCTGATAAAACGTGCCCAAGAAGGCGACGATACCGCCGCAGAGCAGCTGATTAAAGAAAACAGCGGGCTTATTTGGTCTGTCGTAAAAAAATTTACTAAGCGAGGCTACGAGCCAGACGATCTATACCAGATAGGCGCAATAGGCCTATTAAAATGCATAAGAAAATTTGACCAAAGCTACGACGTTAAATTTTCAACTTACGCCATTCCCATGATTATAGGCGAAATCAAGCGTTTCTTGCGGGACGACGGTCTAATAAAAATAAGCCGCCCCATGAAAGAACTGGCCACAAAGGCCCGATATGTACAAGAGCAGCTAACCGCAAAACTAGGCCGCCAGCCAACCATAAACGAGCTTGCCGCAGAAATTGGCACAGAAGTAGAAGACCTGGTTGTGGCAATGGAGGCGGGGCTGGATGTAGAATCACTCCACGCCACGATATATCAAGGAGACGGCAGCCCTATTTACCTGATAGACAAAGTAGCTCAAAACTTTGACGGCGGAGAAAAGGCAATAACCGTAATGGCACTTAAGCAGCTGATAAGCCGTCTCAAACCCAAGGAGCGGCAGGTGATTATATTACGATACTTCCAGGATAAGACACAGATGGAGGTTGCTAAGGCCATAGGTGTGTCACAGGTACAAGTATCGCGGATAGAGAAGAAAGTGCTTATATCGCTGAAGGAAGCGTTGGAAGAAACACCTGAGTAGCGGTTGAATATATCTATCTTGATATACGCAAGCATAATGAAAAAGGGCTGTCAGACTACACAGCCCTTTTAGTATAATTAATTTTCCTCTTAATCTATCATACCAACGTCTTACGAATAACCCCCGCAAGTCCATCAGCCATATCTTGGATAGCAGCCTTATCACGGCCTTCTATCATGACCCTAACAAGTGCCTCCGTGCCAGAGGGGCGTACCAAAATCCGTCCCTGGCCGGCAAGCTGACCTTCAACTTCCGCTATGGCACTGGTTATCGCTGGGGATTTGTCCCAATCATGCTTCCTGTCGCCGCTAACCTGCACATTAACCAAAACCTGCGGGTAGATTTCCATAATTCCACGCAGTACGGATATGGGCTTTTGCCTCCTTGCCATAATAGAAAGCAGCATAAGCCCAGTAAGCACTCCATCTCCGGAGGTGCTGTGCGCCCTGAAGATAACATGGCCAGACTGCTCGCCACCCAAAGTCAAGTTATCGGACAGCATTTTTTCTAATACATATCGATCGCCTACGTCTGTGCGATATAGTTTTATGCCGTTTTGTTTGCACATTACTTCCAAGCCCTGATTACTCATGGATGTAGCTACCAGTGTATTACTGGCAAGCGAGCCGCGCTCTTTTAAATCGTAGCCACAGATTGCCAAAATTTCATCGCCTTCAATTATTTGACCGTTTTCGTCTACGGCCAGCATCCTATCGCCATCCCCGTCAAAGGCCAAGCCTATATCCATGCCATTTTGTGACACATATTGGCTTAGCGGCTCCATATGAGTGGAGCCGCAGCCATCGTTTATATTTAAGCCATCCGGCTCGTTGTATAAAGTATGGACATTGGCACCAAGTGCTTCAAATACACGAGGCGCGACATTGCTGGTTGCGCCGTTTGCGCAATCAATCGCGATATTTAAGCCATTTAAGTCAAGCCCTTCTACAGTGGACAGCAAGTAAGCTATATAATCGTCTTCCGCGCTTGAAAACTGGGATGATATACCTACATCTGGCCCCACTGGTCTTGGAAGGTCAACAGGATTATCAACATACCGCTCTATTTCATTTTCAATTTCGTCGGGCAATTTATAACCCTGGCTGTTAAAAAACTTTATGCCATTATCGGGCATAGGGTTATGAGACGCGGATATCATCACCCCGGCGTCCATCTTATGATGCTTAACAAGGTGCGCCACCGCGGGTGTTGGCAACACACCTGCAAGATATACCCTAGCTCCAACAGAGCATAGTCCTGCCGTAAGTGCCGCAGCCAGCATATCGCCAGACCGGCGCGAATCTATTGCTACCAGCACCCTAGGGGCCGTTGATGCCGTTTTTGTGAGCACATATGCACCGGCCCGGCCTAAAAGCATCACTAGCTCAGGCGTAAGCCCGCGGTTGGCTATGCCGCGCACGCCGTCTGTTCCAAAATATTTGCCCATCTTGCTCTCTCCTTATTGGTAATAGTTGGCTTTGCAGGATTGTGTTTGCTGCTAAAAAGTAAGATTTACATAATATCATATTAATATTAGCCGCGAAGGATGATTTTTAGATCATACAATTTAACCATTTGCAATACTTATTTTCTGTGATATCATTACAAATAAATTACAAATCGACAAAAGCGCCAGTTAGAAGAAAGGGGCAATGTACATATAGTTATTTTTGGCGATCTGTCCACGCGATTGGATGGAGCCACTATCATTTTTATTAAGACTGTGTACCAGGTTATTTTTTGTACAAAAAATTATTGCACCTTGTCGGTGCCAGAAGGGTTTGGATCTAAATGAAAAAAAGAGTAGCATGTATTTTCTTAGTCTTATGTATGATGTCTGCATTTATACCGGATATGATGTTTGCGGCACCGGTAATATCTGTGTCTTTTGATGGGGATGAATTTGGAGGGGCTGTCAGTTTATCAGAAGAGTTCTTGGCTTCCGCTTCAGAGCATTTGTTTGAAGGTGTATCTGCTGATGATCTTCTTCAGGTTTTGAGTGATGGCGGGCAGATATATCGTAATTTACGCGTACAGTCCGACACCGAAGGGACAATTACCTATAGAGTCCCTGTAAACGATAACGATATAGATCATATTGTAAATGTTTTAGAAGGGACTCAGGGCATACAGCCCGTTGGCGATCCTTTCCCTTTTACACGAATAATGTATAGCGGTCTTCCACACGCGGACAGTATTGTTATTATCCTCCTTGGTGATGGATTTACTGCGGCACAGTATGGCACTTGGCCAAACCCCGCGTCGGGAACAGTTTTGTGGCATGCATATAATGCTATGAATTCTATGATTAATACTCATCCATTCGGGCTTTTTGAAGATTTAATGACTGTATATTTGATTCACTCTGAAGGAGTAAACCCGACAGGAACGGCATTCGGATACCTAGGCTCAATAACGAGTAACGGAGCTACTGTCTCAGGAACCTCGTCTACCTTGCGGACATATCGTGTCCATCAACTAGCAAACGCTATTGTGGCCCCTGCAAATCAAACCATGATACAGGTTATTTCAAACGCTGCCGGAGGTACAGGCTGGGCATGGATGGGGTGGCATTATACACTTAATGTAACTACTGGTGTAACGTCTATAAGGAATGCATCTAATCCTGTAGGAGGCAGTAGCACTGTATGGCCTAACGGCACTGCATGGCATGGTACATTTATACATGAATTTGGTCACTCTTTTGGCAATCTTGTGGATGAACACGACACAGGAACCCGAAGCGAACCACGCGCCAATTCCACAGCAGCTGCTAACGCAAATGTGAAATGGAGACATTGGGCCGGCCATAGGAATGTATTAACAACTCCTACGCGATTTGCCGATGGCTGGGCTGTGCCGGCGGCTGTAAGCTCCATCGTAGGACAAAGTGGATGCTTAATGCGTGCGTCTTGGGGAAACCGCAACTTTTGCGGTGTTTGTACCGCAGACCTTGTACGTCGCATGGCACATATATCAGGTGAAACATTTCATGGCAGAAGCCCAATGACAGCGGCATCTTTGCCAAACACTCCAACAATCACAATATCACCGGGTACAACCAGGATTTTGGACTCTGCCTTCCATGGAAATACATCGCTTAATACAATTAATATCCCTGCGTCAGTCAATACAATTGGTGATTTTGCCTTTATTGGCGCCACAGGTCTTACAACAATTGCAAACCAAAGCACAACCCCACAAATAATAAATAACACGACATTTGCGGGGGTTACCCGGTCTAACGTAACGGTATTCATCCCCGCTGGCACAACAGCCGCTTACTTAGCTGCCGGCTGGACAGAATTTATCCTTGTAGAACCGGTCTTCGGGCTTAACCCGGCAGCAGTTACTCTTACCAATGCTACTGCTCAAACTGTCCTTAGTACTGGCAACACTACCGGTGCCGTTACCGTTGGTGCTCTTACTCCTGCCAATGCTAATATCTCAATTATCCCCGCTGGAAGCGGCAACGATATCAGCGTACAATTCACTGGCTCTTTACCTAACGCCGGCGCTCCTGCTGCTATTGTATCTTCGCATAATGTTACATTAACACGCGGTGGGGTTAACTCTACTCTTACCATTAACATCAATATTCCGGCTTATTCTCCTGCTACTACATTTGGACTTAACCCGGCAGCTGTTACTCTTACCAATGCTACTACCCAAACTGTCGTAAGTACTGGCAACGCTACTGGCGCTGTTA
>Ga0123355_10022694_pt1 | contig 10066 bp, 10 predicted proteins | sample TergutEmb28metaG_3_FD_89872 | JGI IMG/M metagenome (GOLD analysis project Ga0123355, IMG submission 89872) | Embiratermes neotenicus P1 segment gut microbial communities from Petit-Saut dam, French Guiana - Emb289 P1 | ecosystem: Host-associated > Arthropoda: Insects > Digestive system > Gut ...
AAAGAGAAACCAACTTGATGCCACTTGTTTTATTATTATTTATTCAGTGCTCAACATGTTTCGGACGTCAATACGTCCATCTTCAGGAGCTTACGACTAATTCGTAGTTATTTCATGGGTTGTATCTGTAAGAAGTATAGAGGTATTGTGTTAGCGCGTTATTTATTAGGGTGTTGTTGGTCTTGATGTGTATGGCTGTATTAGAGAGTGTGTTTCGATAGTATGGCTGACATGGTGTCTTATGGTGATTGAGTGTATTGTGTAACATGTTGTGATAATGTCAATACAATATTTGGGAGACATTATCACAACATGCTACACAATACACTCAATCACCATAAGACACCATGACAGCCATACTATCGAAACACACTCTCTAATACAGCCATACACATCAAGACCAACAACGCCCTAATAAATAATGCGCTAACACAATACCTCTATACTTCTTACAGATACAACCCATGAAATAACTACAAATTAGTCGCAAGCTCCTGAGGATGGATGTATTAACGTCCGAAACATGTTGAGCACTGAATAAAGTAATAAAAAAAAGTGGCATCAAGTTGGTTTCTCTTTACTCAAAATTTACCTTGTTTATTTATGATTTGTTTAATGAGTCTGCCACTAGCACAAACTATGTATCTAAAATTACTTTCTTTCATTATATACAGTTACTATTTAATGACCAAGGCAGGTTGTATGATGGTAAAATGGGCTGGTATTCACAAGGCAGTTTAAATCACAGTTGTTATGACTCATCCTGTGGTTTTCCTCAGTCTTGTCATTCAAATTCTCAGGACAATCCCTTGAATGCGCTATGACTGCCTCCTACCAAATCTGATCCATTCACATCTTTCACATCTTATTAATCTCCACAGTTGACACAGTGTCATTAAACTAATATCAGTCAGAATGTTATCAGCCTCTAGTGTTCACAGCCTCTGCTGCAAAAACATAATATCCCACACAGCGGTACAGATTAACAGTGTCAGCCCAAAAAATGTGTGCACCCCAGCAGGTTAATAATTTGGTGCCCCTTCTTTGAAATTTTTTGGCCTAGGGCAGGACTGGAGAACCTTGCTGATGGTGCATGCCCAAACTGCAGATAATGTTTGAAGAAATTCTGTCATGTGTGAAAACCTGAGCTTACTAGCACCATACTTCTCATTATCCCTTATAGGTCAGCACCACAGGCAGCTTCCCATCTGGCCTGCCCCTTAGTCTGGCCCTGTCGACAAATGTGTAACCAGTATCAACAGTACCAGGTCAATACACCAATTTCCAAGGCCCACCTACCCATGCTGTGCAAGCTGACAGCAACGCCACAATTCTCAAACTATCCTTACAATTACAGTACCGTTACACACTGACACCCACAATCTATCCCTAAATGTTCAACAGAATGGTCAAGGTCACCAGTTCTACATCCTTGCCCCTCTCTATCATCACTTGTGGACAGCTGACATACTTGCCTTCATATTTCTGAGTTCAGGGAAGTCTCCTGGGGAGATCTGGTACTTAATCACAAGTTTGGAATAAATGTCATCCAGGTTCAAAATAAGGTCACTCTTCTTAGCATCCTTTCCAAACATCATAGGCATCTCATCATGAAGGAAACTAATGATGTATGCATGCGCCTGAAATAAACACAAAATGGCTTAGAGACAACGTTTATTTACAATGGAAATGCAGTGTTTCCCCATTCTGTGCTCCATACCTCGAACAGCTAATAGCCAAACTGTGATTTACCATGATCACAGGAACCTAATACAGGAATGTCCTATGGCAGTTCAATGCATATTACACCTTTGCAACAACTCCCTTCAAATTCATTTTAATATTATCTTCCCACCCGTGTGCTTGAAGTTTGCAAACAAATATTTTGTAAGCATTTCTTGCTTCCCTCTTTCAGAGTTGCATGTGACACATGAGGAAGGGGCCCCCAATACCACCAGAGAGGGGGCTACACAAGCCCCAGCACTAGTCTGAGAGCTGTGGTGAAGAGCAAAATCTCAGCTCTCGAAAGGAATTAAATCCCAGTAACAGTACTGACTGAACTACTCCAGCTTATCTGGTATGGTCACACAAAAAGTGACCACTGCTTTCAGGGAGAATGAGTGTAACACATGTAAGGAAAATGGTGTAGCAAAGTATTTGCCAACAAATAAAGCGGCAAGTACCACTTATTCTTAAATATAAACTCAAACATTAGTAGAGGCAGTTCATCTAAAATGTTCAAACCTGCAAAAAAATAACTCCACTTTGAATCACTGATCCAGCATTTCATTTGCAACAGATTTAGAAAATCAGTTAGCATACTGTTCTGTTTTTAAATATGCAGAATGCATTTAACACAACACAATAACAGTGACATTACTGTCAGTTACTGTAATAAAGTAAACAACATGGTGACTAGTCACTAGTCACCATATGTCACTGACTGATCTGGCAAAATGACACTGCAATAAGATCATTCTGATGACTGACAATAATGTCACTGCGAGTGCTGTGTTGTTTGCGACAGTGATATAAATCCTACACCACAAAAATTACTTTTACACAATTTTACAAACATATTTATAGTCTCTCACGGTAAAGTACAAGCACCTAGTGCAAATACTCACAGGATATATTGAACACTGTTTGGTTACATCTGTGAGGATAAATTAAAGAGTAAATCTGTAACATTAGAATAAATAATGCCCAAAATTACCTTCGCCAAGCGGGCTCTTTTAATGAGATCATTCAGTTTTCGAAGGGCAGAATTCCTTGGAAGAGACTGTATATCTCGATATAAATCTTGTTCCTCATCTTCAAATAACCTAAACATAGTGGAGCAGCATTCAGCTAATGAATACATATTAACATTAACATAACTAACCCTTGGCCCAGCTCCTCATGTAGATAAAAAAGGCAAAGTTGTCCCTGTCCATGCCATTAAGGCATACAGCAGTAGATGCACAGCTCTCTTCATTGCTAACCTCTGCACTAGATGGAGATAAGTGGTCAACTTCACACCCCAGCTGCCCTGGAGGAAAAAACACCCAGGACTCACTAAACAGGAGGCTGTAAAAGCACCACAGCCAGTCTGAACATTTTTAAGCCCTTGTCCAGCTGGGAATCAACCCCAGATCATCCAGCCTCCTTATGCATATAAAATGCTTACAAATTAAGAATCACTGGAAGTTATTACCAGGGTACAAAGACACAGGTTACTAATGAACAACCTGCATAGTAGTTCAGAGTACATTCAAGATAAAGTTACATCCACACTGTCATTACTACCATTTATCCCAGGATCTATGGTAATCAGACGTTCAGGTGACCGTGCATCATGATAAATTCTTATAATAAAACCAACTAGATGCACTAATTTCTCAAATTTATTTTTGGAATAAAACTCTACATGTTTCAGATAGTTCCTCTGTCCATCAAAAGGAGTTTTTCACTGTTCACACAGCAGTAGTATACATCATACCGGTTTGCTGACAGCTTGCGAGCAGGATCAGGATGGAACTGAGTTCCGTCCTGATCCTGTTCGCAAGCTGTCATATACCACTGCTGTGTGCAGTGAAAAACTCCTGATGATGGATAGAGGAACTGTCCAAAACATGTAGAGTTTTATTCCAAAAATAAATTTGAGACCTTAGTGCATCTAGTTGGTTTTATTGTGAGAATTTATGGTAATGTTAACCTCCTGCCTTCTCAATCTTAGAAGTGACTGATTTCAAAACAATTTCCCAACAAAAGCTGTGTATACGTATCTTGTCTCTTTCCAACAGTCGCAATGATTTCACTATCCTAACAATATTATGTGACCACCATAAATGAGTAACTTTGTTACACAATAAGCTAAACCACCCATTTACTTCATATGGCACTAACAAATTATGCACTTACAAAAGAAAAGACAACTACACACAACACTCAAAATTCCTTACCTCCGGTTTAGCACATTTCGCAACGGCTGATCCCAGAAAGAACCAATATAAACTCTTGCAACTTCTGGTGTATACAATATTTTTCCTAATGACCACATTAATGCACCATAAACTCTCATCAGCTGCTGATGGTCAACCATGTCGGCTTTGTTAAGAACAATGCGAATTTTATCATCATGTCCATGCAGTGCTTCAATCGAACGTTTGAATTCATCAGATATATCAAGTTTATGAGCATCAAACAAAAGAATGATGCGGTCAACTCGTTCTGCAAACCACGCCAAGACACCTGTGAAATCATATCCACGATCTAATCTCTGCTTCTCACCAGACAGGATTCCAGGGGTATCAATTATGGAAACAGTATTAAGAACTGAAGAATTAACAGTGGAACACTGAAATCTATTCAAAAAGGTATTCCCAAACTTAGACAAAGGTCGAAACTGCTTAGTTGGATCAACTACTAAGGCGTTTCCTGGGATTACACCTTCCCTGTCACCATGCACTATAGCTATAAACCTATCTGTTGTAGGTTCTGGTCCAATCCGCATTCCAGGGAATTCACATCCCATCAAATGCTTTATCAAAGTTGTTTTCCCAGTAGAATATTGACCCATGAACAAAATTATGGGTTTTGCATCAAAATCAGCATCATTCAGTTTTGGGGAGTGAAAGTCATGGAACAAATATGTTTCTTCAAGAGGCAGAAGTTTTGTTTTGTACACTCGTTTCAGCCCATCTACAACACTCACACATGTCTCTGGCTCCTTATCTTCTCCAAAGAGCCACCTGGAAGTAAAACATAATGTTAGTGCATTACAGACTAAGGTGTAAGTTGCTGATAATTGGATATTTGGCATGCCCAGTTCACAATTCTTCATCTTGAGTGTGAATATGCATCTGCGTAGCGGCATGGCTAAATTAATGCACCTGTTTATTGTTTATTTAATTACAAGTTCGTTAGTTCATACTACATAACACAGGCCAGTAAAATTATGTGTCAACAATGGACTATAATAAGGCTGAGAAAAACAGTGCTCATGGCCTAATTTGAGGTACTAACCTGGAATTTGTCTGGAAAGACCGAGTAAAACCATAAAAGACAGTAAACAGGCTAAACCATGGGCTAAGATTTCGATCTGAGAACTCCCAAATACAAAGGAGGAGTGCTACCCATGTGACTGCAATGCTAGGCAAGTGTGAGAAAAATACTGCCCATAGTAACGCAGATAATAGTAACACAGACTTTCATTAATTTTTACACACAAGATAAGGTACTGTAATTACACATAACACAAAAATGTAGAAATCTGCATGAAAATAAAGTTTTCAGGTCCATAACATATGTACAGATGTTCCTTAGTTTACGCACAGCACGCATAACCAAAATCTGTTTATGAGTACGATGGTTGTAAATCAAAGTTGTATTTCCCCATAAGACATAAATTGTGGGCTCTGCATTCCTATTGCTAGAAACAAAAGCATACTTAACCTGTAATTTATTAAACAGCACATCACATACAAATAATAAAAATTAACACATACCTCTCTTTGAAATATAAGAAGCAGAATATAATAAGACAAACTACAAAGTAGGCACATTTCCTACCACCCCACTTCATTAATATGGTATTTATAATAGTCGGTGTCAATCACCGAACTTGGCCTTCACCGCACGCCATTTCCCGCCAGGTAACTACTTACTTACTAACTCCATGGAGAAAAGTCCTTCTTGAAATGCTAACCGATTCTCAGCTACTCAAGAAACTGCCTGCACTTTACGAAACCGGAAATTTCATTACCACACTTACAAGTGCCCACCACCTGTCCCTATCCTTAGCTGGATTGATCCAGTCCATGCCATCACATCCTACTTCCTGAAGGTCTACCTTTATATTATCCTCCCATCTAGGTCTGGGTAACTACTACCGTGTCTAAAGACATCAGACCAGGCCCAGGCATACTATCATTGTACTTCCGTACACTACAGAAGCTTATGACTCACACTTGCAAGTAATTTTAATCATAATTGTAATTTATTTTCACATTTCATTGATCCCAAGATCTGGAAATGGTCATACACATACAACACATGTATATATATAAACAGCATGCATATACAAGAGTGCAGAAAGAGCATTTGTCATGGTGACACCTAACAACAATAACTGTACAATTTTACCAAAGAAGTTGAATTGACTAAAAATGTAATAACCTAACCAAGTGAATAAAAACAATGCTAATTATAATTCTGCTAACTTCATATAAGTTCCTAAGTGAAAAAAGCCAAGATCACAGCAACGTTTGATTAAGATATTCCCCCAAGCTATAGAAGGAATTATCCAAAGATATCTCTTTACAGCTGTTTTAAAATATTTCCCATCATTTGATAAGTCCTTGATAATTGACAGCAAGTGATTATAAAACCTACTTGCTGCAAAAAAGCACCTTTCTGATATAAAGTTAAATTTGCTAAAGGCAAATGTAAATCAGAATTGTACCTTGTACTGATATCTCAAACTTCATTGGATAGAAAATGATCCCCATTCTTAATAATAAATAAAAGTAAAGAGAATATATATTGAGATTGCAGAGGTAAAATATTGAGCTGTCTAAACAACTCATGGCAAGAGTCCCTCCTATCAGAACTCATAATAACCCAAATTATCCTTATCTGAATTTTTAAAATATTTTTACTATAAGATGAATTCCCCCAAAATATTATACCATATGAAAGAACTGAATGAACATAAGAAAAATAACTCATTTTTAGTACTTCTGAAGATATAAATGGTTTGAATGATCTGATTTCATAACATGCTTTATTTAGTTTTGATTTTAATTCTTCAATATGATATTTCCAAGAAAAGGAAGTATCAACAGTCAATCCTAAAAATTTTGTACTATGGATAGTAGTGTCTGTTTCCAAAAGATATTTGGGTATTGATTTGTTGATTCTTTTTAGTTACAAATTGCAAAAAAATAGGTTTTATCATAATTTAATGACAATGGAGTACCCTGAAACCATTCATTTATTTCCCTAAAGACTTCATTAATATTATTCATAAATGCCAAGGGATAGGAATTTGTAATGATAATGCTAGTGTCATCACCAAACAAAACAGGATTAGCTTTGTCTGATATAATTTTAGAAAGATTGTTAATATGCAAAAGAAAAATAAAGGTCCAACTATTGAACCCTGAGGAACACCATGTCTGGAAGTAACAATTCTATTGCAACGCACCGTTCTGCTTGCCCACACTCGCTTGCCATATGAAAAAGCTCACAGGTTTGTACCACCTAATAAACTGCTGTAACATACCCATTGTTGAATCTGGAAGAACAGGCCACTCAACATATGGATTAATGGATTTGTATGACCTTGAGAATACTCAAGTTGAGAATTATTTTTGCATTACTTATTAATAACGAAATATATATACATGATTGTACGCACAACTTATAACAGTCGATGTGAATGACAGATACATAATAAACTCTAAGGTCCGGTATTTTACTCACAACACATGGGCACTTCAAAACAGTCATCCAACCCCGTTTTTATGCACCTGTGAAAGCTTTGCAAAAAAAAACAAAAAGAAGGCAAAATATCCGCTTACTGAAGACACTTGCCAAATAATAAAAATACGATCCTGCAAATTCAGGGGAAACTAGTGGTGCAGGTAACCTGTGCCAGCTGCATAACTGAACTAATCGTATCATGAAAGCCTGGATGATTAAAAAAAAAAAAGCTTTATGCTAACTTACTTGCTTATTGCATCATTACAAGACTGTGTTCCCACTGTCGGTGCAACTGCACAATGAGGAAAATATAAAAATACCAGTTGCTTCCTACAATATCTATAACCGCCACGAGAATAGCGTTGCACTCCAGTTAGTACTAGCAGCGGATTTAAAGATGACACTGTTTCTTATTGTACGCTTGTTACATCTCTAAATAATGTAATCGAATAAACAGTCAACTATATACTAGTCTGGAACCATAAGACGAAACAATAATGTCAACATTTCCTAAAATTTGTTTCAGATATACGAACACAAAGCTATACGAAAACCCAATCCTAGATCGTTCTACGGATGACTGCGTGAACTGGCTATGTTGAATTCAACGCTAAACCCAATAACATTGCACTCATAATTTTCCAAAATTCAAGTGTTTTTAATATCACATTTCCACGCCGATTGAAACAATTTGACATAACTTTCCATTGAATCACCACATATTGTCCAGATATAATACTGACGCTACAAATTTTACTGTAATGGGGCATGCATCCCTGCTAACCTTAGGGAACGTCTGTGAAACAGGCATGGTGACCGACGTTTACAAATCAAAGTTTTCCATAACATTTTAAAACTTTTTCTTCTACAACCAGCTCGCAGACGACATTTGTCAATTGCCACATGCTGACAATCTTGCCGTTCCACAAATCCCACCAGAACCTAACACGGATACGTTTATTTTACACAGTTACCGACCATGCAAACATCGAATACATAACACACGCGTGGATCTGTGGATTACACAATGCGTTCTGCAACGTGTTCAAATTTCAATCAAAGCAAAAGATTATATTTGCACAGATAAATCATTCTGTGCAGGAAAGAGAACGTGGTTTAGTTTGAAAGGTTCTCCAAAATTAAAATTGTGTAACTTGATTTGAATATGTGGCAGAATGTAAATTACTATTCGTGACTCAAAATGCACATTAATTTCCAATAGTTCTTTCCCAATTTCTCGTAGCATTGTATGTAGTATGTTAGAATTGCAGTTATACGATCTCAAAGCTACAAATTAAATCAGTCAGTGCAGTTTTTACCAATGCTTTGTCGTGGACATAACTAACCTGCCACCTAGAAAATCCTTAAAAAATAATCAAACCAAAAGAAGGCCAGTCTGCAACCACGTAACATTACTGTAGTGGATATGGCGAGGTCTTAATGCCATGTTTCCCAACCCCATTAGTCATATGCTGGCTGGCTGTGAAAAAGATCAGGACAGGTTCCAAGGAGACTCACCATGTGCACTTGCCCTAACATTCAATGCTGCATAATGTATGTAGATATATTTTCTTTACAGAATCCAATACCCATAGAAGCAGGTATGACAAAGTGGCAAAGCATTTCATATGTTGAGAACTACTCCCTCCAGATTAAATCAAGAACAGTGTTTTCAACAAGCAAGTACTGTCCAAGTTTAAATTTCAGAGAAACAAGTTACAAAGTAATGTAACATACTGCAGCAAACCAAATGTATTCCATATTTAGAACACCCAGAATTTGAATCCTGGTGAATATTACTGTCCCAAAATATTCTTCAGGCAAATACATATTATGAAAATACATTAATGATGACCTCTTGTTTCTAAACAGTTACTTCATTTTAAATTTACTACAGACATATGGTCAATGTCCACAGATGGTACTACAGCTACTAAAAGGACACTGAACCTATCTTAGGTAGCAATTAATATCAGACAATTGTAGCAGCAGTGCTGCACTCTGTTACTAGTGCTCATATTTTCTCATGCTGATTCTAATTTACATTATCTATGTAACCACAAGTTTCCATGATTCTTTTCTCCCATTGTCATTTTTCATCTGGAAGTGAGATGAGTACTGAAAAATGAAGCACTATCTTTGTTCCCAAGTTAGCTTCATTTCTATCCATTGGGTTTGTCCCAGCGCATTTTAAAAATTATAAGATATTTGAAAGTAAATGTACAGTTTCCTAGTTGAGTAAAGAGAGACCAACTTGATGCCACTTGTTTTATTATTACTTTATTCAGTGCTCAACATGTTTCAGATACATCCATCCTCAGGAGCTTGCGACTAATTCGTTGAGTTACTTCATGGGTTGTATCTGGTTTGATGTGTGTTGGTGCTACGTTGCAGTGTGGCTATGGTGGTGTGGTATCCGTATGCAGGCTGAAGCACTACAGACACTACCAGATACAACCCATGAAGTAGCTCAACGAATTAGTCACAGGCTCCTGAGGATGGATGTATTAACATCCGAAACATGTTGAGCACTGAATAAAGTAATAATAAACAAGTGGCATCAAGTTGGTCTCTCTTTACTCAACTATCAAGATGATGC
>Ga0123355_10022696_pt1 | contig 10065 bp, 8 predicted proteins | sample TergutEmb28metaG_3_FD_89872 | JGI IMG/M metagenome (GOLD analysis project Ga0123355, IMG submission 89872) | Embiratermes neotenicus P1 segment gut microbial communities from Petit-Saut dam, French Guiana - Emb289 P1 | ecosystem: Host-associated > Arthropoda: Insects > Digestive system > Gut ...
GTGACAGGATCACATAATATACCTTCCTGAGCTTCCACTTGGTCACCCCCAATTTCTGTGAAAGTTGCAAGTATATTGACCCCTTGTGCAATATCAGGTACTCTTAATTTCTACAGTTCCTTATTAAAAACAAACAGACATCCCCTTTTTTCACCATAAATGTGATAGCTTGAGGTCTGAATATTTACAGTACACAATCAGTGAAGTAAAGTGTGTTCATGTATTGAAATAAACATTGGAATGTGGTTTAATGATGTGAAGAAATTGTACTCATATAATTTAAATTATATATATTGAGAATGAAGTTTTGAACCATACTGTGAAACTCTATTGCAGTACTAACATATAGTCTCACAGCCTTCACTGCCAGACATCCCAGCACGAATGTGAAGTGAGTGTCACGATGTAATTGGCATTCCCTAAACAGGCAGGAAACAGAAGGGAACACCAAACACCAAAGTTATATCTCTCCCTCTTTCTCCCCACCCCCGATGTGTGTGTGTCACACACACACACACACACACACACATTAGATAACATTTTCTTCAGTTCATTGTTATTAACAAATTGAAGAAAAAATATATTCGTATACTGTTGTTAGGTTATTAATGCTTATATACTTTGTCATAGTACTAAAAATGTTTAGATTATTTATTGGTTTTATAAAAAATGATGACCAGAGAAAGAAACCATTGGCCCTGTGTATTAACCCTTCAGAACCCTAAATTTACCTTAAGGGGAACAAGGAAAGTTATAACATATGGTCTGTATTATCTTTACAGAAATGTCCTGTTTGAAGTTGAAAGAAAAAGTGTAGGTTACTGCCTAATGCTTCACTTCTTCATATCGGTCCCTTAAGTCCAACAGCAAACTCTGATTTACAGTATCAAACTGTACATAAGATATTGCACTGTGCACTGTTGGTGTTATGCTACAGTGAACTCTCACCATTAGTGTTATGCTCTGTTGAAGTGTGCTCTGTTAGTGCTATGCTGTGGTGAACTGTACACCATTAGTGTTATGCTGCAGTGAACTGTGCTCTGTTTGTGTTATGCTGCAGTGAACTGTGCATCATTAGAGTTATGCTATGGTGAACTGTGCACTGTTAGTGTTATGCTACATTGCACTGTGCACTTTTGGTATTATGCTACATTGCACTGTGAACTCTTGGTGTTATGCTACATTGCACTGTGCTCTGTTAGTGTAATGCTACATTGCACTGTTAGTGTTATGCTACATTGCACTGTGCATTGTTAGTGTTATGCTACATTGCGCTGTTAGTGTTATGCTACATTGCACTGTTAGTGTTATGCTACATTGCGCTGTGCATTGTTAGTGTTATGCTACATTGCGCTGTTAGTGTTATGCTACATTGCACTGTTAGTGTTATGCTACATTGCACTGTGCATTGTTAGTGTTATGCTACATTGCACTGTTAGTGTTATGCTACATTGCACTGTGCATTGTTAGTGTTACGTTGTTTGATTGTAAATGGACTTTATGTTTTTTTATTCTTTTTTACTCAGCACATTTAAGGTAAAGTTAAGAAACACCATCTGAAGGATCAGCTCAGAAATATTATGAAAAAGTAACAAGGTAGGTCTTGATTTGTGCAGTTAATGCATTCCTGATTACCACAACATTAATCAGATTTGCATAAAAAGTGACCCCTTTTCCCATGTTCAGTACTCCAAATGTCGGGGTTATGGAAATTACATTCCTGCATTAGTCTACCCAACATGACCAGAATTTCAAAATGTTACATAGAAAATAGTATGGTAAGTGTAATATACTACATTGATTTTAAGTAGAGGTGACTTTTCCTTTTTTGATAAAACCATTTAAAACTCAGTTCCTTACCTCCTCATCCTCTTCCTCCTCCTCCTCCTCCTTCTTGGTGTATTGTTGAGCTGTGTTCCTTATCAGCATGACCCTTTTCTGCTATGTCAAGGTTGCCAGGAGCTGACACACTTCTGTCTTAGCTGCTGACTCAGGGTGGCATGAAGAGTGCAATCATTCCGTCCATTGAGTGACCAGTATCGCATGTCTTTCTCCTTTGTCATATTTCCTTGGCACAACCATTGTTAAGTGCATTAAGAAAATTGTGAAAAGTTTCTGTTAGCAATGTAATATCTGCCTGTGCGCATGGGACAGCTCGGCTCCCACTGGACGGATTTTCATTAAATTTGATACCCGAGTACTTTTTGATACTCTGTCAAGAAAATTCAAATGCCATTCAAATCCGACAAGAATGATGGTTACTTTACATGAAGAACTGTGTACATTTGTGATAATATCTTGCTGAATTCTCCTTAGAATGAGAAATGTTTCAGACAAATTGTTAGAGAAATTTAAATACACATTTTTTTGTTCAATAACTTTTTTCCAAAAATTATACCAGTTGTGAGATAATGTGGGAAAATGTGGTGACGATGTAATGTGGTGCAGAAAAGGTGTGATTTGCATGCTGGTTAACAAAGCAAAATACAGACATACACACACTCATAATAGTCAATGCTTAACACTTCATAATTTATTAATTCTGTCAGCTCTTGTATGGTGCTTTACAGCAACATGTTGAAAAGTTGAGAAGCTGCACAACAGCTTGTCTATCAGTATGAGCTGTTTAGCCACATTGTACATTTAAAAAAGGCTATGAGCAGACAAACATTGTTTTGTTTTAGTGGAGCATCTGGCACTTTACAGGAAGACCTATGTACATTCTGTTATTGCCGGTTTCATAAATTTGCCATAAAAGCATTGTCATGAAACGCTTAATATTTTTATGTAGTTTACAGTGACATGTAGCCAACAATGCACACACACACACACACACACACACACACACACGCACGCCTAATACATTATTGCATTTCCACTGCAACAGTGATTATGCGAATGCACCAGAATGTTACGTTGTATGTACATTGCCTGTCTTGTTACCTCATTAGATACTGAGCCCTGCCCACAGGGCCCAGCTCAAAGGCTGTTCCTATGCGGAAGTTTGCAGCGTGGACTTTGCAACTTGTCATTACTTTCCCTTCGATTTTCGTCCGGGGATTGGCTGCTATGAGTGAGTTGATAGGTTGGGGGCGGAACGAACAATTTACCTGAAGGGTAGTTTGAAGCGGACCTTCATTTCTTTCTCTTTGCTTTATCTTTCCACTACACCTAGGTTCAGGACAAGAACATCGCTGTACAGGCTGCCCAGCCGGGGACGTCTAGTCTGCCGAATTGATCGTGTTGGCAATGGGACCGACGTACTAGTATGAAGGCTGAAGACTTTCTTTCTTTCATTGTAAATTCTTGTAAGCTAGTTTGCTTACGGCTCTTTCTGTTGGTTGTACAGGCCGATGTGCGTTGAGCAATCGCGCGTGATAGGCAACACTGCTGTAGGAAAGCAGCCGACTCAAGTGTGAGAGTCCGACAGTAGTTCAGGCTTACATAACATTTGGTAGTAGCCTATTTCTAGCCTGAGGCTAAGGCCTGGTGATGCACATGGTTGTTGCATCGCAGTTACATAGTTTACTCAGAGTGCTATATGATTCATTGTGTAAGGCATTTGCTCTGGTTTATTCTTGCTTGTGTTTCTTGTTTGTTTTATATGTGCATTGATTACTGTGTTCAGAATATATGTTGCATTATTACTGATGGGCATTGCATTACTCGGATGTGTTTTGTGCGACCCCAGTACTTATCACCCTCACAAGAGTCCAGGGCCGTGAGATTCGGCCGCCCAAACAGCCGACAGGGAGTTACAAAGTGCCGGGCCCCTGATTTTTCTAACAAGTGTCAACACCCCTTTCAGGTGCAGACCGCGTGGGCCCAATACAATCTTACATTTCTTTCTCTCGCTTTCAAATGTGCTGTCAGTAATACAAGACTGCAATCCTAAAAGACCCTTACAGGCACCGGTACATTGCATTTTTAAGATTTCCCTTGGTTGTGATTTATTATTCATTAGTAAGTGTTTGGGGGGAAAATTTCAGTTGTGTGATGTTTCTTGTGAGTTATGTATGTTATATATGTATATATAAATTTTACTTTGTCTGTATTGTAATTTTACAGCGTATGTGTGCCCCTAATCTGTATGTCTGTAGGTCATGTTTCTTTTTGATAGTTTGACAGTGTGTCTGTAATGCAGGTCATACATGATTTAGAATGAATCAGAAGCAATCACATTATGGAGCACACATGTGAACTCAAATTTCATTTACTTACTAAAACTGTTCATTGACTGCAGTTTGCATCTCAAGGCAAGAAGTTTTTTTTGTTCCCATGAAGTAGCTCATTTGTTTTATGTGAAGTTGGTTGTGAGCTGTTGTAATGTTTCCTGTTTCATCTGTGTACCTTCTCAGATCATTTATTTTTGATAACTATCTGATTGTCTTTTAAAATAATACTTGCGTCCTGTAACAGGTAATTGTGTGAGGTGTGTCCAGAAAGTTTCTAGACTAGCAACAAGAGGACACTACTGCAATTAGTACAGAAATTATCCTCTAGGTTGAGTTAGAATAGATCTCTAGAATCAATGTCTTTTGACTTCAAAGTTCTAACTAGTGCTATTGTGAAATACTGTCTTATGAAATGTGACTGTGTGTTGTGCCCTGTGCACTTTATTCTTTTCTGAAAACAGTATACTTTAAGGAGCAAAGCTTGTGTGTCTAGTTCTGTTCTGTTGCACGTTAGGAATAGTTGCTACAGAGACCTTCCAGATGTTACAGAAACTAATCGACTGTCTTAGGATCCAAGTCTTTTGGGACGTGATGCTGTGTCATTGGGTAGGTGGTTTCCAGGGACACACTGTCACGCCCCAGAACCCCTTAGTCCTCAGACACACAGCTGTGAGATCCTCATAGCTTGCCAAATCACAATCCTGACAGTGGAAGAGACCAAAAAATTTCAGACTGCTTTTTCCGAATGTGTATCTTATGCTGATCATTGCCTTCCATGCGCAACGAATTGTGCCTCACAAATTTGTTCCACAGGTACAGACTGTGAGCTATCATTTGTATGTAGATTTTCTTGTAGGTTTGCAGAAGGATGTGTGGTGCAAACAGCCTGCAAAGAGGTGCACTGGCAGTTGGTTTCTTCTCCGCAGCACTGCTGTGTCTGCAGGACGTTCTGCCTACTCATAGCATGCTTGGTGTCCTACACCGTCTTTTAATTTTTCCAAAACTTCAAGAACCGTTAGTGAGAGAAAAAAAATATGTTGGGAAAACTTGCTAATCAGTCCTTATATTTTAACCCCTTCCATCTGTGTATGCAAACTGACAAAATGATCACTAATATCCAACAATCTGAAAGTCACCAGCACCAGACCTGTGACTGCATTACGCCTGTTTTTTTATGCAAATAAAGTTTTGCTTGTTAAATAGTCACCTTGCCATGGCGGAAAATGAGTGTGGCTTCACACGTTTATCATATACAGTACTGAGGTTACGTACTGAGAGTTACCAGTTGCTAGAAATGACTGCTTGTATGTTGCATGCTTATTGATGGTACCTGCTGTCATGCTTGCCTAAGAGTATAGATTTTATTATGCTGTGTTTTGGCAAGTGCAATTTGTGTTTATGTAGCATTAGTACTAGTATTGATGTGAGTAGTTATCATATTTTGCTTGGTGTGTTCTGTATGCTGAATGCTTTTGTGCTCAATAAAGGACTGCTCAGATTATCAGCTTTGCATCACAACACAGACAAAGGGACATGGGATATGTTGGAGCTACTTTCTGGTCTTGGCACATCTCTACATTTAAACCAGTCGCAATCCTTTGTTACTTCTAGTTACTTTATTATGTTTGTATGAATTCTCTCTCTGCTTAAACAAGGATACTGTTAAGTAGAAGTTTGTGTACATGTTAAAAAATAGATGCAATTTATATTTGTTTGGTTTCGTACAATTAGTGTGGTGTGCATGTCACTTCAAAATGTTACATAATAACTTTTGCCTGTTTGGCACTTGTGAATCTGATGTTTATTGGACCGTGCATCATTGTGATAACTGAAGAATAAAAACCCAACTAGATGCCACTAATTATCTTATTGTACTTCTTATAGGCTCAACATGTTTCAGGCATTACTGTGCCCATCATCGGGAGCGCGTGCCTATGATGTTGTTTACCACATTGGTCGTTTCATTCTTCGTTGCTGTATGTTGGAGGTTAGGTGCGGTTATCCCGGACACTACTGCAGCCTAACTGCACCTAACCTCCAACATACAGCAAACCAAGAACGAAATGACCAATGTGGTAAACAACATCATAGGCACGCGCTCCCGATGATGGGCACAGTAATGCCTGAAACATGTTGAGCCTATAAAAGTACAATAAAATAATACATGGCATCTAGTTGGTTTTTTATTCTTCAGTTCTTACATAATAATATCAAGAAGGAAGTGAAAAAAAAAATTATATATTGTCAGGAATTTTCTGGGATCTCTGATGTTCGGAATGATTACAAATCTCAGCTCTCCCTGGATTTTAAGATAGTCTGTAATTGATCAGAAGATTAGTTTTGTGTTAACGCTTTCACCGAGGCATATGCATGAAACAAGTGCGTTTAATTAGAGTGCATCTAAAGAACCCTGTAGTGAATTCTGGAATGGTGTTGGATGCATTTTGTGTGCATTGTGGTATGAAACTGTGAGATGCTCTATTGCCTGTGCTTCGCAATTTTACTGTTACGGAGCCCAAGAAAATCAGTAGGGTTGGAACTAAAATGGGACACACGTGCTTCTGGTGTATGCTGTTGGTGTTACTTGATTGGGCGAGATCATGATAACTGTAAAGAAAAATGTGAAGCTGTTTCAGGCTCACTGTCCTGTAGTAATGAGTTTGGCCTGGAATTCTGTAAATGCTGAGAAAACTGAAAATGTGTTTCAGGTCCCATGAACAGAATTCGAGACAAAATTGCGGCATAGAGATATTAATAACTGCTTTGAAAATGTGACAGAGTTTAAATATTCAGGAATGATATTAATGAAACAGCAGCGATTCATGCAGAATGCTAGTGTCATTGAGGGCTGTAATTTTGTTCACGTGAATGGGATGGAATGGAACTAACATTATGCATGCATGAATTCATGGTGAACTGAATGACTTGACATTAAATGTTCAAATGACCACCACCTTCTGTTGGACACATCTGAAGATGACTAATGTTGTCTGCCATTCGCTGCAAAGCATTGTTCTCAGTGTTGGTAATCTCCAGTTGGATGTTGTCTTTCAAAGCGTCTATGGTGTAAGGTTTATTCCTGAACATGTCAAGTCTGGCAATCAAGGGAGCTGCAGTTCAGTGGAGCAATGATGCACGCTGCTCGGCACCATCTGTTGAAGTTGCAGCAAGTTCCTTCTGCTTCCGATCATTTGTTCAAGAATTACAGGCAAAAACATCCCCAGTGTTCTGCATGAATCACTTTGTATATAAAGATTACAGTACACAGTACTGTAGGTTTTCTTGCTGCTGCTGTAGTATGGGTAAGAAACTTGGTCTGTCACATAATGGGAATAACACAGGCTGAGGATGTTGAGAATATGGTGCTGAGGAAGAAGAGAAAGTAACAGGACACTGCAGGATATCACCTTTGAGGAGCTTCTTGGTTTGTGCTCCCTATCAAATATTAATTGGGTCATAAAATGAGGGAAGATGAAATGGGCTGCTCATAGCACATGTGGCAAAAAGAGGAGTGCATTCTAGGTTTTGTTAAGGAAGCCTACAAGATGGAGATGATTAGGAATAGTTAGGCATAGATGGAACTTTCTGTGCGCATAGCTTCTGTCTGGTCATGTATGGTATGTGACTCTCTGTTCCTTACATTAAATGCAGAGGAGTGGTTGTTGAAGTACACAAATTCAATTCAGAAAATGTTTTGCATGTCATTAACTTTGTAATAAAACTTTGAGCATTCATTACCCTCACGTCTGCAACAGTGTAGCCAAATTACACCTAAAGGGCTTTGTGTTTGGTAGGATGAAGAGTGAACATTTAGAGAAACTTACCTGGACAACAGTGCAGGATAGAGAAACAAAAGATACAATGCAAATAAAGCAACAGTTGACAGTATTTCTGTCACATGCGTACTGTGCAGTATTTTGAGAAACACATTCTGCTATTTTACTGTAACTTTTAGGAAGACAAAAGCTTATTTATTTTATCATCAATTAACCCTGCTGGACTATGTGCTGCTCTTAGTGGGACTGAAAAGATTGGTTCTTGAAAAGAAAGTGCTACATTTGTTTTTCCTTCTCACACTTGTACAAATGCTACCACATGCTGTCTTGATTTGTATTTTTAAAATATAGTAAAAGTGTGACTGGGTTTATCTTGGCAGTGGGATAGCTCAGTCAGAATAGTGACTAAGCTGTGGGCTGCATGACCAAGATATGGTCTTTGATTTACAATGGGGAGAGAGATGTTTCTTTTGACTGTTGCATCCGGCCAGACTTGCACCCTCTCAGCATTCTGCCAAAGAGGGACCAGTGGCTCTTCCTCAGGAGATGATATAGCTGGAGCAGAGACATTTCTCTACTCCACACAATCCAAACCAGCCCTGGCCCACTCAATTTTGTATCCTGGAGGTAGTGGTCATCTTCTTGGGCATACAATGCCTGGCGTGTGAAGCCAACCACTCTTTTCAGTCCATTGTGAAGGTTACATTTGAGTGGAGCTCAGCCTTCACTCCCCTGTATGTCTTTGTGGTGTGGTACTTAGTTACATACATGGACAGTTGTGTCATTTACTTTGAGTTTATCTCATTATGAATATAATCCAGTGCACAAAATTTTGAACCTGGCTGGAACTTCTTGGTGAGCCACATTACCATTTGTGTGCTCCAGCCTGGACACATGTACTGTACAAAGTCAGCTGACATATTGCACAGTATAAGTGTACATTAATGTATTGCCAAGATCTGTACAAAATGTCCCACTATTCCCACTCTAATGTAAAAGTTGTGTAGTATCCAAGTCTGACACTGAGTGTCTTGGTGCAGCATGATAATCCTGCCTCACACTTACTGTAACTGGCTCACTTCCCACCTTTCCACTACTTTTGTTTCCCTTAAGATTTGTCTATTCTATCACCATTGCTCTCACCTTGCTTCTTCCTTTTCCTTTATGTTAAAACAATTCAAGTAATTATCATTCAAAATGTGCTGTTGCAAGAGAATGACAATGCAGAGTGTTAGCAGTGCTGATTTCCCTGATTTCTGCATTGTCTGGGAATACAAGCACATGTACGTAAACAAATTTTCTCGTGTAACTGTAGATAGTGATTCCCAAAGACTTCAACCTATGCCACATTTTCAGTTGCTTTATTGGCTAATAAATACTCCATGGTGTAGATAACCAGTCAGTGGACCCCCCATAACTCAGTAATAATGGCCCTCAATAATTATTAGTGAAGTTACTCTGAGATCTCACAACTGGGATCTGGAGAACAGCTTTGTGTTAGAAGAATGGAACGCAGTCCAAAAGGATCAACAGTAATATACAGGATGCTGTACTTTTGAGAGCTTCCCTCACCCAAGGCCCTGTGCACCCCCACAGCAATACAGAATCTCCAGGGGCCTTATCTGTATGATTGAATACACTATACAGACTTTTGTTAATAAAGGCAGTGCATCAACACATAAGAAGGATTGTGTTCGGGAATGTCATGACACTGACACAGCTTGTTCTGGAATGTCACTTCTGACATAGTTTATTCTGGAATGTCACTACTCTGACATAGTTTGTTCTGGAATGTCACTGCTCTGACAGTTTGTTCTGGAATGTCACTTCTCTGACATTGTTTGTTCTGGAATGTCACTTCTCTGAAATAGTTTGTTCTGGAATGTCACTACTCTGACATAGTTTGTTCTGGAATGTCACTACTCTGACATAGTTTGTTCTGGAATGTCACTTCTCTGAAATAGTTTGTTCTGGAATGTCACTACTCTGACATAGTTTGTTCTGGAATGTCACTTCTCTGAAATAGTTTGTTCTGGAATGTCACTACTCTGACATAGTTTGTTCTGGAATGTCACTACTCTGACATAGTTTGTTCTGGAATGTCACTTCTCTGA
>Ga0123355_10022698_pt1 | contig 10064 bp, 9 predicted proteins | sample TergutEmb28metaG_3_FD_89872 | JGI IMG/M metagenome (GOLD analysis project Ga0123355, IMG submission 89872) | Embiratermes neotenicus P1 segment gut microbial communities from Petit-Saut dam, French Guiana - Emb289 P1 | ecosystem: Host-associated > Arthropoda: Insects > Digestive system > Gut ...
GCGCCTTCCAGTTTGCGTAGCGAACCTGTTACCACAGAACGGGTAAAGCCTGACTCATCGGCAATATGTCCGGCGACCAGTAACCCTTCAATCCGCCCACCCAAGGCTTTTACTACATTAGTAGCAGCCTCAAGTTCCGAAAAACTAAGGGTGTTGATTACATTGCGGACGGATTTTAACCGCCGTTTTTTGTCGGCCGTGGTTTGCCCTTCTTTATTTTTCAGCAGAATTGTACATATGGAAGCCGCCACCTGCGCGGCTAGGTTTTCGGCCTCGCCAAAAGGGGTGTTGCGGCGTAGGGTAAGCACCCCCAAAACAACATCCCCAGCGATAATGGGCAAAGATATATCATGGCTGCCCTTGCCGGAATCATCATAAAAAAGCCGGATGTCAACATCCCCCGCCACCAATTCAACCGCAGAACATGTATGTATCCGCAACAAATCACACACGCCTTCCAGACATGTGTGATCTTCTGTTGTTTGAACCAGCGGGTTAAGCTGGGAAATGAATAGGGATATGTCCATGATAGTGTTTACCTTATCCATGAAAATTGGATAGATTCTTTACCTTCTATCACATCAAATTCATGGTGGTCTGATGTTAATAATATGCCACTTGTGACTTTTGCTTGTGCTAACGCAAATGAATCCGCTAGGGAAATTTTATATATTGCCTTTAGTCTCCCGGCCTCTGTCAAAAGAGTTTTGTTGATATCGGTAACAACGCTTATTGTAGATGCTTCAACTTGAGCAATCATGTCATCGGCGGCGTCCTTGTTATGGGCGCGATAAAAGTCGTAGTAAACTTCCAGCAGATTCACTGCATTCATTACAATTTTAGCATTGCCACTATGGGCTTCTTTGTAAGCAGAAGCCACTTTTTCTGCACCATCCTCATACGAGAGCAGGGCAATTAGAGCACAGGCATCCAGTACATATATAGGACTCATAATTCTTCCAGTGCCTTATCTTCCCGGCTCCATGCAAGGTGTTTGTCAACCGTGAGTTTACCATCCGAGTACAGACCTAAGAGAGGACAATCGCTGGTTGTTATTTTTTCCTGTAGAGGTATCAGATGGATTTCACCTCTATGTTCGCGAACCTTCACTTTTTCTGAATGAATAAGCCTAAATAACGGTTCTGGCAATGTTCTTGCTTGTAATACCATTTCAGTCATAGATATCTGCTCCTTTGCTAATACACGGTATCTACATACTCCTGTATCGAATACATGCGCCGGTCCAGTTTTGCAATTTCGTCTGCGCATTGCACCAGCATGTATGATATGTGCGGTGGTATTTCGTTTTTGTATTTATAGCGCACTTTGTGTTCCAGTGTCGCCCAGAAATCCATGGCCTGTGTGCGGATTTGAACCTCTACTGGAATGATTTTGGTGGTGTCTGTCAGGTATATGGGTACGTTTATTATTAGGTGATAGCTGCGATATCCGCTTTCTTTTCGTGTAGAAATATAGTCTTTTTCGCGCAGAATTTCAATGTCTGGCTGACCCCTGAAGATGTCTACGATATGGGGAATGTCCCTGGCGTAGGAGCATATGCACCTAAGGCCTGCCACGTCTGTTAGTTCTTTGCGGACGTTGTTGTCGGTTATCGCAAGGTTGCGGCGGTGCAGTTTGCGGGCTATGCTCTCAGGAGTTTTTATCCGAGACTTTACATGTTCGATGGGGTTGTATTTTTGCAGGTTTTCAAAGTCGTCTTGCAATGTATCAACCCGCGCCACCATGTTCCTTAGTGCGCAACGGTACAGTATCAGAGTGTCTTTTAGTTTAGCAAATTCTTTTGGTGAAAATAAGATAGCCAAAATATCACTCCCAAACAACTTCAGTTGGTATAAAATTTATACCAACTGAAGTTTAAATTATGTTACGATTTTGATTTTATTGGCATTATACCACAAAATAATTTATAATGATGGGAAATTGAAACTTGGAGGCCAGATATGAAGCTGTCGAACAATAACACAGAGATATTCGTCCCCTCCGGGGTAAGCCAGCAGACGGCCTTGACCCAAACCACAGACCTGTGCATAGCCGCCCACCAAGATGACATTGAAATCATGGCATATGGCCCGGTTTCAAGCTGTTATGGCAAGGCAGATGCGTTTTTTACGGGGGTCATTGTCACTGATGGGGGCGGTTCGCCGCGCAGCGGAATATACGCCAATTATTCTGACGAAGATATGAAGGCCATTAGGGTGCAGGAGCAGAAAAACGCGGCGGCGATAGGGCGTTATTCCGCGCAAATTTTCCTTGCCCATGAAAGCCACGCGGTAAAAGATGCCGCAAACTGCGCCGTTGTTGATGATATAAAAGAAATTATCATAAATTGTGCGCCGCAGACTTTGTATACCCACAACTTGGCAGATAAGCACGACACCCATGTGGCAGTTGTAATGCATGTTATACGCGCTTTGCGCCAGCTTCCGGCGCAGCAGCGCCCCAAAAAAATCATCTCAATGGAGGCATGGCGTTCGCTGGACTGGCTTTGTGATGAACATAAAGTGGTGTGCGATACATCTGCCTATCCAAATATTTCTGCTGCTTTAATAGGGGCGTTCGACAGCCAAATTTCTGGCGGCAAGCGATATGACTTAGCCTCACACGGGCGAAGGCTGGCAAACGCCACGTTTTTTGCAAGTCACGCCGTAGACGAATTTGAAAGTGCCAATTTTGGACTGGATATAACCAAATTGATAAACAGCGATGCATCCCCCGCGGATTTTATCGCAAGCTATATCGACAGCTTTAAGAATGACGTAAAAAAACGCATCGCGGCGTTTGCATAGGAGGATGTCAATGGATATTAACAAAATCATGTCACAGCTTACGATTGAGCAAAAAATAGGGCAGCTATTTTTGGTGGCTTCCAGCGGAACGTCCCTTTCCGAAGGGGACAGGGCGCATTTTTTGAAGTATAAAATTGGGAACTTCATTTGTTTTTCCTATAATTTGACCGATTACAACAGCATCAGACGACTAACAGACAGCCTGCAAGACGTAGCCATGGAAAGCAGCGGCATACCGGCGTTTATTTCTGCCGACCAGGAAAATGGCATGGCTACCCGGGTTTATTCCGGCGCAACGCATTTCCCGTCCAACATGGCCATAACCGCTTCCGGCATGATAGATTCCACATATCAGCTGGGCGAAATGGTTGGCAAAGAACTTAGGGCGCTGGGAATAAATTTGAACCATGCGCCTGTGATGGACGTAAACAACAACCCAGACAACCCCATAATTGGCATTCGTTCGTATTCCGATGACCCGGGGATAGTTTCCAAAATGGGAGTAAGCTACATCCAAGGCTTGCAAAAAAGCGGCGTGATGGCAAATGCGAAACATTTCCCGGGACATGGCGACACCAGCATGGACTCGCACACCCATTTGCCGTGCATAGACCACGATATGAACAGGCTCCGCGCAATCGAACTTGCGCCGTTTAAGGCTGCTGTGGCAGGCGGGGTCGATTCCATAATGACCGTGCACATAAAATTCAACGCAATGGAAAGCGAAGTGCCGGCCACGTTGTCACATAAAATACTCACGCAATTTTTGCGTGGGCAAATTGGCTTCGACGGGCTTATAGTTTCCGACTGCATGACCATGAACGCGATAAAGGAATATTTCACTACGGAAAAAGGCTGCGTAATGGCCATAAACGCGGGCGTGGATTTGCTGTGCATATGTGGGCTTATGGAGATTCAGGCGCGGTGTTATGACGCTGTGTTGGCTGCGGTGAAATCCGGAGAAATTTCCATGGAACGGCTGGATGAAGCCGTTGAGCGCATTCTAAAATGCAAGAAAAAATACAACTTGCATCAACCGGCCGGCCAGCCACAAGAAAAATATCCCGCCCACGAAGCCATTGCCCAGGAAATAAGCGAGAAAAGCATAACCCTTGTCAAAGACGACAAAAACTTGCTGCCGCTTAGCGGCAAGAAATTTTTAATCATTTCGCCCCCGCCGGTAAGCACCAGCATCGCCGATGACGCCATGAAAAATCTGGAGCCGTTTTGCAAAATTGCACATAAAACGTTCAGCGATTGCAAGTACGTGGAAATTGGAATAAACCCCGACGAAAATGAAATCGACGAAGTTGTTAAACAGGCCGAAGAATACGAAGTTATTCTTTATGGCGCGTACAATGCCTCGGCAAACAGGGGGCAGGTACAACTGTTTAACGCATTGAAATCGGCCGGCAAGCAGGTTGTGCTTGTGTCGCTGCACATCCCCTACGATATATTAAAAATGCCGGATGCAGACTGCTACATCGCCGCGTATGAATACACTGCCCGCGCGGTGGGCAATGTTATCAAGGTCATTGACGGCAAACTTGTGCCTGTGGGCAAACTGCCGGTGAAAATATAGTCAACGAATTTTCAGTTGGATAGCAATGCCATCCAACTGAAAGTTTAGCATACACAAACTAAAAAATGCGAAAGAGGTTATTCCCATGAGATCAGACATTGAAATCGCGCAAAGCGCACCAATTAAACCCATTACAGAAATTGCGGCAACGCTAAACATCCCGGCAAAAGATGTTTTGCCATATGGCCATTATAAGGCGAAAATCAACAACCAGTATAAGCGGCCGGGCGGTGACAAAGCCAAGGTTATTTTGGTGACGGCAATAAACCCAACCCCGGCAGGCGAGGGAAAAACCACCACTTCTGTGGGGCTTGGCGATGCCCTTGCCAGGCTTGGCAAAAAGACGCTGATATGCCTGCGCGAGCCTTCCCTTGGCCCTGTTTTTGGCGTAAAAGGCGGCGCGGCAGGCGGCGGACACGCCCAGATTATTCCCATGGAGGATATAAACCTGCATTTTACCGGCGACTTACATGCCATAACCGCCGCACACAATTTGTTGGCAGCACTTTTGGACAATCACATTCAGCAGGGAAATGCGCTGGAAATTGACCCGCGCAGGGTAACTTTTAGGCGAGTGATGGACATGAACGACCGCCAGCTGCGTTTTATCACCAGCGGGCTAGGCGGCAAGGCCAACGGCACGCCCCGTGAAGACGGATTCGACATCACTGCCGCTTCGGAAGTGATGGCTGTTTTTTGCCTGTCTACAAGCCTTGCAGATTTGAAGCAGAACCTTTCGCGTATAGTGGTGGCGTACACATATGGCGGCAAACCCGTAACCGCGGGCGATTTGCAAGCAGCCGGGGCAATGGCCACGCTTCTGAAAGAAGCATTTAATCCAAACCTGGTGCAAACCCTGGAAGGCACACCCGCAATAATCCACGGCGGCCCGTTTGCCAACATTGCGCACGGTTGCAACACGGTTGTGGCAACATCTTTGGCGATGGCGCTTGGCGATTATGTAGTAACCGAAGCAGGGTTTGGCGCAGATTTGGGCGCGGAGAAATTCCTAGACATCAAATGCCGCCGCATGGGAATAACGCCTAGCGCGGTAGTTATAGTGGCCACCGTACGCGCATTAAAATACAACGGCGGCGCAGACAAGGCCGAACTTGGGCAGGAAAACCTTGATGCGCTGGTAAAAGGTTTGCCAAACATTCAGCGTCACATAGAAAATATCACACAAAAATTTGGCTTGCCTTGCGTTGTGGCAATCAACCGCTTCCCCACAGACACGGCGGCTGAAATTGACTGCGTAAAACAAGCCGTAAACAGTCTCGGGGTAGCCTGCGAATTATCAGAAGTACACGCAAAAGGCGGCGAAGGCGGCGAGGCTTTGGCAAAAGCCGTGCTGGAAGCTGCGGAAAAATCGTCCCAATTCAAATATATCTATGACCTTGACCAGCCGCTGAAAACAAAAATTGAAGCCATTGCAAAAACAATCTATCGCGCGGATAGCGTAATCCTGTCCCCAGAAGCCGCAAGGACATTGCGCAACTTGGAAAAGCTGGGTTATGGCGGCCTTCCTGTTTGTATGGCCAAGACGCAGTATTCATTTTCCGACAATGCGAAGCTGCTGGGTGCGCCGTCCGGCTTTACCGTTACGGTTCGCCAGGTGCGGTTGTCTGCCGGGGCGGGTTTTGTTGTTGCTATAGCCGGCGATATTATGACCATGCCGGGGCTGCCTAAGGTTCCGTCGGCTAATAATATTGATGTTGATGGTAATGGGGTTATATCGGGGTTGTTTTAAGGAGAAGGACAGGGGTATCAAGTGGAAAACCTTGATACCCCTTTTGGAGAGAAAACCTTGATTTTTTGTGGGTTTGAGCCTGTACATATGTTGTCTTGTTTTTGAAAAAAACGAATTGATGCGTTGCATAACTGTCTAAGAACACATTCGCCAGCTTAATGAGCTATCTGCCTTTCAATATGAGGTATAGCAGGATAGGGGAGATTTCAAATCAACAAATTCATTTCCACAATCAAGAAACATTCTGCTGAAAGCATAATTGCATCTTTCTCAAGAATGTCTATCGAAATATATAACAAAGCCAACGTCGTTCCAGGTGAAGATATGAGTTGTTCTATAAGCCTCCCAATGATACACTATCCGACGCGCTCTATGCCTAAAGTTGGGCATATCATGCTTTCTGCTTGGGATATACACCACATTCAATATCTTGCAATAAAGCACAGTAACGATCACAGAGCATTGATAATTCAAAACTTTGACGAGCTTGCTCAACTCGTGAATCGTTATCGTGGATATGAAAATTCATGCTCCAATACTGAATATTTGAGTATCGCAAAATTACATGGTATATTAAAATACCTAATTGGAATGACATCTGAGCAATTCCTTTACCACAATAAATCTTTAGGATGGGCTATCGAAAGATTCAATAGAAATTATCATATTCTTGTGGCATCCAAATCCATTGAAAGGGCAATAAATGTTGATGACATTGTAAAAGAAAAGTTTGGGTTGTTTGCTGAAGAATTGATGGTAGTCTTGCTTATGATATTTTGGTTATGCAGTCAAAATCCAGATATTTTAACTGCTCCGGAGAATCTCTATAGAAAAAAAGACAGCACCGTTTTTACAAAAGAAAATATTGAAAAGGTAGTGCGCTACTACGCTGTTTCATACGACGAAGTTAGAGAATCGACGTTGGGATATCAAATATTTTACAGTAAGCCATTTGTGAAAACACAAAAAGGCAAAACACTAATGACAAATTTATATTTAATTATAATGTTAATTGCTGACGGTTTGTATTGGATTGTCCGTGATTATTACAGAGAAATAGATAACCAAAGTTTTACAAATGATTTTGGTTTAATGTTTGAATCCTATCTCTTGGAGTTATGTGGGAAATATTTGAACACAAACCAATTTGAAAAATTACCGCAGCGACGTGCAAAAAGTGCAGACTTTGTCATATATTTTGAAAAAGCAGTTCTACTGATAGAAGTTAAATCTGCATTGTTTGACATCGGCGCAAAACAGCAACGTCCAAATATGGAACGAATAAATAAATATTTTAGCCGGAATATTAATCAAGCGCGTTCACAATTAAGTGAATCAGAAAAATGTATCAATGGGGATAAACCAATTATAAAGGTTATCATTCTATACGAAAATTTTCAAAACTCATCATTGTTGCAGATGGCAATTAAAGAAAGTTATCCAGACGATAAAAATTTATTTGTCGCAACTGCTAATGATTTTGAGAATTTGTTGAGTCTCTATTGTGCCAACAACAGTAAAGTAGAAGATATTTTAAGTGATTGGGTTGCACACGCAAATGGTTCATTTATGGATTTCCATGATGCGCTTAAAAACATAGAATATGTGGGCAAGCGGCATTTATTAGATACTATTAACCACTTTGATGCGCTTATGAATACATTCAAGAACGAACTCATTTAAGCTCCTTTGAATCTCCAATATGTTGAAAATTTATCCGAAACTATATTGACAAACCAAATATAACAACAATTTGCGGTATTATGGCATCAAACAAAAAAACAAAACCCGCGATTTTATGAGGTTTTTTGAACGAGCAGATGTCAAGGTGTTCACCTTGATATCGAACATAGTCAACTCTTGTGTATGAAAATAATGTAAGGTAAAATAACTACAACAGCAAAGACGGTGATTTTTATGCAACGATATGTGTTTAACCCCACATTAGATAGCCCGTTACGGTTTATACACCCGCTCCAAATTAACAGCATATCACGCCTTTTAAGTGAGCCTTTTGCAGATTATATTGATTATATTATTCTGTTTGGCGGCAGCTTGGATTTATCATGTGGGATTGATAGCGACTTGGATTTCTACGTAATTTCAGAACATGACACGGAAACAGTATATAAAGAAATTTATGACCGTTGCAAAAATTTAGACCGGCCATTCGATATACTTATTTCTGCCCGTGAGGATTTCATCGCAGAAGCCTCAGAGTTTGGTACTGTCGAACATCGCATCTTACAGGAAGGATTGTGCTTGTATGCCAAAACGCAAGATAACATTGTTAGAGCGGGCTGAAGGCGACTTAGAAACCGTGAGACGCTTATTGCCCTCAAGTAATGATGAGGTTATGGTCGATATTTGTGCTTATCATTGCCAACAATGTGCTGAAAAAGTGGCTAAGTTCCTAATCCTACTTGAAGGGAAGGAATATTGTATTGACCATCGTTCTGACCAATACTTGCAAGATCTTGACGATACAGAAGCTAAAGAACTGATAAATACAATATCACATAAAATTGATAGTTGGGCTACAGCAATACGATATAGCAGAACTGCCTTGTCCAATAAAACTGCTGTTACAGAAGTTCTCGATATCTGTGAACAGCTGGTTAAACTGGCCAATAATCGTGTGCCTATAGTTGCAAGTGAACCTGGCATCACAATTGCTGATGTCGCCAATAACAAGGGGTAAAAGCCGTTAGTTTTTTCAACATCAAACAAAAATTCAAAAAAACCGCGATATTGCGCGGTTTTTTGAATGCGGGGCAACCGCATACGAAGTAAGGCGGATGTGTTGGCTATGTATGCAATGCCTTTCTCCCCCTTGCGTGTATGTTATTTGGTTTTATTAAAAATGAGGTCCCGGGCCCTCTGCCGCATTGCGTTTGAAAGGTGCTAGCGTGGGTGGCAACGCCGGGTCGGATCCAAAGCCTGGCGTGCTATCCCCTTCCAAACGATGTGGCGGGTAAAGTAAGTAAAGCAGAAGCAACTTATATAGAGGTTAAAGCGGGTACGGCGCGGTCCGTTTCGGATTGCTCCTCCCGGAGTTGGCAAGTCCCGTCTATGGCTTAAAAACGTCTGTTTTATTGTTGCTAGTTTATAATATCCACTTGGCGTAGAATTTGTGAATCCCTATATTGGGGAAAATTCTTGGTGAAAACACCGCCCCTAGGGTAGCGGCATATGAAAATTTTAGCAATCATTTTCTCGCTTGAATCGAGCGGCCGATTTTTCATTTTGTTCCTTTCCGCAGAATTTGGTATAATGTACAAGCATAAGCGTTATAAAACTTCAACCGGTCGTAATTTACGACCGGTTGAAGTTTCCCACTATGAAAACGGAGGTGATCGCAATCGACACCACTTTGTACTTAGTAACCAACAGCGACGGCATGGATGAATCTGATTTTTTGAATACGATATCCCTGGCATGTGAAGGCGGGGTTACTTTGGTTCAGCTTAGGGAGAAAAATCTGCCTGGTCGGGATTATTATAACCTAGCGGTAAAGGTAAAAGCTGTCACAGATAGGTTTAGCATCCCGCTTATCATTGACGACAGGGTGGATATTGCCATGGCAACCGGCGCGGCTGGAGTTCATTTGGGGCAGACGGACTTGCCTGTTGCTGCAGCACGCGCCCTAATGGGAACCGGAAAAATCATTGGTGCCACGGCAAAAACAGTGAAGCAAGCGACAGAAGCTGAAGCTGACGGGGCAGATTATTTGGGGGTTGGGGCGATGTACCCAACCAAGACCAAGGTAATCACCGTGCTTACGCCCGTGGAAACCCTCATGGACATCGCAAGGATTGTAAATATTCCCGTGGTGGCCATAGGTGGGTTGAACGCGGACAACTTAGAAATATTGCACAACAGCGGAGCCAGCGGAATAGCCGTGGTGCGCGCAATCATGGAAAGC
>Ga0123355_10022700_pt1 | contig 10063 bp, 11 predicted proteins | sample TergutEmb28metaG_3_FD_89872 | JGI IMG/M metagenome (GOLD analysis project Ga0123355, IMG submission 89872) | Embiratermes neotenicus P1 segment gut microbial communities from Petit-Saut dam, French Guiana - Emb289 P1 | ecosystem: Host-associated > Arthropoda: Insects > Digestive system > Gut ...
CGTTCTGGCGCTTCTGGCGCTCGTTTTCCGCAAGCTTAGACGGACATACGTGGAGCACCTTACGCTCGCACTCACCGTGCAGGCATGGTTTGCGGTGATGCTGACCTGCGGTGAGCTTCTGGTTGGCTTGCTGTGGCGTCAGTCCGCCCCTCTCGCACAGCTAACAATTCAGTCGTGGATCGCTCTCTTCGGGCTGCCGGTTTACTGGGCGCTCGCGATCAGGCGATTCTACGGACTTAGCCTCTGGCAAGCAGCGATCACCGGGCCGGTGGTCACGGTCGGGACCGCGTTTTTCGCGACATCGTTGAACGTCCTGCTGCTTGGCGCGCTGGTAGTCACTGCGTGATGCGCCGTAAGTGACCAATTGGCTACAGGCCGCGCCAAGCCCAACTGTGATCGACGCAATTCCCACCCAACCGTGATCGCCGCAGCTCCCAGAAGATGCAACCGAGCTGGACGTACAGCGGCACCACTAACAGCCCCGTGAGGAAGCCCAGGTAGAACGCCCGCAGCCCGTCCAGCCACCCTGAGCCGCGGTCCAATCGCACGTCTTCCAGCCATTCGCGCGACAGTAATTTTTGAATTGTCAATCTCCCATTCCAACTCAACGCGCGGACATTAACTCATTCGGCGGCGTGTCGAGCAACCTGTCGCGGGAATGCACCATGAGTCTCAGTGCGCGGGACCTTCGAGTACGCGGAGCACGTTTGGTTCCCATTACTTCGTATCACCCTTACTGTAACGTTGCGCAACTCAGAGCGTTGAGCAAAAGAGCCGCGCCAGCGCATGCACGGCGAGGACTGGACGTTCCAGCGCAGTCGCGACGAGGACGGAGGAACGAGCGGGGTCGACGACGAGTTCTTCGCTCGCAGGTACCTGAACGTGGGCGCCTGGATCTTTGGCAGAAACATGTTCGGACCCGTTCGAGGGCCATGTCTCGATTCCTCGATCACAATCTTCTCGTCTCCGTCTTCCGGCTGTGCGTATGGCTGATACTCCTCAGCGTCATCTTTGTGCCGCTCGAGCGCCTCTTTGCACTTCACCCGCAGAAGATATTCCGCAAAGCGATCCTCACCGATGTCGCATATTTCTTCCTCGGCGGTCTCATTCCCGGCTTCCTGCTGGGCGCACCTCTTGCGCTCGTGGCTTGGTTGGTTAACCAGGCGATCCCCGGGACTTTCACCTCCGCGCTTGCGGCGTCGCCCGCCTGGCTCCGGATCGTCGCCGCGCTCGTCGTCGTTGACATCGGTGCCTATTGGGGCCACCGTTGGACGCACGAAATTCCCTTCCTCTGGCGCTTCCACGCCATCCACCACGGCGCCGAGCAGCTCGATTTCCTGGTAAGTACTCGTATCCTTGTGGGTGCGGTCTGGGGCTTCTTTGTCCATGCCAACGTACACTGGCGCTTCGGTCCCTTGGAGAGGCTCATCGCCACTCCGGCTTTCCACCACTGGCACCACACCAACGAAGCGGCTCTTCTGCCGTGGGTCGATGGTTTGTTCGGCACTCTCTACCTGCCGAAAGACAAACGCCCGGCGCACTACGGAATCGACGAGTCCCTGCCCGGCAGCTTCCTGGGCCAATTGGTCCGGCCGTTCCTGATCTCAGCCGAAGAAACGCGCGTTAAAACCGAAGCTTGAATGGGACGGCGGCCCTACCTACGCATCCGCGACAGCCCGGCCACTCTTTTTTAGATGGGGCCATTCAATTTCTAGATGTTTCTCGCCCGCCGTGCGGCAATAAACTAACGCAAAATTAGCGCGCGAATGCGTTGAACTAGCCCGCTCTCTCTCTCTCGATTAGCGGCAGTTGCAACCCCGGGGGAGGGATAGTTGAGCCACCTGCAGGTAAAGCGTCTGCGAATCGACGGTATCGAGGACGTGCAGCGCGTGCTCGATGGGCGCTATACGAGCTCCGTCGTAATGGGTTCTACCGCTCCGCGGGGCAGCATCGTTAGCGCTTCGATCGGCGAGGTCGTTCTAAGAGCCGGTCAATTGTCGGCTGATATTCGCGCCCGAGCAGGCATCGGTGGGGACAACATTGCATTTTCCATGAACCTCCATTCCGGTGCGACGCTGTTCAGTTTTCGCTCAGGCGAAGAGGTCCTCCCAGGCGAAATATTTCGCCTGGCGCGCGACGACGTCAGCGACGTCCGGATTGCCGGAGAGCTGCGTTACGCAGTGATATCTCTCAGCAGGGATCTTCTGCTGCAGCACGGCGGAGAAGACGCGCTCAGGGGCGATATCGCATTTTGGGAACGGAGACCCTGGTTTCGTGCGCCGCAGCCGACTCGCGACCGCATTGCCACGTGCGTGAGTGGAATCATTTCCCACCTGTCACAGCCGAATTGCCGCGTGGGCGGACAGGCGCTCCGTCAGCTGCAAGCCGATCTCATCGAGCCATTTCTATGGGGCGTCTTGTTAGACGAGAACAGGTCCCGCGAGCATCACGGCTTGTCGAGCGCGGCGATCGTGCACAAGGTCGAGGACTGGGTGGACGGCCGCTCTTCGGAAACCATCCGGATCGGTGACCTGTGTCGAGCCCTGCACGTCTCACGGCGCACGCTGCACCGAGCATTCGCCGAGACACTGGGAATGGGGCCCTTGCACTATCTGACACGCAGAAGACTGACCGCGGTCAGAGCTGAGCTGCGACGGCGCGATTCTCCTCCGGAGACCACGGTTACCGACATCGCGACCAGATATGGCTTCTGGCAACTCGGACGATTCGCCCAACAGTACCGACAACTGTTCGGCGAAAGACCGTCAGAGACGCTGGGCGGCGCATCGGGCGGCGCATCGAAGCCTGGTGCAAAACCCGTTGCTGTCGCTGCTGCGTCTGCGACATGCCTTTGAACGGCCGATCCGCCATGCAGAAGCGCCACGCAAGCACCGCATCAGTGTTTTGGCACAAATTGCATATTTCGGCGTTCTTGGCGCGCTTAGCATGACATTCGAGGGAAGCGAGCTTGTGTGGCCAAGGACGGCCCGCTCCGCCATACCCGGCGCGAGTCGCGTTGTTAGCGGCTGGTGCGTGCGCGCGCTAGTAACCCCAGGGTGCTACTCAGCGGCGGAGTCAGGGAGTATCGATCATCGTGCTCGATCTGTGGGAGTATTCCGCATCACGTCGGTGGCAGTTGGCCGCGACGGCGCAGTGGCGCCGAACGCTGATGGCCTTCGGAACCGAGGGGACGGGATCTCCCTGCAGGGAAACGTTCCAGCAGGGTCTCGGTCGGTTGACACCGACGAGAAGTCGGAGGCAGGAACAGCACGAGGAACTGGCGCATTTCGGCCGGGGGGCGCCGCTCGGACAGCTTTCGGCAGCCCTCGTGCATCAGCTGGCGCAGCCATTGATGTCCATCCTCGCCAATGCCGAGGCCGCCTTACAGATCGCGGAGCAGAACGGCATGGTCGCCAGCCAGATAAAGGAGATTCTCCGCGACATCATCAGAGATGACACGCGCGCGGCGTTGATGCTGCAGAGTCTGCGTTCATTGCTTCTGCGGGGTGAGACTCGGCGTCAGCCTGTCGATCTGAATCAGTTGGTCCGCGACGCGCTCGCGCTGTTGCGCAGCGACCTGAGTGCGCGTGAGGTCTGTGTGAGTCTGCAATTGACGCCGCACCCGTCCAGCGTACTCGCTGATGGCGTGCAGCTGCTGCAGGTACTGCTGAATCTGATTGTGAACGCCTGCGAGGCGATGCCCGAAACACCGCAGACCGAGCATCGGCTGACCATCGCGACACAACCAGGCGAAGACGGTCGCATCATCCGATGCTCGGTCACGGATCGCGGACCGGGCATCGCCGTGCAGGACCTGGAACAGATCTTCGAGCCGTTCGTCACTTCCAAGGATGACCGACTCGGGCTCGGGCTGGCGATTTGCCGCTCCATCATTGAAGCGCACGGCGGTCGGGTGTGGGCGGAGAATGCCAGCGATTGCGGGGCGGTATTTCACTTTACCGCGGCCGTGGGCCTATGAAACCTCGATGGATGTGCGCCGCAACGCGGACACGCCGGGTAATGAGGCGGCGACTGACGTGGTGGCAGGACAAACGTCAATGGGTACTGCTTGAGCGGGCGCTGGGTGCGGTGAGCGACGTTGCGCTTTCCAGGCCAGCTTCCGCACGGTGGCGCCGCTGCGACGCTGATAGTCCGCGAGCGCCTTGCCGAGCGCGGGCCGATGGCGACAAGCTCAGGTCGCCTCTACTACGACGCGCTGCAGATGCGCATTAGCGGTCTCACTGATGCGCTGTATCGGCGCAGCGCGAGCTCCGCGCCCGGCAGTTCGAAGATCGCGATCGTCATCGCTGGCCCAGGCCTCGAACGTGAGTGACCCTTGATCTCAGGCGCCCATGCGCTTGTTCACCGCCGATCTTGCGCCGATCGACCAAACACGCCATAGAGCCCAATCGCAACCCATACCGCATTGATAAACACCGACGGATACGCGCCATTCCAACCGCTGTTAACGATGATCCCCGCACCGGACAGGATGTTCAACCAGTGATACGTGTTCGATCGCGCGCCAAGCTTGCCCCAGGTGAGGAGCAGGTACGCAGAGAGCATCATTGCCGCCGCAATCCATCCGATGACCTCAACCGCGTACTTCATGGTTGATGCTTTCAGGAAGATCCGGTTTCGCGGAAACGGGCTTTCCGGTCGCGAAAAGCATCTGGCCGACGCCAAGAGCAATGAGCGCACCCGCGATCTGCGCCGCAATGAACGCCGGCACGTCGGCCGGCCGAATGCCTGCGAACGTGTCCGAAAGTGAGCGGGCGATAGTGATTGCAGGATTTGCGAACGACGTAGAGGCTGTGAACCAGTACGCCGCGCCGATCCAAGCGGCAACCATCCATGCAGCGTCTTCAAGTCGCCTGTGCCCCAGCACCACGAGCAGCAGTCCAAACGTCGCCACGGTTTCGCCCAACCATTGTCCAGCCCCCGTGCGTACATGCGCTGATGACTGGAGCCACGGCAGTCCGAACATTGCATGCGCCAGCACGCCACCGATGCAACACCCCAACACCTGAGCCGCAGCGTAAGCGGCAGCCGCGGGCCAGGGTAATGCGCCTCGGAGGGCCTGTACCAGCGAGACGGCGGGGTTGAAGTGGGCGCCGCTGATGGGCGCGAGTAGCGCAATCAGCACCGCGAGCACGGCGACCGTCGCGCCGGTGTTGGCAAGTAGAGCGACGGCCGTATTCCCCGCAGCCAGGCGTTCGGCCATGATCCCAGAACCGATCACTGTTGCCGCCAACAGCACCGAACCGACTACCTCAGCCGCTATGCTCCGTCTCAGATTCAAGCCGCCTCTCCCGGTGGCGGTCCGGTCTTGCCAATCGCGTCCAGACGCTCCTGCAGTTTGATCCGATCGAGTGCAGTTAACGGGAGACTTGTGAAGATCCTGATTCGATTGTCGAGGACCCTGAACGTGTCTCGGAATGCAACCCATTTCTCGGTGTCAGTTCCTTCCACAGCCGCCGGATCAGGCACACCCCAGTGCGCCGTCATCGGCTGCCCCGGCCAGTAAGGACAGACCTCGCCTGCGGCGTTGTCGCAGACCGTGAACACGAAATCCAGCGGCGTTGCGCCGGGGATCGCGAACTCGTCCCAACTCTTGCTGTGCAGTCCCTCGGTCGGAAGCCTCATGCGCTGCAGCAACTCACGCGCGACGGGATGCACCGCCCCCTTGGGATGGCTGCCGGCGCTGAACCCACGGAATCGCCCACGACCACACTGATTGATGAGAGCCTCAGCAATGATGCTGCGCGCGGAGTTACCCGTGCACAGAAACAGGACGTTGTAGGGCCGATCAGCCATGACCGCTCACAGAACCTTTGACATGCAGACGGCGGATACGGGGCACAGACTCCGGAACTCCTCGGTTGTCCGTACGCCTTGAAAGTCTCCACTACCGTGGCCGCGCTTCGCGGGAGCTACGGCGACTGAGCGCAGTAGAGCTGCCGGACCAAAACGCTGCAGCGCCCCGGCCTCGATCACCTCGCCATCGTCACACGCCACCACGAACTCCGGTCTTGCAGAATCAAGGTCGATGGTCGGTAGGCCGGCGCGTCCATGTGCAGTCTCGCATCCATTTGGCGTAGTCCGCTCACCGCCAAATATCTCACCTGCAGAAGCGAATGCTCCCGGCAACATCATCCACCAATACGGGGACGTGAAAGCGCTTCATCAGGCTCTCCTCTTTCGCGGCGTCGCAACTTCCGGTGCGCAGCTTCGTCCGCCGCAGCAATTCTCGGTGAGGAATCCGAGCAACGTGTTCATCTGCTCGTAGTTGGCCGAGTAGTAGATGAACCGACCCTTCGGTCGCGCCAGGACAAGGTCAGCATGGCTGAGATTCTTCAGGTGAAACGACAGCGTGTTGGTCGGGATGCCTAGACGCCCGGCAAGCTCACTCGCCGCGAAGCCTTCGGGACCGGCTTGTACGAGAAGGCGATAGACCTGCAGGCGACTCGCCTGCGCCAGCGCAGCAAGTGCCTCAACGGCAGCCGTCGTTTCCATAGATCTGGAAGAATAGAACAACTCATCGCGGCGTCAAGGTGTGGCGGGACCGAGAGCACGAAGCCAGGGCAATCGGGCTCGGCTGGAATGAGCTCCGAGCTATGCGGACTGCCCCGGCGGAGCGGACCGCGGCGCCAGTCTCCGTGCCCGGCACCGTGCCATGTCGCATTTCGAGCGCCGAATCCGATACCCAGATCAGGGTTCCCGCGAGCCGATGATGAACCCGTAGTGCGCCGCAATCAGCAGGACGGCGGGCACTATGAGTCGTGCCTCGGCGGCGCGGCCCCGATCAAAACGACCTCATGGGACGAATTGCAGCCATGCCACCGCTTCGCCGCTTAGCGTTGATGCTTACCGCGATAAAAAGTGACGCAAAAGGACCTCGCTCAGAGGATGCGCCGCTCAAGGCGCGGGAAAAAGGCTCAGGAGGTATTTGCGGTCGCGAAACCCCGGCCGCGGAGAATCCTGAAGAATCCGCACAAACGAAACACCGCCCGGAGGCGGCGCGCTCGTTGCCAGAATTCAAGCTATCCAACTTTACCTGAAACGCTCATGGTCACCCGAATACGCAGGTAGACCCGGCAGCTGACGTTTTGCCACGGACGGGAAGTAGGCGGGTCAAAGAGGAGATGGCAGGTCCGCCGCTGCAATCTATAGCCGGACGCGTCCCAGCGCACGCAAAACACCTTCTGCGATGCGTTGAGGGCGTACCCCTAAGCCGAACGCGGACGCCGGGTCACCGCGGGGGTCGACCTCGATCACCTTGGTACCCAGCGTGACGGGAACGTCGTCATGCGTCAGCCCCCGAATGACGCCCGAGATTGGCGCGCAGAGGACCATGCCACCGATCGACGCCACGACTGCGCCCCGCTCGACCCGCTCGCCGATGCGCATTGCTGTCTCGAAGCGCCCAGCAACCGGGGCATAGACGAAGCGCGCGCGTGCGACAGCTCCGAGCGGCTGGGGCTCGCCCGCCAGAGGTAGTGTCGCGCCGGATTCGATGACCGCGCCGAGACGATCACCCCAACTTGTTTCAATAGCAAGGTCGACGTTGCCACCGGCGACAAAGTTCGGGCCGAGGCCGATGGTGAGGGGCGCACTGCCACGCTGCTGCTCGGGAGCGGCGCGTTTGCGCATCCCGGCGTCGATGATCGCGGACCAGAACCCTGCGGACCGAAGCTCGGGAAACGGTCTGATCGAAACCGGAATCACTGCGCCGCCTGCCAACACGGCGCGGAGTTCCTCAACGGTCTGGACCCGTCGAGCGACCAAGCCGTCGAGAGTCGTAGAACTGTCGAACAAGGCATCCGCAAAGGCCATTCCGCGTCGCGCGGTGGTGGGTCTGGGTTCATCGTGAAGAGCGACGGCGTAGCCGCTTCTATGGAGAGCGACCGCCACAGCCGAGCCAACATCGCCGACCCCCCGAACCAGAACGTGCACCTGTTCGCTCACCGGCAACTCCGAGTGCTATTCGGAAAAGCGATCAGAAGCTGAAACGACCACCGACTGTCGGAGCAAGATTGTTGTTGTGGAAATACGGGACGCCGGGGGCGTGAGGAATGGCGATGGCCAGACCGCCGCTGACGTCGGAATACGTGATGCCGGCATAGACGTCGAACCGCCGGGTGACGTGATGATCCGCATAGAGCGAAACCTCGTTGAGGGTCCCGGCGCAGGACGTGCGGAAACCGGCCGCGGGCGAGCACGTCGGTGGAACACGGAAGTTGTTCTGCTCCTGATGATAGTAGGCCACCGCGATGCCGGTTTTGCTGTCGAAGGCGTACCTCAGACCCACCCAGTAGACCTGCACGATCTTGGTAGTATCAAGATTGTTGTCTTCAACCCCGCTCAGCAGATAACCGCCCTGGGCCGTGGCGCCAACGCCTAACGGGTTCGACGGGTTGGTCTGCCGGATGTGTTCGTAGCCGGCATAGAACTTGAACGGGTCCCAGGCATATCTGGCAGCGACCATGACGGCGGTGTTGTCGGTCACGATGCCATATTCGGTGTTGGTGGTCCCGATCAGATTGGCGCCGTTGATGGGGTTCGTATTGATGCTGTTGGTAGTCGATTGATAGGGTTGCGTCAGACTCTGAGGCCCGAGCAGAGGGTTGAGCACGCTGATCGCCTGGTTGACATGCTGGTAGACAACGTCGGCAGAGAGCTTGCCGTAGTCTCCGCCGAGGTCGAATCCGTAGGCGGTGTTATGCGGCTGCTCGGGCGTACACGTGGCAGCACTCCAGGTTGCGGAGGCGGAGAAGCAGCCGCCGGAACCATCGACGAATTTGTACATCGCGCCAAACCGCAGCGGCGCATAGGTAACCCGATATTTGATGGCATTGTCCCAACGGGTGTCCTGGGTGTCGCCGCCGCCCGCCATAAGGCCGTTATAGCCGATGTACGAAAAGGAATAGGCGCCGGCAGCCGGATCGTAGGCGAGCATCGCATCAGTACCGAGTGAGCGCTGACGACCGAAGGTCAGCGTCCCGAAGTGCTCGGACGAGATACCCCCATAGAATTCGTCGTTGATGACCTGGCCCGCGCGCGCGCCATCGCCCGTGACCGAGTAGCTCTCTCTCGGTAGGCCGTTGTTTATGGTGTTGGTCGCCGCCATGTTGGCGAGCTGACCGGAGTTCGGATTGATGCCGGTAGAAGCGTTGAACACCACGTACCAGTCGTGCAGAACCTCTTCCCTGGCCTTGATCCCCAGGCCCGTCTGCGACAGATTGTTCGGCGCAATGAGCCACTGGGAGTGATTGCCGTTGCGGTTGACCAGCGATTGGCCTTCATAGTTATAGCCATTTGACGGTAAGCCGTGGCTGACCCAGCCCACGCCGATGTCGTAGGCGCCGTATACGGTGATACCGTGCCAGGTCAACGGGCAATCGGTGGCGAAGAACTCCTCGACGCTGGCGCAGCCTGCGCCGCCCGGTGGAGCAGCCGCAGTCGGTTCGGGGGTTGGAACATATTGATCGGCGGCCCGCGCCTCCTGGTTCAAAACGAAGCTTGAGGCAAGCACCGCAAGGGCGCAGGCGCGGCGAAACCGATGAGACAGCGCGTCGACAGCCTGGTTCTCGTGATTCACGACCGGAACTTCTCCCCTCAATCGTTGAGCGACGATCCCGGAGCCGGTTCTTAGTCCGAGGCCGTTCCGGACATTCGGCTCGTGTCGTTCATTCGGGCGGCACTGACGGCTCGGCCCCTAATGCGCAAGCGCGGTAAAGCCGTACTTGACGAAGATCCTCTTTCCCTGAGGACTTTGTAGATAGCCGACGAAGGCCGCTGCCCCAGTCCGCGCCGACTGCGTCAACGCGATGGGGTAGACAATCCGCGGATGCGTGTCTGCTGGAAAGGTGTCGACTACGCGCACTCTCTTATCGGCGAGGGCATCGCTGCTATAGACGATACCCAGAGGCGCCTCGCCGCGGGCGACGTACATCAGCGCGTCGCGCACGTTTCCCGCACGAACGACGTGCGGGTCTACTTCGTCCCAGACGCCGAGTGTGGTCAGCGCTGCGCGCGCATAACGACCGACGGGAACCGAGTC
>Ga0123355_10022701_pt1 | contig 10062 bp, 5 predicted proteins | sample TergutEmb28metaG_3_FD_89872 | JGI IMG/M metagenome (GOLD analysis project Ga0123355, IMG submission 89872) | Embiratermes neotenicus P1 segment gut microbial communities from Petit-Saut dam, French Guiana - Emb289 P1 | ecosystem: Host-associated > Arthropoda: Insects > Digestive system > Gut ...
ACTTCCCAATGGACACACAACCAGCCAACCGGATCTGACTGCCTACACAGCCACGGCACTACACCACACGTGAAAAAATACCACTAAGTCGTCAGCTCCTGAAGATGGGCACAAGGTGGCCCAGAACATGTTGAGCAACTTATAAAGGAGAAATAAATATAACACTAAGTGACATCTAGTTGGTTTCTTATTCCACTGCATTACAAATACAGCTGAACCCACTTATAGTGTCCTCAGTTTGTGCAATACCTCGCTTATGCATTCTGTGATAAAAACTAATTCCCCACAAGGCATGAGTTTTTCTGCCTTGCTTAGTGCAATATACATAAGACCATCTGCCTTGGAAGTAACAACACTGCCAGTCAGTGGTTCAAGTATAATTTTCCAAAGAGTAGGCTGTTTTGAGAATTCAACCCTCTCCTCGTCCTTGAGAAGGCAAGCTGTCTACTCTCTCAGGTAGCTACATAAATTCCAGGCCTGGAAAACAAAAACAGTATCAGTAATTCACTTTGTGCATAAGTTTCTCTCTACTTTTTTGACACATCCACAGAATTATGAAAAGATAGCATAAGAATTTAAGTAACATGCTTACATCCCTGTATTTTCTTGAAATATTTATCCTTAACTTTTACCATACACTTTGCTTGGAGGGACACCTGTTTATAATGACACAAAGCATTTGGTTCCTTGGATGACATTATATCCAAGTTGGACTCTGTTTGTTAACATGGGCATAAAAATTGTGTCAAACTGGAATTTTCTTCTTTAGTTACAAGATTTTTCTATTTTCGAGAATGTACTGGCTAGATTTGTGTTCCGCCCAGCTTTCCATTCAATTGGTAGACAGGGCACAGTAGCTGAGGCATAATAAGGCTGACCACTCACATCCACCTAAGAACCGAAGTTAAGAAAGCATGGTGCTGCACCTCCACACCTCCATATGCCTTTATTACTTTTCAGTGGTCCTAGTAATACAACGTGGGCTGGGATAGTGCTGTTGGTATAGTGACTCGCTACAGGCTGGGCGGTCCAGGGATCGAATCCCGGTGGGGGCGAGATTTTCCACACCTGTCCAGACCAGCTCTGGGTCCAACCCAGCCTACTACACAATGGGTACCAGGTCACTTTCCCAGGGGTAAAGCGGTCAGGGCATGGCATTGATCACCACCCCTATCTAGTGCCAAGATTAAAGAAAGAGTAGAGCTATACCTCTACTCCCTCTCTGGGACTTTGTGGCCTGTTCTAGGGTGAACTTTACCTTTACTTTTACCTAGTAATACAATTACAGATTCAGGAAACTGTATGTTCTGAACACATTCTCGTTGACAGAAGCTGCAGAGAAGTGAAGAGGAGAATATTGCTGGGAACTATTTCAAGCCAAAACGTGCTGTGGAACTGTTAAATAGAGCAAAAGAAGATGCCAACAGAGCATTTAGTACGTGGAAGGGTAAATATTTGTTTGGAGTGAGCCTCTGTAAACTGTATGCTATATGCATGGTAATAATATTTCACACCTGTAAATTCATATTTTTTAAATAGCATGCATGGAATGTGGAATGAAAATAGCATTTTTGCTTCTGATAATTCATAATAAGAATGGAAGCTAGAATGGAACTTGTTTGAAGCAGTCATTATGCTAAAATGAAGTATAGTTACATATATATAGGTACAATGTTTATTCTGTCATTTGGTATTGTAACATGCATACAGGAACAGGGAATGTGTTTTAGGAAATTGTGCCCAAATGCAAAGCTTGGAATTGTATGCTTCAAGCACCTTTAAGTTCCAAATGCATAAGGAGACAGCAAATGGTTTGGGCTATTCCATGATGTAGCACACAGACATTCGGACTACATTCTTTATTTTGAAAATATATGTATATTTTCATGGCACAGTCATAAATATGATTTCCTTTATGATCATAGGAAAAGCATGGCAATCCCGAAGCTGATTTTCACAAATCTCACAAATGCACTACACCATCTTGTTCAGATGTACTGTACTGAGTTTGACCAAACCTGCACAAGAAATGTAGAAAGGATGGACAGATATTCATTTATGCCCCCAAGTAAAGCATGGCTTTAACTTCACCGATTTTTAACAAAACTCATAACTACTCAACAGCATTATGTAAAGATCTTCTGTACCAGATTTCACCAAAATTAGTCAAGAAATACAAATGTACAGGTTTACATTAATTTAGACCCTTCAGTAAAGTATGACTACCACGAAGCAGAATATTGTCAAACTCACGCTTGCTCAACAGCTTCTAGTAAGCTGCAAGAAAATCAGGCAGTTTAGCCACTGATACTGGATCATAGACAGGTGTGGTATCCACCTAAGGAGTTATTTTTCTACTGCATGAAAAATGCTTAAAATTACTGCTCTATGAATGTGCATATGCACGCATTTTACTATAATTTGTTTTCTTGTCATTTGATACTCGTACCTAAACCTTCAGTCAGTTGCAAGTACTTTATTCACTCCTTCATAATATGTTGTTCTGGGACTGCAATACCAATGCCTGATACAGACTTCTGTTGTGATGTTCCTCAAGGCAGTTGTGTCATAGACCTGTAAAGACAGACCATATTAGTATCCTAATCACAATGCTGCAATTCATGGTGTTGCTTCACTTTCTGTGGTTCTTGCATAAGACATAAACAGTTCTGCCTTGAATCCTACTTTAGCCATTTCTGTAATATTACATTAGTCACCATTCTAATATTTGTATGGGCCCTATGGTGTTATGGTCACATACAGAGATGAGTAAAGGAAGACACTGTGTTGTAATGTAAGGTGCTGTACCCACATGCAACAGAAAGGTTTAAGATGTGAGGAACTGCTTGTTCTTGTTTCTGTGACGTTATCTGTGTTTAACATCTGTTTGTCTTTGTTTTGCAAAGGTAAGGAATTGCACAAGTTGTATAGACCTGGATCAATATCCTTCCTGCCCAAATCAGATTTCTTTGAAATAATTTAATTTCCTTCACAATACAGGTAAAAAGTACTCTTTCACACCATTACAAAGATAAGTTCTGTAGGTCATTCTACCTTTCCACACCACAAAAGAGCCGGACTGTAGGAAAGAAGGTGAGAAAATCATGGCAGTGACTGTGGAGGTAATGCCTTCGGGATGTTATGTTGTATAGTTTGGTAGACACGGACTTACATTTCACTGAAACCTGTGCCCTTTTATCCATGCCTAAACAACAGATGCACGGACACATCTTTATAAATAATAATAACACTTCCACCTAAGATGCTTGTCTACATCCACATAGCATCAGTTCAGTAGAAACACCCTCCCTATACACCAACCATTTATAACAATGTTACAGCCCCTACAGATGCCCCTCTGTATATGTACAAATATATAGCCTGTAGAGTTCCCCTTCTGTATAAACTAATATACAGCCTATTTCTGACTGCTGTCCTTGGTTTCCAGAGTACACAAATCGTCATAAAGGAGCCAGCAGCACAAATGGTCTCAACAACATTCTAAACATGAGCCATGCTCAGAACGGTTTACACTCCTCACTGAATGCTTTGAATCTAAATTCATCCATTTCAGCAGGAAATGGGAACAATTTCCTCAACAGCTCTTGGAGCTCCAGTCCAAATGGTAATGGATATAATACAACTAATTGTAATGGTTTGTTTGGTCAGTATACACAAAGTAGGCTGATAAAGTGCAGTGAAGTGCCAGCCCTGGTGGCCATGCTGTCTAAGGCGTGGGTCTACAGCCACTCACTTGCTGGGATTGTGAGTTCAAATCCTGCTGGGGGCATGGATGTCTGTCTCTTGTGAGTGTTGTGTGTAGTCAGGTAGAGGTCTCTGCATCGGGCTGATTACTCATCCAGAGGAGTCCTACTGAGTGTGATGTGTCTGAATGTGATCATGAAGCCTCAATAATGAGGAGCCCTTGGCCCACTAGGGGCTGCTGCGCCATGAGAATAAAGTAAAGTGAAGTAAAAGACTAAAATTATTCATCATTGTGATATAGGAATTAATTATGGCACTGAATTTATTTTGTGGGGAGCAGAATAAACTCTTAAAAACAACGCACCCTTGTTCATGCCCATTATTTCTGAATGCAATATAATTGTGCTGGTGTGGGTTTTGGGGCCATATTTTCCCCTGTTTATTAATCAAAATGTTTAACTTAGTGACTGTGTTATGAATGCATATCTGCACTGAAGTGAGATATGTGCTTACAAATTGTGGCAGTTGGTACACAATCCCTTTCCCATGTTCAGCAAGATGTTCCACTTGAAAAGTGTGATAAAGACATAAACTTCCCACATTTTGCTCATTTATAAAACTGACTTATGCACATCTGATATACATAGCAATACAGTTGTTTGCTTACTCCTACATGTTTTGGTGAAACTCTGCCACCCTCAGCTAAAAACTTAGTTAATAAAACATTTGAAAATTTAGCAGAATTCAAACAATGGGAACTGTTACATTTATGAAGAAATTACGAAGAGATTCCATTTGGACAGTGCTTGGTACCATTCTGTTCAGAATCTTTTGTCTTCCTCTGTAGAGTCTAAAACTACAAAGATTACAATACAGAGCAGTAATTTTGGCTGTTGTTTCTTATGTGTATAAAATGTAACTTCTCAGATTGAGAGAATAAAATAGGTTGAGAGTGTATAAGAACAGGGTGCCAAGGAAGCTGTGTGAACATAACAGGGAGTAAGTAACTGGAGGCTGTAATGAATTGTGTGTAGGTTGTTCGTCAGTTCTTGGCCAGATTTTGTGATGATGGCAAGGGTAGAACACATGTTTTGTTTTGTCCACTAATTTCATATTGCTGTTGCTGCACAAGAAAGTCACCTCTAGCCTTCTGCTTGAAAACTTCACTGGCCAGAAACAAATAACCTATACTGATGAATTTTATGGCTCTTTGTTTTCTTTTACTAAGCATTATGATGATCAAATAAGGGCTGGGATAGGCGGGGCATGTGACACACAGGGGAGGGACAGAAAAAGCATATAGGAAAACTCGAAGGAAATATACCACTTAGAAGACCTAGACATGAATGGCAGGATAATAATAAAATGGATCCTAAAATAACAGATGGAAAGATGTATATAGCATTCACCTGGCTCAGAACAAGGTCTAGTGGTGGACTCTTGTGAACACAACAATGAACTTCCATTTCCACAGACTTCAGGGAATTTCTTGACCAGCTGAGCAAGTATAAGCTCATAAAGAGGGAGTTCATGGAGCTAGTTTGTTGGTTGGTTGGTTGGTTATTCATTAGGACAGTCTATTAACAGTAAATATATTAGAATAAACTATTTTACAGGCAATGGATCAAATTTGTCACCAGACAATAGTATGAGACGACCAACAAGACTTGAAGCTCTGCCAATCTTGGACAGGAAACAGAACAATGAGAATGTTAACAACAAGCGCAAGAGTGGAAGCACAAAGTTATCGGACTTGAACACAATGGATATTATCTAGAACATGCCAGATCCCTGCTGTAGGAGGTTCCCCACGACAAGAACCATCCTGCCTCTTATTGGCTGTAGCCTCAAAATGAGGAACGAATCTAACTAAAACACACAATTCTCCTCACTTTTCTTACAAATAGTATTAAAAGTGGGATAGTGACTAAGACAGGTGTGTCAACACAAACAAAGCTGAATATATTTCATTACTTGCTGAAGTTTCCAGAATTTGATGTTTGTTTTTATACAGTGCACTGGCCACAATATTGTTTAATATAGTATTGGAGAAAGCGATAAGGAATATTGAGATTAATCCTAATGGAATGATTTGTAACAGAACAGACAGAATATAGCAGAATATGCAGATGATGTGTTAATACTTTCACAATCAGTGAGAGCAATTGAATGAGTTCCCACACAGCTTAAAGTAGCAGCACTAAACACTGGATTGGTGACAGGTTTATGTAAAACCAAGTAAATGAAAGGAACAGAAATACAACAAATTTAGAGCAAGATCTGATAATAGATGGACAAGTACTTGAAATGGTTCAGAATTTTTAGTTATTCAAGTACCTTGATAAATTCCAAAAATGTAATAAATGAAGATATGTAGTCAAGGATTGCTGCAGGTAAAAGATGTTTCTTTAGACTAAGACAAATATTTAGGTCTACAGCCATGGGTAAAGCACTGAAAATTATGATATATAGAATGATTGTGAAACCAGTTGTAGTGTTTGGGAGTGAAACATGGCCTGTGATTGAGGTGGATATGAAAAGCCTGAGTACAAGGGAGGATACAGGGACCAGTGGCAGAACAAGGAATCTGGAGAATAGGAACTAATCAGGAATTGCAGGAACTGTACAAAGATTTAGACATAGTAGCAGACATTAAAAGAAAAGATTGGAAAGGGGAAGACAAATAAAGAATGGATTATGGAATGGTAGGTAAGAAAATATATTTGAGTAAATTGGAGGGAAGTTAAAGATGGGAAGACCTAGATTGAGATGGTTGGAAGATGTTTAAAAGGAACTACGGGAGATGAAGGTTAAAAGATTGTGACAGAAGGCAGTGGAAGGAGAGGAATGGGCACTAATTAAGGAGTCTAAGGCTCTCAGAGGGCCATAGAGACTAGGTGTAAGTAAGTTATGACTATCCCCTTTTCCATGACTTTTCTTGAACTCTCCAGGTGGATGGTGGAATAAAACTTAAAATTCCTTCCAAAACATTTCAGATTTATTAGTCATTAATTTTCCTACATATTAACACTACAGAATTTTAAGGCAGTTTATCCCCATTGTGTTTTAGTATCAAAATAAAACCAGCAAGTGTTCTGTCAACATGACATATATTCTTAGATGTCAAAAGACAGCTACACATTTCAGCTACTCAAGATAGCCGTCATTAGGATGTGCATAAAAGAAAGCTATAAACTGTAGTTGTAAGTATTGCTTTTTACTTTCTTTATACACCCTGATGATGGCTACTGCAAATAGGCAAAACATGTAACTGTCTTTTGACATCTAAGAAGATGTGTTGACAGATCATTTGTTGGTTTTATTGTGTCACTACAGAATGTAACTCTTTTTTACATATATTTATTCATATTTGCTTTATCGGATGTCATCAAGTAATCTACCAATAATAATACTCATTATAATGATAATTATAATGCAGAGTGCTTGAAGACATCATTTCTCAATACATGGTCATTTTGCCTGTACATCTTCACCTTAAGTAGGAGAAGGTATGTTTGTGTCCTATGTCACACACCTAAGATGGCCTATAATTTTTTAAGCATGAAAATAAAGTTAGTTAACTACATCAGGAGTCTCGATTTTCATATGCTGTCTTCATAAATATTTGTTTCAATATTTAACACATTGAAGATATAAATCCTATTTGTGAAGTTCACTTGGGCAGAGTTTATTTTCAGACATTTCAAAATAATATAATTCCAGTAAGTATGATGGTTAGAAGGAATGATGTGTATCACAAGTAAAGAAAGTGCTACAGAAAATACACAGAAGTGTGTCATATAGCATAAACTGCATTGTGACTGTAAAACACATCCATCTGTGACAGATGAAATATATGATATATGATGTAGAGAACACAATTTAGTGTTCAAGAGTTAAGGGCCATTGTAATCTGTGTCCACATCTGTGTTGTGATTTTCTATGTGTTCTATGAAAGTGAGAAATATGTTCAGCTATGCTGTTTATATATTAGCTCATAACACCAGGATTTTGATATAATCTGTAAAACACAACCACAGGTGTACACACATTTATGTCACAGAACATTCTCAGTCCATTCTCTAACATCTTCTATTTCTAAATCCTCACAGAAAGGAAATCTGTTATGACACATTATTTGAAATTCTCTTATTTGAACTGACACAGGTGGCACAGTCCAAAAACTAAATCCGCTTTCCTGGAAAGTAACAATGAGTAAAGAAATAAACTGATTACTTCTTCCAATAATATGATTAATGCTTCCATATCACCAACTTCTGTGCCAGTTACATTGTCTAAATTTCAGTAACAGTCATTCTAAGCATGTGTTATTGTGTAAAAATGTACAGACTCTTTATATGCCTGTCTGTGTAAGATTAACATGATTGTGCTCTCCATTTATTCACTAGCAGCAAAATGTAGGAAACTGTAAATTAACTGATATTTATTCTACAAGTTTGAGTGCCAGTAATTTAACCCTTGTTAGGGCAACAATCATAACATTTTCAGAGAAATATTTTTTTCAAATATGTGTATTCAGAAGTAATATTGAACTTACCACCATAATGTTATTAGCAGAAAATAACTCATTGAAACAAAGATAATTATAAGCATAAAGATGGTAAATGTATTCTGTGTTGTTATGCCGCACTGAGTGGTAAACTGTTCCTGACATTTGGAGAACATGCTGCATCTTCAGGATGTACTAGTACAAGAAGTTCAGAAAGAAAAAAAAAAATTAATGATATTTTTAAAATTTCCACTGGTAAAAATTGGAGCAGAATATTTGTTGGTTCATCATCATGAGTATTTCAGGATGCACAGCACCAACATTTTGGTTTATATATTCTAAAAATATATAATTTTATCTTCCTTTTTGTTCTGCTGTTACAGATGATGATCAGCATAAACAAACAATGCCCACATTTTCTCGGTGCTCTACACAGACTTTAAAAAGAGCACCATGTTCTTTTCCTAAAACACACTGAAGACATGTGAGAACTTTTTATTTTCTGTATCATTCTTTCTAAATATGACTTTCTCATGCACATATGTGGAGAGTCACCAAAGGAAGAACTGCACTTTATTGCAGTGTGAAACTCATATTTTTAGCACTTCACACAAATGCAGATGTCCTTTTCATCTGGTACCATTTATCCAAAAATTTCTTGAAATAAGACACATAAATAAGCACAGAATATCAGCTTTGATTAAGTAAATTTAACAAAATGGAACATGGAAGTGAATGCACAGATGCTTTTATAAATTGCAGTAAGTTGGACTGTACATCTTGTCAGGTTTCAAAATTGTGTTTAATACAGCAATAAGAAATCAGTCCTGTGTTTAAACTGAACATGCAAAATCTTTACTAATACAGTTCTGTCAGCAGGGATCTCTTAAGTTCACTGGAACCTTTCAGTACTTTGCTGTGATTTTTTTCCTTAAACAGGAATGTGGTTTAAGGTTGTATTATATTTGTGTATGTAAAAATGTGCAATAAATTAATATTCTGTGCATGTGTTTTGACAAAGAGATGTGAACAAATAGTGTAGACTTTTGCTTTGCATTTTTCTTGGATTTGTTCGCAGTTTACCAAGTCTTGGTCTGTATGGAAAGATCTTGGCATTGTGAAATGCTGAATAGTTGGAAGTGGTGATGTACATTTACCCATGTCCAAGTGAACTTTGAACTGAAAGCAGTTTTGGCAGTCACCATTAGTTGCACTTTGTGTCACCACATGTGAGAGATTATTCTCTCTACATTTTATTGACCATTCTCTAATGTTGTGATGGCTGAAGGTTCAAGTCTTCTAGGATGTTGCACTGTTTCAAAGGATCATGTCAGTAACTGTTTACCCAATGACATGACATCCCAGAGGACTTGAATCTGCAGTAACACCACTGAGAGGACCTCAAATCTGGCCATATGTAGGTTGCTACTTGTTCCATTTTAATTTATACTGATAAGAATTTACTGTATCTAATAAAACCCATCACCCCCCCCCCCCCCCCCCCCCCCCCCCCCCTCCCTCATTTTTCCTGTTTCCTTTGTGTGGTGTTGGTTGTTGTTTTTTTTCTGAGTGGAACTCGTGATGTTGATTCACCAGGATATATGTCCGTGTATTTTTTCAATGCCGGGCAAGGACGATTGCAACCAGAAAGTCGCCCCTGGCCAGATGATGAAGGTGTTTCATTACTTCATACCGCGCTTACACACATGATGGATGGACCTGTTGATTCGGCACTTAGCTCTACCTTTCCTTGGTGTAGTGAAATGATGCTGACTGGCATGTATATGGGCGGTGAATACGGTGACACGTTAATCGTGCGCTTGGCAGATTGTTACAGTGAAATTGCA
>Ga0123355_10022704_pt1 | contig 10062 bp, 4 predicted proteins | sample TergutEmb28metaG_3_FD_89872 | JGI IMG/M metagenome (GOLD analysis project Ga0123355, IMG submission 89872) | Embiratermes neotenicus P1 segment gut microbial communities from Petit-Saut dam, French Guiana - Emb289 P1 | ecosystem: Host-associated > Arthropoda: Insects > Digestive system > Gut ...
GTATTACAATTTAACTTTTATGATATAACTTTTTAATAACATTCATGCACAAACCTACCGTAAACCTCTACACCGACATAACTGTAAACATAACCATTCAACTTTTAAAACAATCAAGAATTATGTACATAAACAAACTTAAAACAAGTCATTTGAACAATATTAAAGTAAGAATTTTATCGAGATTTATTATATGTCTTGTAATCGTTGAGTTAGGTTCAATTCTCTTGACATAAGGGTATACATTAGTCCTTGCGTAGATTTATGAGACCTCCAGGGCTTCACTATAACTGAACGGAAATTGGTCATTTTGAAGGCTAGTTTGAATTTCTAACAGCAAGGTCGTAAAAAGAACACTCTGAGTTTCTGGAGTGACAGAAGCGTTTCCAACAGACAGTATTTATAAGGAACCTTTGTAGTCTTAGGACAGGAGGGAAGACGAAACTTGGCTTTTGTTCAGTTGAGTGCGGTCCGAACATAACTGACTGCCAGGAGACTTTTGTATCATCTTTTCCAGAGGGAGGGGGGGATATATGACTCGAGAAGGCAAGCAGTGAGGACTAAGTGTTCAACGCTAGCGGTAGCACACAAGGGACGTGAATGTTGTGTACAGTCTTGTAACTAAAAAGAATCGCCGCTGTTATTTCAGATTGCTGGCATGCTATATGAATGGTATTAAAATCGAAATAAGTGAAAATAAAATACATGATCTATTATCAGTTGCTAGTGCTGACATTGTGAAGTCCGTGTGATCCAGCCTACACGTATAAACATTCCCCGAGATACGACAATGCAAACTGGTGCGAGTTAGTCAGGCTGCTGTACTGGCAGGAAAGTACGGTTACACAATGTTACAATGATGGTAACTGTTCCCATTTATCAAAATGAGTAAGGTTACATGCAGAACTAGAGTACTGACCTATAGAAATTTAATAGGAAGCCCTCATCATTCCCCTTCCTTTCTCCTGTATTCCTTTTCCATTGTACATCTGTTGTCAAATGATACATCAGACACTTTAAGCAACCGATGTGTTATTTGTATTCAATGAAAGAATGTACAGACTGACTTTGGGACACACCCAGCCTCCTATTCAGTGTGGCTGTTCCCACAGGGTTAGCCATGGCATAAGGTGACCACTCATCTCCGTCTAATGCCAAAGTTAAGAATGTGTGTACTAGACTGCCACTCCCATAGATGTCCTCATGGCACATAATAGGACATCTTTACCCTTCATTTTCTGTGTGGAACGAACAGGTATGGGCTATTTTATGTTTGCTCTCCCAACTTTTGTCTGGAGGCACAAATGTAAACCTTGCGTTACTAAGTTGTGTTTGAATGAAGATAACTAATCAGTAGGCCTGTGAATCAATTAACTTTTTACCAGTGATTAATCAGTAAAGTACCAGGCTAAGACTGGTGTACAGAAATGTAATCTCTTATATGTTTATGATCAATTAACATATAATTTTAATTCTAAAGGAATTGTTCTGAAGGAAAATTTTATGGTAAGTTACCTACTATATAGTAATTTTCCATTTTGATGTGAAGCATAAATATACATATGGAAAAAGATACAAATAGGGAGAGTACAAGCAACTGAGTAAGTTTGTATACTACTAACCCATTGACTTAGTGGTTTTTAACTGCTGAACCATTGCTGGAATATGTGTTTTTGTAAGTTAGCTTAACATTACTGTGTGTGTAAAAGTAAAAAAGTACAAATCTGAAATTGTTAAGTATTGTTCACTGTCATGTGTATATCAGTTTGTATTTTCATTTGCTGGGTATCATTCAGAGACAACTGTTTAACTACTGTCTAAAATAATATGGGCCTGTAACTGTCTTCATAGACACAGAACAGTAAGCAATTGATACGGTGTAGACATTATTATTTAAATGACTGTTTCTTTCATTTAATTGTCCACATTGTTTGCCAATTTCTAGTCGTTCAGTTTCCCCTTCTTTCTTTCTTTCATTCTTTTTCTTTCTGTCTCTCTCTCTTTTTCCCTCCCCTGTAATGAATTATCACTGTCACCACTAGTTTCCTAAAACCTGTATTTATATCATGTTACTAGAACCATACACTTTACATTTTTTATTAATAAATTAGGTATTTTATGCTTTTAAGCCAACTACACGGTACTAGGCCCAGTCCCCTTGGTTGACCTGAGTAAATTGGTATACACTTCCCACTTTTTTATGCTTGTACAGTCAAAGTTGGCATCTACCACCTCCCAAACCAAAGGATTGCTGGCCATTGTAATTTTCCAGATATTAGAATGTCCATACTTCATGCATATATTAGTGTACCTAACAAACTCATGGGCAGAGCTAACCATATAATTTGTCACACCATATTCACATAAGTACTGCCAGTTGATTGAACAGTGAAATGTAATGGGTCTCTTTGGCAATTTCCAGTTACTAGAGCTCTCTGGATCATCCACTGACAGCAGTTGTGACTTTTACTGTAATTCCTCACTAATCAGAAAACTACTTCCACCACACATTTCTATAGGGTGCAGAGTATCAGCTTTTAATGCTGTGTAGCATTTACTATCACCTGATGGGATACATCTGAGCTGCTTGGTCACAACCAAGAATGGAGAATTGCTGGTAGTTTATTGACTGACTGGGAACAACCAAGCCCATGTATGGTTGGCTCATGAAGCCAGTGGGTTAAGATACAAAAGCAATGATTTAAAATCATAAATCAGAAGGAAGATGTAAAGTATCAAACCTATAGGAAAAAACTGATGAAATTAAGGATACTGTGGTGAGAACATACTAATACATAAGTGACAATGGGATTCTTTTGAAAATACAAATGTAATGGTGAATAAATGACAGAGAACTAAGATGTGAATCCAAGTGATGGGAGATACATAACACAGCAGGAAAAGGTGACAAATATAGAATAAGTGTTGTACAGGAGAAGAGAGAACAGCATTGGAACATAAAATAACCCACCCCTATGGACATGTCTGTGAATACTGGTGGGGCAACACCTTCACAAAGTCTGCACTGTTAGCAGTATTTAGACAGATCCACTTACATTCAGTCCTTCATGCATAATTTAATTTAATCAGGACCAGAAAGCAATCTGTAACACTGATTTAAAAACCAAATCTTATTGCTAAATATTGCTAATAGTATTAAACAGAACCCAGATCAGTGAATGTTATTTCTGACTAAAATACATTAAATAATTATTAAAAAAACCAGTAAGTCATGTTTAAATGCCAAATGTGAACATGTTTTTCCATATGTGGGATGTAAATTCTGTACATTTATGGTGACAGACCTAGAGTATTTTTATTTGTGCCTGATGTTCAGACTGACAGTAATCTCTGATGTTTATTGGACCGTGCATCATTGTGATAACTGAAGAATAAAAAACCAACTAGATGCCACTTACTATTTTATTGTACTTCTTATAGGTTCAACATGTTTCTGGCATTACTATGCCCATCATTAGGAGCTCATGACTATGTTGTTGATTACCACATTGGTTGTTTCGTTCTTGGTTTGCTGTGTGTTGGAGGTTAGGTGTGGTTAGGCTTGAGTAGTGTCCGGGCTGCAGGCTAAAGCACAACTTTAGCCTGCAGCCCGGACACTACTCAAGCCTAACCGCACCTAACCTCCAACACACAGCAAACCAAGAATGAAACGACCGATGTGGTAATAAACAACATAGTCGCGAGCTCCTGATGATGGGCATAGTAGTGCCCGAAACATGTTGAGCCTATAAGAAGTACAATAAAATAAAAAGTGGCATCTAGTTGGTTTTTTATTTTTCAGTTATGACAATAATATCTTGTCAGTCTTCATATCATCAGAAAGCAACACACAAAGACATAAAGGTACAAATTCTGCAAAACTGTATTGTTCTTGGAGCTGTTGCTGATTTGTCAAGTTGTGAACACCCAACATTTTGTCACGTCAACATTCTTCAATAAGCCTCCTACAAACCTTCGTCTCTAAAGATCATTTGAAAGACAGCTTGAATAACTACATCCCACATAATAATCATGTAACAACAACGTAGTGTACATTATGGATTGTTTTCACAGTACCTTATTATGTTACCAGAAGATGGTGGTTTTGAAGATTGTGTAATGTTATATAATTATGCAAGTTTTATACAGTGCTGTATATAAAAATAGAGCTTTATTTAAAACAGTGAATCAGGAAGATATTGTGCCAACTTGTGTGATGCTGTGCAGCTAGGGTGTCCAGACTTCTTTGGTAGAGGGCCGCAACCATTATCGTGAACTTGTTTGTGCGTTGCATGTAAAAATCATAGTATGCAGTATGCCAACCACCTACTTTGTATAGCATATATGTATAATTTATAAATGTGGTCACATGCTGCATAACAAATGGTGGGCCACAAGTTGGACACCCCTGCTGTACATAATCTGCCCTGTAGATTCATATTTGATGACCTTCACAGTCCTCTTGGCATTCCATTGGTTTTGAAGTATGGTCTGTGAATACAAGATACTATTAATAGTAAATTTAAAAGAAATGATCGTAATCATCAAGGCAAAGAACAAACACTGAAGTCTGATGTGCAACAAGAATACTGAAATAAATTTTGAACAATGATGATATAAAAATACACATTCCACAAACTTGTATTACTGCAGTGAGTTTTATCTCCCATCTGGCAAATAGAAATTGCAAGTAGTTATTGTCACCGCTTTGGTAATCCTTCCTTAGTAAAATAAAGAAAACATAAACATGTCACAGGAACTGTATGGAATGTTCTCTGTGTTGCACACTAATGCACTGTGCAACACTTAACAGTTCTGGTCAGTATGATGGTCACATACAAATGCATCTGCAAATTTTCTACAAAACCTATTCACTGAAATAAGAATTCATGAATTCTCTGTTCCAAGCACTAACACAAGGAAGGAATCCAGGTTCTTGGTGACTAATAATATAAAACCAATCTACATACATACACACATATATATATATGTGTGTGTGTGTGTGTACCTTAAATTTGGATCTCATGACCCATCATGCTGATGATTCACCCAGTTGAAGTCCCCATAGAAACGAGGGTCACTAATTCGCAGCACTGAGCGTTTGTAGTGATAATAATACAACACAGCCACTGCAAATGAAAGACAGTCATGATTATATAAACTGAATCATAACTTCGGCTTCATTATATTCTCCACATATAAGTGCCACTCACAAAGTCTCTGGATAGTGCAGAGCCAGATCAGACCATCTGGCCATATGTGTTCCAGGGGGTGTTCCCATCGTTCACTTAGAGACCAACTGTGCAAGGTAATAGTGAAGATGAGGTATACCGTGCTGATGATAACTGTAACTCGGAACCGGTCATACAGCAGTTCAATCAGACCAGCCTAAAATAATATACCACTTATAATAAAATACAGACATTCACAGTCTCTTATGTGGAGATAATGCAAGTTACTACAGTACTTACCTGGAAGGCATATGTAGAAAAAAAACTGAGGACTAGTGAAATCAATGCAAATATTAAGCAAACATCTTGAATTCTGTGAAAAAAAAAAAAGGGAAAACAGAAAGTTACTGTTTTTACTTTTGTCACACTGTCTTTATCTCAGCTTTTCTTTTTCATGGTCCAGTCACCCAGGCCACATACTACTTCAGTCTCACATTTCATGATACATTTTTGTTATGTCACTTGCTGCCATTTGTGTATGTGTTTTATAATACCCTGCCAGTGTATAAGTGAAGTTCTGGCATTAAATAAAACATGGCTATGCCACTCCATACATTGCGTGGATCAGCGGTGGGGGTTTAGCAAGTAATATCATCGGCACAAAAGAATGGAAAAAATCTTGCATGGCCATGCATCTACGCGTACACTTTGTTTTTGTTGTAAGTGTACAAAACGTCTAAGAAAGATGCAGTATGATTGTTGCACGTGGTACAACTACACACCTGAAAGATGGCATTATTCCTAGGAGTACTTGTATGAAAAATTAATATAGGCTCCTACCACGGATAACAAAATTATATTTCATTAAAATCTAGAATATTTAATCTCCTAAAATTACAATTATTATTTTACCAGGATATTAACTCTCACTCCCCGCTGGGAATGCTTCTTGTGTCCGGTATTTGCTCTTTGCGTTCGTCGGATGACATTATTACCATGTAAATGTTGGGCAAGGATTCAAAGACGAACACATTCACTCCTTATCTAACATGCACTAAACTACCTCTTCAATCTTAATTTAACACAATACCACGTATTCATTTAGTAAAGTGCATTCTATGACTGTTAATAAACAAAGTAACACACTTACATGAAAAGTAATAAGACAACTACGCTGGTATTACGAGCGAAATCAGAAAAACAGTTCACTGAAATATCAACAAGTAAAAGACCGAACTGCACCACCAACGTAACACAATAACGAGAAGTCTTTAACTGCATACTTCTTGGTCTTTATGCATACCCAACACTACGATTTTGACGCCGTTTCAAACGCCATGTTTCATCATCGTCATTCATGATCTGTGACAGTTGCCATGACAACAGCGTTCCATACGGAATTCAAAAACAAGTTCGGAAAATAAATCGAAATGGCATTTGTCATTCGGGTTTTTACACCGTGTGGAGTGTTTGATGTGTTCCGACATATCGAAGGAACGCCCAGCCTCCATCTTCAGAGTGTCTTTGGTTCAGAAGAAACATAATGGTGTGTCGGGACAAACTTAATGCAATACATGGTGTAAAAACCAGACAGACAATCAGAATTTAAACTCAACCTAACTGTTAAACCTGCAAGCTCAAGTCACTATAACTGCAAGAATATTTGGATTTATGTTTCCTTGTGTACATAATTACGTCCAATCATTGCGTTACATTGTGAAAAAGGGATATTTCGCTTTAAAATAACACAAATGTAGCATCGCGTTTCCAGCACACCAAGATAGCTGTAATGTAATGTAATTTATTCGCATTCCACAAATCCAGTTTAGGATACATTCCTGTGGATGTAGACATAGCCACATACATACTGTCCAACATCATATAAACAGTGTTGGGAGAATCTTAGTAATAAATAATAAAATACGGATAATAAGACACCAAGAACCAGTTTTCCACTTTCTATCAATTGTATGGAGGTGGCCACGGATTAAAGCTTGTGAGTGCAATGGTAGCAAGTCGTTTGGGCACGTGGGAACAATTCATTTCCGCTAGAGACATCTGATTACGTGTGGCAGTTTCAAAGTGCCCGTGGACCATACACAACGATTGCGGTCATCGCAGCCGATTGTCCTGTCAACCAATCACAGGGTAGTTATGGCATGTGTGGTGCTTAACCGCGGATTATGGATCTGATGAATGCACAATAAAAAACAAATACTTGTATCATGCTCCGCTTTCTGGCTGCGTAACGTAATTCTTATATCGTTTTTGTTCAATCTGTTTGTAGACACAAAGTCAGAAAACGCTATCGTTATGCCACACATAAATATTATGCTGAGTAATCACTGTAGTTGTAAATTCATAAGATCACACAAATGATCAGGCATAACATTCAAAAAAATGGCTCTGAAGGAGGAAAAAGTTTTGTTTTGTTGACGTCGTTTAATGAATAGCGTTATTTTCGAAGGTAACTATGATCCATCTGACAATTGTACCATTGGCCAGCAGAGTTATGGAATACTATAGATTACAAGTTTGACTGATTTTTCATCTACAAGAAGCAATAATCGATATAGTTTGCTACATTCATATGCTCCACAGACACGACAGTCCACTAGGACAGAAAAAGTAGCTTATCGTCATACAGTGTATGTGTTTTATGGTGGTTTACTAATTGATTCCTTCAAGCGTGAGCTCACATATGTGTGTGTGTATGTCATGTTTGATGACATTCTGTACTGTTGAAGAAGTTCAGTTGCTGGACCGAACTATAGCACATGCAAGACATTGCATAGTGTGTATGTGTATTTATTATTTACTTTAAGGCAAGTCATCCCCGTTGTGTTGTCAGTACAATCAAAGTGTACTACTTTTCAGTCAAAACACAACTGTTTTATTTATTGCACAAAACAGCTGTTAGCATCATATGGAATTAGATTATTTTGAGGGCAATCTTGAATGAAATATATATTGAAATTGCAGCTGTATATTCTTCTCTCTGAACTGTTGTACTGATGGATGTGAACTTGACTAGTGTTTACTGTTTTAAAGAAATTCATCCCTGCAGTGTTCTCAGTACAATTAAATGTATTGTACTTGTCAGTCTAAACACAGCTGAATATGTACTGCACAAAACAGACATTTCTTCTACTATAGTTTTGATTGTGTTTATTTTACCCATTTTCGTGTGTCACCTAGGACTGTTCTTTTTTCTGTTTTTTTTTGTAATTTTTTGTTAGCCTCTGTGAAATGTTTACCTTCTACATATTATAATGATAATTGTTCTAACACAATAATGCTGATACCTTTTGCTTTGTTGGTTTACTTGAGTAATAAAAGATAATAACACCCAAGCAAATGAGAGAAGTGTGACGTTAAATACTGTATTGATGAAAAACGTATGCAGTACTTGTAATTCCATTTTCCAAACATGAAATATGCAACTTTAGTCAACATTACTTATGTTCTTTATTTTAGGTTTTCATGGCAATAAACGTTCAGAATGTGGTCATTGTTAAGACACCATGTGGTCTGGTCAACAGTAATCATTGTTTCAAAGAATCTCACTGCCTCTACAAGGTTTTGTTCTTCTGGGATGTTCAGAGGTCAAGCATTCCAAGAAGAATCTTCTTGGACTGCTTGAGAAGATAGGATTGATAGGTTCTCCCGAAATTTTGGTAAATAACTATCACCTTATGCTGCATAACATCCCGGAAGAGCAAAGATCTCATTTTACAATGCAGCAGAACCCTGAAGTTGCACATAATGCCTCCAACTTCAGCAGGGTTTCTGAACGTGGAGGTAGTATGTTCTTCCATTACCATACCAACCTACTACATTAAGTGGTGTCATAACACAGGACAAAATTTCCTTGTTTTGGGGATTGACAGTAGGTTATGAAACAGAGCCAGTGGGGGCTGGAGGAGGTTGGTACCTTGGTTTTTTGGTGTGGGATAATAGTTTTGGGGTAAGACATAACATTGTGTTTTGTATGTTATTGTAATTCAAGAGAAATAACGTTTTTTTTTCTCTATTAACCCAACTTTAATTGTGTACATAATGCAGTTTCTAACAGCATGTTTCAGCCCTGAGGGCTGGCCATCATCAGGTCAGTAACTTGTTCAGAACATGCAGATGAATTAAAATTATACAAAATTTATGTTTTATTCCATTTGTTACCTGAAATCTCATTTCCTTTATGCTGTGATATTATGTATATATGATTGTAAAATCTTTTCCATAACGAGTCATGAAGACTCAGAGGGTAGACAGAAAGTTGGGCTTCCATCCTTACTTTGACATTCGACACAACTTGGTTGGTAGAAGTGTCAGCTCTATGCACTGGTCGCATTTTACACCCAAGAAAACTCCTTGGTACTCATTTTTGTTAGACACTGAGTGGATGTCAAGCCTAATTACATATTATTGTATCTTACTAAAATGGTATGCTCATCATTTACTTTAAACAATTATTGTTATAACGTGTAATGTTGTTTATATACCGAACTACTAGTATTAAATTTAATTAACAACAGTAACTCTCAAGTATTGTTTATGCATAGAATTACAATGAATTCTATATGCCCAACAAACAAACGATAATAACTGTAATAATACTGTAAAAGTAAATGACGAACATACATTAATGAACAATTTATTTTATTTATTTATTTAGTATTCCAGAGATCCATCAGAGTGGATATAGAACTTGTCAATACATAGCAGTAGGCCGAGTACAGAATGAGGCTAGGCAGTAAGTTACATGGTAGTATAATTGCAGTTTTGAACAGAATAACAGCTCAATTCCTCAGGTTAGATGAAATACAAATATACATATTTTATATCATTTTAATCCCGAAACATGTCCTAAACTGTGTAGTATATACAGAAC
>Ga0123355_10022705_pt1 | contig 10062 bp, 6 predicted proteins | sample TergutEmb28metaG_3_FD_89872 | JGI IMG/M metagenome (GOLD analysis project Ga0123355, IMG submission 89872) | Embiratermes neotenicus P1 segment gut microbial communities from Petit-Saut dam, French Guiana - Emb289 P1 | ecosystem: Host-associated > Arthropoda: Insects > Digestive system > Gut ...
AATATATTTTCAGTATAATAGTGTAAAGATCGTCAGTTTTTCATTCTACTTTCCATTCTCCTTCATCCAATTGGGTAGCTGTTCATATCAGCCTTTGGTGAGTTTTTGCCCTTTTATAGTGTGCTTTTTACTATTTTATAAAACTTATCTTTAAATAGTGGGCAGCATCCAGAATGAATTAAACGATTTTCTGTAGAAACCTACGAGAAATCACGTTTCGGCTAACAAATGTGATACCGGAACGAATTATCTTCGTTAGCCGAGGTGTCACTGTACAATAAATGAAGTTGTATGTTAATCATCTTGAATGTTTCTAAAGTGACAGTTTTAGCTATCCTTTAATAATTGCCAATTTCAGAAGTACGTTGAAGTTTTGTGTTTGAGTGATTGCTGGTACCTGTAGTCCTTTCACATCTCGGGCAGCATGTTCCGAGTTTGTCGATAATGAATCTGTCAGCGCCTGGCAAGCCCTTGGCATAATGTCTCACGTGTGTGGATTTTCGGTTTGCTGTCCACATTGATTTAGCAGTTGCTCAGAGAATTTTTGCTGCATCTCTGAAGCGCATGAAATTAATGCTGTGTCTATAAGGTACTTAGACTATTGAGTAAAGAGAGACCAACTTGATGTCACTTGCTTTATTATTTCATTATTTATTGCTCAACATGTTTCGGATGTTAATACATCCATCCTCAGGAGCTTGCGATTTATGTGTTGAGTTATTTAATGGGTTGTATTGCTCTGGTTCGATGTGTGTTGGTGTTACGTTGTGGTTTGGCTGGGGTGGTGTGGTATCTGTATACAGGCTGAAGCATTATTTAATGCTCAACATGTTTCGGATGTTAATACATCCATCCTCAGGAGCTTGCAACTTATTTGCCGAGTTATTTCATGGGTTGTATTGATCTGTAAGGATAGAGGTTACTGCATTAGCGTGCTTATTTAGTAGGGAGTGTTTAGTCGTGATGTGTGTGGTTGTTTTAGAAATTGTGTTTCTGCAAATATTGGCTGCTGTGGTGCCTTATGGTTATTGAGTGTTCTTTGCGTGTAGTATGTTTTGATAATGTTTCCTGAATATATTCTGATGTCGTGTATCTGAGCTTACACATACCTGGTTCAATGTGTATTGGTGTTGTATCCGTATGCAGGTTGAAGCACTACTGGCCAATTCATGTGAATTGTGGAGGTTGGGGGTTAATGACCGTTTGGAACAGGGGGTTGGTTTTTCCTGGACTCTGCTCTGCAATAACCTCTATCCTTACAGATCAATACATCCCACGAAATAACCAGCAAATAAGTCGCAAGCTCCTGAGGATGGATGTATTAACATCCAAAACATGTTGAGCATTAAATAATGAAACAATAAAGTAAGTGACATCAAGTTGGTCTCTCTCTACTCAACTATCAACATGATGCACGGTCCAATAAACACAAATAGACTGTTAAATGGCTGTATCTGCTAAATGGAATGCTGTGTTGCTGTTATTCTTGAACCATTTTGAAGTTTTATACAATTCATTGTCACATTTCAACATGGACTCCAATATTTTGTAGACAGTTCTGTAGCCTGTAACAGATAATTGATGAAGTCTAGAGGAACAGCAGCATAGTATTGGAAATTTGTTGTTCCAGTTGAACAATTATTCGTCATTTTGAATGATAGAGACTTGTTTTGTGGCCCAGCTCCTCAAAATAAGTCACATGGATTAAGTTGGTTACCGAACAGAGGCCATTGTATTCGTAAAGTAAATGCATAATGATAAATGGAATTTAATGGAATACCACATTGCAAAAATTTTTGAACCGGTTAAAAGCTTCTATACAGTGAAATGTGTCTTAAAATGGAACCTGGGTGTATTTCAAACCTGTCTTTAGCAGAAAAATTTTAGTCACAATGATCTGGAGTCCCAATAATCCATACTTCCAAGTACCTCTATTGAATGGAACCTTCCTGTAACTGGGGGGGGGATTTTGGTTTGGTTCAATTATAGGCAGGTGTCACTGTAGTACCACTGTATGACCAACAGAGTTTGCTCTTTGTTGCATTTCACATGTATATTTACAGTAAGCCTGTAGAATACCCTTGTCTTAATGGGGTAAAGTGCTGTTCCAAGGAGAATGTCATCTTGCTGTGATGATTAGTGTACATGTTGCAAAATGCTGTACAGCTGGTGGAAATGTTTAAAGTCTGTTGCATACTTTCAGCAACCATTGTGCATGATGTCCATATGTAGTAGACTCCAGTTGAAATGTGATGGCACATGACGCATGGGAGGGGGAGTGAAGGGGAAACATGGCGAATGGAATGGGTAGCCAGTACCCTTCACACTACCTCAGAACATGGTGTATCCAGCATTACTACAGCTGGTGCATACGTCTCGGCTGCCAGTAGTCAACTGAACTTACGGCCCCACCAATTTAAATGGACTCATCTGTTTTGCCGAAAGACAAAATCTGGTTTCTGCGTGTGTGCCATCACATTTCAACTGGCCTCCTCTACCCACTGTGAAGGCTGATGAACTAAATGATAAAAATAAGATTATGATCAATCATTAGTAATTATTCTGTGTATAAAATGCTTAGTACATGGGTTCCAAATATTAACCACAGCATAAGCACACATACACAGCCATTTCACCCAGCACCTGTAACAATGTATATAATGAACTGCACTGTGATAAAGCAGTTCAGCAAAAGGCATAAAATTCAACACACAGTCCTCAGTGGTTATCATATCCCAGAATACAATAATATTTATATTTACATTTTAGGATTTTTATACAACCAACTAATCATGTATCTGTTCAACAAATTCCCCACATCTTGTGGAATGTGAAGGTCCCTTATTAACACGTATGTTCGCAAGTGCCTTTGGTGCCTGTGTTGATTGAGCTAGTTGAATCTGAGGCCACATCCTGCCAATGCAGTTGTGTAATATCTGTTTAGTATTATTGTAGTGCCCAAGCCAAGCGGTAAGTTTCGGCAAGCCTACTTTGGCCGTTAAGAGGCATGTTCTGGAATTCCCATGGGGTCAGGGAATAAACGGTAGCGATAGCCAAGTTGGAGGCTTTGCGGTTACCTAGTTATCAAGGACTCCTTTAGGTTTTGTGGGAGACGAACTGCGTAACAAACTTAACAGTGAATTCTATTGTCTACTACTATATATACATAAATACACATGTAGGTTACACAAATCCGAAAAATTGTTTCTTCAGTCCCGTAGTTACGCTAATTATTCTGTTACAAATTTGTAAGTCAATCGTTACGCCACTATTCAATACCAACTGTTAATCATGAAATTTAGAAAAGTATTTAGTGTCCAAAAAGTAACTCACTAAAACAAAGAATTTAGATAGATCAGCTTACTTCCTGTTATAAGCCAGAGTAAGAAGCAGCCCGACATCTCAGCCATTATTATTTTATAAAGTATAACTGTTCTTCAGGCAACAGAATAATGTCAAGTCGTAGACCAAAATTATTTCTTGAGATAAATCTTGCGAGTATTTCAGTAACCTAACTTCCTCGGGATTTTATAGTGGTTTTGTGCTGAATCAAATATTTTTCTCAATACTTACATCATTTCACTGGGGCACACATACACCTTTCAACATACAACTGTGAAGTAAGCTGCCCAGTGTTTCCTAGTTATGTCAACTAAAGTTTCACTACCAGCACATTCCGGCTTTTACAAAAATACCAAGTGATTACCAAATGTTGCGTACATTACATTATCCTCCCATTTGTGCCTAGGTGTTCCTACTTGCTGTCCTTTAGGGTTATGTGCCAGAACCTGGTAGCGTTTCTCATCTCTTGCATGTGTGGTTTGTGCCGTTCCCAATTTATCCTTGATTTGAGCCAGTGGCAAATCCCAATTCGGAGGTCAGGTCTAGTAGTTAAAGGTAATTGGAAGGCAATGTGTAGTTGACTTCCAGATTCGGATTCACCACATATTTGAGCATGCTAATAGTACTTCATGGAAGCTGAAATCATGAATCTCTTCATTATGCATTTCTTTTTACCCCAGCCTCCTGTTACTTTATCTTAGGTTCAAAATATACCCCACGATACCCTGTTCTCAAACATCGTCAGCTATAAATTCTTACCTTCAAATAAGATACCAGGTTTCACTTTTGTACAAAGCAGTGTGCAAATTTAGGTGGTGTATGGTAATCTTTATGTTCCAGGTAAGAGACAGAAAGACCAGATTTAGAACCTAATGGTGGCCAATATTCCTTGACTTGTAAATGCCATTTTGGTTTGTTGGTGCCATTCCCCAATATTTTAACCTTGCCAGATTTTCCAAGGAATTATTTATAGTAGTTTGTTTTGATTTTGTCCTGGACTCAATCAGTACAGCAGGTTCATTAGGAAGTAAGTGTCCCAATTTTATCCACTAGAATATAAACGATCGCAACAAGCTAGAAGTTTGTTTGCATGAACTCCCACCACTAGGTGACCAGCTTCTTCACAAATACAGGAGGGTGACTAATTGAAGGTGTCGACATGAGAAGGAGTGAACACTGTTATCCTGTTCATGTGGCCACAGAAACATGGAACCCATAACATCCACAGACAGTGTGGGTGCGCATAGTGCAAATGTGATGTCGGTCCAACAAATGCAGAAATGTTGCTGTGATTTTGCAAATGGTCAGCTGAGCGTCATGGGTGTTGACAGAAGTGGCCCTCCGGTCACATCAAATACGGGAATGTGAGGGCGGGGAAGATGACTGCAACAATATTTATGCACTTTCTTTCATGTAACGCCACATCACGACAGTGACTGCAGTTGCCCATCGGGCAGTGTTAACGATGCCTCAAGGAAGCAATTTGACGTCGGAGGACTACCCTGCTTACCTAAGATGTGCTCATACTGTAACATACTGTACGTCACATGTTACTGACACCTGGAGTTGGGGACATATCCCCAACGAACAGCCACACCTTGGACCCTTCGTACTTCCGTATGTGTGCCATGGTGGGAGTGGATTCTAACGTTGCGATTTCCATCCGAGTTCCAGAGGTGGCTTCGAGAGTAGGGCGTCTCTTTTTATGGCCACGGCTTTGAAAATCTCACCGCGCGTTTTACGTGTCTGCACTTCCATTCGCCTAAAAAGGAGGGGGATTTACATTTGGGCATACAATAATGGCACCAATTTAGTTTCAGACTTTGCCTTGTATTTTGTACGTGTTCTTGTCCTTTATGATAGGCTGATCCTGGCAATGAGGGGCTAATGATTACTTACTTTGGAAGCTCCCCACCCCTGACCGACAACAATCTGTTACCATGGATTTTCGCGACGGGTACGAATCACACATAATTACGGCAGATGGTCTTCAACAGATGGCGCGACACTATGCACATACGCTTGTATTGCTCCAGATTGCGCACAGTAGCATACTGCGTCACTTAGCATCTGCAAGGCCAGAGCACTAGGTAGATAGTTCGAGTGCAAATATATTACACAAGAACCGGAAAGAAAAAGATAATGTCAAAAACTATATGACCAAAGTAGAATTCTCCCTATAATACCGCAAATTACTTACAGAAGTTACAAATGCAAGTTATGGTAATTGCCACAAGATGGCAGAGCGATGACACTGATATTTCTCCATGAATGTCGTCACAAGATGTCAGGGCCTGATTCACGGTCAGCGCAACTAACAAAGTGCTCACTCATTCTGCCTCGTGTCCCATAATTCCCGTCATTTTTTTACGGGCAAAACCAGAGTAAGTTACAGATATGGCCACGAGATGGCAGAGCGATGGCACAAGGTCGTCTGAACTACTCTAATCCATGGTCTGAACGAACGTCGTCACAAGATGGCAGAGCGATGGCAAAATGCTTTTACATTCTCCATCTTGTCGGTTTAGTAAAGTAGCTTTACATTGGCATTACGAGGCATCGAGTCGCATGTCAGCATTTGGAGCTGGCGGTGATTTGGTGTGTTGTGTGTACGGTGGTGGTTCGAGAAAACATGGTGATTAAGTGACGTCTACGCGTGATGGAAGGCGAGGAACCTGTTGCTGGTATGTGGGATAGTGTGCAGTGAAATATAATTTTTATGTGTTGTTCATCGTCTGTGAAAACAATGGGTAGTACATTTAGTACGAAAAGTGAGTCTCCGCCTGCGGAAACTACTACCCCGAAGACAAACAGCGTTCGCTGCAGCATCCGCACTAAGCAGCCGATGCCCGATGCGAATGAACTGGAGAGAAGGTTCACCAAAGTTTTGGTAAGTATTAATCAGAAACTGCATACATTTTATCGTTCGTCACAGGAAAGGTAGCACGTGAGTGTAGTCAATCGTGGGCCGTCTGTGCAAGTATGTGTCACGTTATTTTCGGAACTTGCAAACCTGTTTAAAGCATTGGTATTTTAAAGTAAATGGTGACGTAACAGGTATGGCTTGTGGTTTACTGGGGATCTGTGGAAGATTTGAAGGAAACGTATTGGCTCATGTTTGGACTGAAAGAACGCCGTTGTTGAAAGAACGGAATCTAATGTTACTTGTGATGCAGTATGTCAATTATGCAACAGCTTATCATTTCTTGTGTCAGTGGTAAATACAAGATAATGCTGTCGTAAGGCCTGTGTTCGTCCGCCGATGTATGACAGTAGATGGTGGTGTAAAATGTACGGAGGTTGACAGCATCAAGTTTACTTTTTAATCCACTGCCTGTTTCAGAAAACAAGTTAACGCGCGCGCTACTGTTAAAGCGATTGATGGAGTTATGTTTTTCCTTGTTTGTATTTTATATTGTTGACATTGTTAACGTAAAATATGGGTGGAAATATACAATACTAGACTTGGGTGTAACCCTTGAAGGCCCAGTGGTCACTATATGTACCACCAGGTTTAACAGTCACAATTTTTCGTTGTACTGTACCCACACAGTGTATTTGAGAGTAAACAGCGATTATTTCCCTGTACAGCATTAACTGACTGGTTTTTATAACCAAAACGGAGTGTTTACTGCGCTGTACGGACTGAACCTCTACTTGCTGGTTGATCTCGGTCTTTGAAGGTTGTAGTTAGGATTGCTCGTTTCTGTATGTATTCTAAGGAAAAGAAGAAAATCTTCGGTGCGCACCATTTAAGATCAGAGGATAATATTGAAGTAGATTTTCAGGAATTAGGATTGGTGGGGGGGCTGGATTGATTGATCTGGCACAGGATGACAAGTTGCGAGCTGTTCTGAACACGGTGGCGAACCGTCGGATGCCATAACATGTTGAGAACTGCTTGATTATCTCTTGCACTCTTAGTTTCTTAGCAAGGCATATTCTGCATGTAGTTGCCCCATTTAACGCTTAAGTTACATAAGAAAACGAGCACAAAAGTGGATAGTTCATATATGTTTATCTGTGTATTCATAGTAAGTTTAACGTTCTTACGTGAAGTAGGTGTGTTGAGCAAACATTTTTACAAGTTGTGTGAACAACACAGGAATATATTAAGTTGTAAGTGGCAATCACATACGCGATTTTTACATGACACCACCACATGCTTTCAGGTGGTTGTGCGGGCGGGCGCGTTTGCGAACGCGTGTGTAGTGATGTGCGTTTGGTTTAAAAAAAATTCAAATTATGTTGTAAACAGAAAAAGACATTGATTTCACAGGATTCCCATACATGAATCAACATTTGCTGAGTTTGTGTTGAGTGTTGCTGCTGCTGTAGCAGCAGCAGTAGTAGTATAGTGGTGGTGGTGGTGGTTGTGGTGGTGGCGGCGGCGGTGGCGGCGTCGTCGTCGACGACCGAAATCTCGCAATTTATTGGCAGCTATAGTAGAAGTTGTTTCTAAATGTGCAATTCAGCGACATGCATGACTGGAATATGAACTATTTCTGGCCTCATGGTTCAGTGGACAGTCTTAAATTAATTGTTTTCACAACGCAGCATTTCTTTGCTACATCCTATTCATTTTAAGCGTACTTAACCAGCGTAAAAATAATAAAAATAGGCGCATGAGAGCATCATGTATGTTCTCGTGAGAGCTTGCGTCCATTGCAGCTTTTTGATCCACTTGACAGATTTTCGCTGAACTTGGCATGGACGTTAGGCTACTGGAGGACATCCTCAGTAACGCACGTATTTACATTCTAGTAATAAGTAAGCTTTAATAGTGTTAAACTCTGAAGTTTTAAACCTGTTGGGTCATCTGCTGGTTAATCGGATTCATCACAGCTGATTTTGGAACTGAACTTCCGAAGTTTTTCTCAGTCAGTAACGTTGTCTTGTATCGTAGTTGACAAAGAACTACAACGTTTCGGTAGCTGGTTCTGCATCCTCCATCAGTGAAAGGTATTAAAACACTGTTGTGTCCAGTAAGGCGGAGTCAGTCCAAAATGGAGATTGCCTGTGTTCAGGGGAGGGAAGGAACATTTAACTACGTTGCCAGTTTTAATTGTCGATGGCTAATGAATGAGTATGGAGCAATGGTGGAATGATATTGATAGGGGAAAACTGAAGTAGTTGGAGAAAAGCATTATACATCGTGGGTGGTAGATGGATGAATGAGTATGGAGCAATGGTGGAATGATACTGACAGGGGAAAACTGAAGTACTGGGAGAAAAACATTATACAGGATGGGTGGTAGATGAATGGATGAGTATGGAGCAATGGTGGAATGATACTGACAGGGGAAAACAGAAGTACTGGGAGGGACACCAGTCCCAGTGCCACATTTCCACCACAAATCCAACATGGATTGGCTTGGAATCGAACCCTGAGACTATATGACTGCACCGTGGCACACGATGGACACAAAACAGCTGGGATAGCTCGGTCAGGATAGTAACTAGGCGTCAGTCTGCCACGGCAGGGACAAAATTCTTTGTCTCTTCTCCAGAACCTTCTTCGCCCGTCTGTGGAACCAACCGAGCGTCCTATTCAGTGGGCGTCGAGGGTTTATTTTACCGTGAATAAAGCGGCCGGGGCTTGAAGCTGACCATTCATCCGCATCTAGCACCCAGGTTAAGAATAAGTGAAACTGTACCTCCACTCCCACATACGCCTTTGTTGTGTGGACTGGGACTGCTGCACTTTGACCTGATGCCAGAAGCAGAAATAGCTGGCGAATCTGAGTGGTTTTTAAACAAAACGAAACACTTGGAAGCATACACCGCACAGCACAGGCATGTTTCGGCCACGTGTTTGATTAACATGGTGGGAATGAAGCAGTCGTGGAAATGGTGGGAATTTCTGTTCGCGTGTATTAGCCGCGTTAATGAGGCGAAGTGAATCACGGCTGAAGGCTGTCATGGTGGCCTTGTGACTGTTGTTTTGTGAAGGGTGCACGATGTCATGTAATCAGTGAGTGACCTGAGCGTTACTGTGAAGGTAACCGAGGAATCGTGAACATAAACTTCGTGTTCGAAGACCTGGCTTGTCACCCTTCGTCTGAGATGCTCACTCATACTGCCTAATCTCATTGCCCAGATATTTTCCTTATAATGTATAATATTATTTCATTGAACCTTTTGGCGCCGGAATTATTTTTTTAAACTTTAGCACACTCTGTATATAAAATGTGAATAAAACAGGAACCAAATACGTTGGAATTATGAAACAGACTGCATTTTGAAGAGAAAGAAACAGAGAGTGTATACCATGTTTAAAATATTCAGTACCTATATTTGTTGAATAAATATATAAAATGCAACGTTTAGAGGTTAGCGGTGCGGTACGACCACTATAGTGGTCGTTAGGCTTCAAAGGGTTACACATAAAGTGAACCCTAAAATCTGATTATACGGCCTGCAGAATAATAATAACAATAATAATTATATTTATTTACTGCAGTTGGGTTGTCACCCCGTGGCAGTGGTTATTTTACATGTAAACAAAACATGAAATTGGTTACTACTAAATTTAAGTCAGGAGGGCTACATGAGAAGCATATAGTGGCAACTTGGAATCTTGGGAACCATCTCAGTATTTGCTTTTGGGCACAGGGAAACCAAGAAAAACCTGTGTCGAGATGGCCGGTCGCAGGACCTTCCGAATACTGACTTCTAGCCAGCAGTCCGGCATCTAAAGTAAAAACAGCAATACACACA
>Ga0123355_10022706_pt1 | contig 10061 bp, 10 predicted proteins | sample TergutEmb28metaG_3_FD_89872 | JGI IMG/M metagenome (GOLD analysis project Ga0123355, IMG submission 89872) | Embiratermes neotenicus P1 segment gut microbial communities from Petit-Saut dam, French Guiana - Emb289 P1 | ecosystem: Host-associated > Arthropoda: Insects > Digestive system > Gut ...
TAGGGGAGCGGTTAGACCCCTCCTCGCCAAGCAGGAACAGCACGGCCGCGTAGGAGCCGATCGCGCCGAACGCGAGCAGCGCCATGATCAGCGAGCTGATGTCGTGGTTGAAGTCGAGGAAGCTTGCCCCGTTGAAGCCCGCCCCCACCACGAACGCGGCCGCGAGGATCGACCATGCCGCGATCGCGCCCCGCATCCGGAATCCCTCGACCGCGGTCCGGAGCGCGATCAGCACCAGCACGAGTCCGAGCGTGGCGTGAATCGCGAGCGCGGTCGCGCCGTGCCCGATCGCCCAGACGACGCTGTGGAACGACCCGGTGAAGTAGTTCGACGGGCGCGCGCCGGAGTGGTGAGCGGGAATCGTCACGTACAGGTTCACCACCATCCCCAGCGCCGCCTGGACCAGCACCACTCCCATGGCGGCGAACGCCATGCGTCGAACCTGGCCTCGTGGTGCTGAGCGCGGATCGGTCACAAGCCGCTGGCGGCGGGCCTATTCGAGCCACTCGCCGACGATCGTCGGGCTGGCGTGGATGCAGACGATTCTTGCCCGCCCCGGACCCTCATTGGTGAACTTGTGGGGTACGCCGGGCGGAACGATGGCGATGTCGCCCGGACCTGCCTGGAACGAGTTGTCCCCGGCCTGAAAGGTGATGTTGCCCTCCTGAACCACCCACGTCTCGTCGTAGGCGTGGCGGTGGAGGCGCGGACCCTGGCCGGGGCCGCTTTCGTCGATGATCAGCGAGATCGACGCACCGTGGTCCTCGCCTCTGACGGTTGAGCCGTCGCGATCCTGCGGGTGGATGAGTGGCATCTGTTCCTCCTTGGGAGATTTCGTTCACCGCAGACCTACGCGGTTGCCGGGGCGGTCTGTTGGTCGTGGGCCAGCTCGACGCCAGCCTCGGCCGCCGGCGCGCGGGCAGCGACGATCGTGATCGCCGCTGGCCGCGCCGACCGACAGTCGGGCGATCAAGGGGATGCCGGCGACGGCGTGGCCCGGGGCCAGCGCCGCCTTGTAGGCCGAGGTGACGATGCTCCCGATCACCGCGATCCCGAGGACGCTACCGAGGTTGCGGGCGGTGCCGTTGATCGCCGAGCCGACGTCGGCCTTCGCCGGCGGCAGCGCGGTCATGATCGACTGGGTGGCGGGTGCCTTCGCCAGGCCTATGCCGACCCGACCTCAACGAACTGCTCGGCAAGCTCCTCCGCGACTAGTACGAATCGCACAAGTTTCGACCCTTGGGATGCGGCCACGCCAACAAGAAATTATGCGAGATAGCTGCAAAGCTCCGCTGCGTTGAGCCGAACCGAACGAAACGCCAACCTCCTCGGCGTAGTCGTCCCCTTCCTCGGGACCCTCGCCGCAATCGTGCTCCTGTGGAACCGCGCGGTCGACGCCACCGACCTCGCGATCCTCGCCGTGATGTACGTGATCACCGCCAGCAGCGTCACGATCGGCTTTCATCGGCTGCTCACCCACCGGGCGTTCCAGACCTATCCCTGGCTCGAGCGCACCTTCGCGGTGTCCGGCTCGCTGTCCGTCCAGGGATCGGTGATGGACTGGGTCGCCGATCACCGCAAGCATCACGCCAACGCCGACCAGGACGGAGATCCGCACAGCCCCCACGTCGGTCACGGTCACGGCTTCAAAGGCTTCTGGCATGCCCACGTCGGCTGGCTGATGGAGACGCAGGGCCAGGCGGACTGGAAGAAGTTCGCGCCCGACCTCTACGAGGACCCCGGGATGCGGCGGATCGGCCGGCTGTTCCCGCAGCTGGTGCTGCTGTCGTTGCTGATCCCGACGGTCGCGGGCTTCGCGCTGCACGGCTTCACGCTCGCCGGTGCGGCCCGGGGACTCGTCTGGGGTGGCTTCGTGCGGATCTTCCTGGTTCACCACGCCACCTGGTCGGTGAATTCGATCTGCCACATCTTCGGGCGCCGCCGGTTCGACGTAGACGACATGTCGACCAACGTCTGGTGGCTGGTGCCGTTCTCGTTCGGCGAGTCCTGGCACCACAACCACCACGCCTTCCCGCGCTCCGCCTTTCACGGGCTGCGCTGGTATGAGGTCGACCCGTCGGGCCTGGTGATCCTGGCGCTGTCGAAGGTGGGCCTCGCGTGGAACGTGATTCGGATCACGCCCGAGCGCCAGCAGGCAAAGACGCTCGTTCCCGCCGCGCGCTGACTCGCCGTTTAGCCTTCGAGCCAACAGGCGAGTGCTGGGGGCACTGGTCTCGCGGGACCAGTGCCCCCACCGAACCGCTCAGCCGTACGAGCCGATCAGCGACAGGTCGGCGGGGCTCAGCCGCCCCGACGCGCGCTGGTGCCAGAAGGGATAGATCAGCGGCGGCCGGCTGACCTCCTCGAGCCTCGCGACCTCGTCGTCGGTGAGCGTCAGATCCGCGGCCGCGAGGTTGTCGGCGAGCTGCTCGTCGGTCCGCGCCCCGACGATCACGGTCGTCACACCCGGGCGCTGCAGCAGCCACGCGAGTGCGACCTGCGCGGCCGAGACGCTCCGCTCCGCCGCGATCTCGACCAGCAACTCAATCGTGTCGTAGAGCCGGTCCTCGTCGTAGATCGGGGGCTCGTGCCAGTCGCCCGCGTGCCGGGTTCCGGTCGGCGGCTCGGACCCGCGCCGGTACTTACCCGACAGCAGCCCGCCCGCCAGCGGGCTCCAGATCAGCAATCCGAGACCCTGATCGATCGCCGCCGGGACGACCTCGTACTCGGCCGAACGCTCCTGTAGCGACAGGTAGACCTGCTGGCTGACGAACCGCACGAGCCCCATCCGGTCGGCGATCCCGAGCGCCTTCATCACCTGCCAGCCGGCGAAGTTGGACGCGCCGACGTAGCGGACCTTGCCGCTCTGGACGAGGTGATCGAGCGCGGCCAGCGTCTCCTCGACCGGTGTCTGACCGTCCCACTCGTGCACCTGATAGAGGTCGATGTGATCGAGCCCCAGACGTCTCAGGCTCGCCTCGCACGCCTCGATCAGATGTTGCCGCGACAGGCCCAGGTCGTTGGGGCCCTCGCCCATCGGGAAGCGGGCCTTGGTGGCGACGAGCAGGCGGTCGCTGCGTCCCTTCAGCACCTCGCCGATGATCTCCTCGGAGGCGCCGGCCGAATACGCGTCGGCGGTGTCGATCAGGTTGATCCCTGCGTCGACGGCTGCGTCGATCTGCCGCCGGGCGCCGCTCACGTCGATGTTGGCCACGGGGCCTCGGTCGCCAAAACCCATCGTCCCGAGCGTCAGCTTCGAGACTCGCAGTCCGGACCGACCCAGCTGCCTGTATTCCATACTTGGGCTCCTGTTCGGGAAGGGGTACGACTCGGATAGGATGCCGATCGTGCCGCTCCACGGCGAATACGCGCCGCCCGACCCCAGGCAGTGGGTCCGCGACCAGCTCGAGCAATGGGAGCGTTCGGGTGGAACCGAGGGAACGATGCTGCGCGACACCGACATGCCGGTGGTGGTCGTCGTCAACCGCGGCGCCAGATCCGGGCAGCTGCACAAGACGCCGCTGATGCGCGTCGAGCATGGCGGCAGCTACGTCGCCGTCGGCTCCAAGGGTGGCGCCCCCCAGCACCCCGCCTGGGTCCACAACCTCCGCGCCCACCCGGAGGTCGAGGTCTGGGACGGCCCGGCGCAGGGCGACTACCGGGTGCGCGAGCTCGAGGGTGCCGAGCGCGAGACCTGGTGGGAGCGCGCGGTCGCCGCCTACCCTCCGTACGCCGAGTATCAGCAGCGGACCGACCGCATGATCCCGCTGTTCCTGCTCGAGCCCAGCTAGCCGAGGCGCAGCTGCACCCCGCCCGCCTCCTTGGCGGCGATGTCGCGCAGCTGCTCGTCGATCCAGTCACCCGGGTTGCGCGCCGTCACCACCGCCCGCAACCCGTCGATTCGCCGACGGCGCTCCTCCGCGGGCATCGTCAGTGCGGCGTGGATCGAGTCGGCGAGCGCCTGAATGTCGAACGGGTTGACCGACAGCGCGAACTCCCCCAGCTCCTCGTGCGCGCCGGTGTTCTCCGACAGGATCGAGACCCCGGCGTGCTCGTTGACCATCGGGCCCTCCTTGGACACGAGGTTCATCCCGTCGAACATCGAGTTGACCATCAGCACGTCGTAGTGCTTGTAGGCGGCGACCGCCTCCTCGAGGTCATCGCGGATCTTGAGCTGGATCGGCATCCAGTCCGGCGTTCCGTGGCGGTGGTTGACGACCGCCACGATCGCCTCGATCCGCTCGAGGTACTCCGCGTACTCGGGGACGTCGGTCCGGGATGGCATCAGCTGGGCGACGAACGTGACCCGCTCGCGGAACTCGGGGTGCTGCTCGAGGAACACGTCGAACCCGGTGAAGCCGCGCAGGACGTTCTTCGACAGGTCGGCGCGATCGACCCGCAGGATCAACTCGTCGCGGCGGCGCCGTAGCAGTTCCCGTTCCAGGTCGGCGACGCGCGGCCGGGCGGCCACCTCCGTGATCGCGTCGCTGTCGATCGGCAGCGGGTAGTGCCGGACCCAGACCTCGCGATTGTCGATCTTGACGATCCCGGCCGCGTGATCGACCTCGACCCCGAGGAGGTCCTCGCAGCACACCAGGAAGTTGCGGCGGTAGGTGCGGGTGTGAAAGCCGACGATGTCGTTGGCGAGGATCCCGCGGTAGATGTCTTCGCGGATCGGCGTCGGCAGCACCCGCCAGGAGTCCGACTGGCTCCACGGGATGTGGATGAAGTGGTGCAGGAACGCGTCGGGCCGGGCCCGCCGGATCAGCGCCGGGAGCGTGTACAGGTGGTAGTCATGGGCCATCACGACCGGCCGCTCGATTTCCCGGATCTCCTCCAGCACGGCCCGCGCCAGGTCCTCGTTGACGACGTTGTAGCCGAACTCGAAGGCCTCCGTTTCGTTGCGGCGGACGTCCGGCGCGTTCGACTGGTCCCACAGGTAGTGCTGGATGAACCACAGCAGCGGGTTCGCGAAGATGTTGTAGAAGCGGTCGTACGCCTCGGGCTCGGAGGCGACCAGCTTGACCTGGTATTCGCCGCCGCCGGGAAGGCTGACCGGGAACGCGTGGCCGCCGTGGCGCTCGGCCATCGCCACATCCTCGGCGGTCATCGCCGAGGCGATCCAGGTGACGTCGCGATGGGTCGCGAGGCCGATCAGCGCGGTCACCAGCCCGCCGGTGCCGCGGCGCACCTCTCCGTCGGGTCCGAACGTGACCGGGCCACGGTTCGAGACGAGCATCAGCGGAGCTGACATCTACCGGCGGACGATATTGGATGGGAGCGTGCGTCTCGCCCAAAGCGCGTGCCGGCTTGCGATGATGCAGTCGTAATGGCACGTCCGAACGTGTTCGACGAGCGGTTCGACTACGACTCCGACGACCCGGCCGGGTACCGGTCGGGGGAGCTCCGGGTCGGCGACGCCGCAGGGGGCACCGAGCTCAGCGTCAGGGTCTTCGAGGTGCCGCCGGGCGAGAGCCTGTGCCCGTACCACTACGAGTACGTCGAGGAGTGGCTGGTCGTGCTCCGCGGGGAGCTTCAGCTGCGCGTCCCGGAGGGTACCTCGACGGTCGCGGAAGGCGACGTCGTCTGCTTTCCGGCCGGGCCGGCCGGCGCCCATAAGGTGACCAACAAGGGGGCTGCCAGCGCCCGGATCATGATGTTCTCGAGCGCCTCCGAGCCCTCGGTCGCCGTGTATCCGGACAGCGACAAGGTCGGGGTCTGGAGCGGTAACGACGGCGACAAGTTCATATTTCGCCGCGGCGACGGCGCCGTCCCCTACTACGACGGCGAACAGGATTAACCTAGAACCGTGGCACTGACGCGAGCACAGACATCCACCTCGGCGATCCCCGATCGCGCCGCCCGGATCCTGCTGGTCGACGACGAGCAGTCGATCCAGACGCTGCTGTCGTACCCGCTGCGCCGGGACGGATACGAGGTCGTTCAGGCGAAGGACGGCCTCGAGGCGCTCGAGAAGTTCGAGGAGCAGCCATTCGACCTGGTTGTCCTCGACGTGATGCTGCCCAGACTCGACGGCCTCGAGGTCTGCCGCCGGCTGCGGAGCTCGAGCTCGGTGCCGATCATCATGCTGACCGCCAGGTCCGAGGAGATCGACAAGGTCGTCGGGCTCGAGCTCGGGGCCGATGACTACATCACCAAGCCCTTCTCGCTGCGCGAGTTCTCGAGCCGGGTGAAGGCCGCGCTGCGCCGCAGCGAGATGAGCAGCTCGCCGCAGTCCGATGACGACGAGGAGGCGCTCGAGATCGGCGAGTTGCGGATCGATTTTCTGAAGCGCACGACACGCGTCGCCGGCCACGATGCGGGGCTCACGTTCGTCGAGTTCGAGATCCTCTCGACCCTGGCCCGCTCGCCCGGGCGAGTGTTCACGCGCGACATGCTGCTGGCGGGCCTGTGGGGCGATTCGGCCTATCGAGACCCCCGCACGATCGACGTCCACATCCGGCATCTGCGGGAGAAGATCGAGCTCGATCCGAAGGACCCCCAGTACCTGTTCACCGTTCGCGGTGTCGGGTACAGGTTCCGCGACACCGAGCCCTAGGGTCCGTGCGTCCAGACGCCGTCAAGACCGCAGGGAATCCCCGCACGGACCGGTAGGCCATGACCCACCGGCTGACGGCGATCGGGACGTCGCTGCGCAACCGGCTGGTCCTGCTGTTCTTCGGGATCACGCTGGTCGCGATCGTGGCGCTGTACATGTACGTCGCGCCGGGATTGCAGACCCGGCTGATAAACGACCGCTTGGCGGAGCTGGCTGCCGATGCGCGCCAGTACCAGGTGATGATCGGGATGAACACGACCCGCAGCGAGCTCCAGTACCGGGTCAACTACGCGAGCCTCCAGTCCGGCGCCCGGGTCACGTTCATCGAGGTGCCGGGGCCGGGCCAGGGCAACCGGATGGCGAGAGTGCTCGCCGACTCGAGCAACCCGAGCTCGGCGATGGTCCTCGGTTTTCCGGTCGGCGTCATGGCCGCCCGCAGCGGACACCTGACGACCGGCACCGAGATGCCGCCCAGCGCCGGACTCGTCGCCGAGGCCGCGGTCCCGCTCAGCCAGAGCTCGAATGACAGGCGCGTGGTCGTCTTCTCGAGTCCGCTTGCCGATGTCGTCCGCAGCGTCACAGTCGTCCGCCGGCAGATCCTGATCGCCGGCGGAATCGCGCTGGTGCTCGCCCTGATCGGCGGCTATCTGACGGCTCGCTGGCTGGCGCTGCGGGTCAAGCGCCTCGAGCGCGCGGCCGAGCGGGTCGCGGGCGGCGAATTCGGCCATCCGTTGCCGGTCGACTCCCGCGATGAGCTGGGCCAGCTGGTGGTCGCCTTCAACGAGATGCAGCAGCAGCTCGGGCAGCTCGACAGGGCGCGCAAGCAGTTCATCGCGACCGCGTCGCACGAGTTGCGGACCCCGATCTTCTCGCTGGGCGGGTTTGTCGAGCTGCTCGAGGACGACGATCTCGACCCGGAGACCCGGCGGCGCTTCCTCGGCCACGTGGCCGAGCAGGTTGAGCGGTTGCGGAAGCTGTCCGTCGACCTGCTCGACCTGTCGCGGCTCGAAGCGGGCTCGCTGGAGCTGCGCCCCGAGCACGTCGACCTGGCCGAGCTGACCAGGTCGGTGTCGGCGGAGTTCGAACTGTCGGTCGCCGATCACGATGCCAGCCTGGACCTGCGGATGGCGCCGGAGACCGATGCCGTCTGCGACCCGGTCAGACTCGCGCAGATCGTCCGGATCCTGATCGACAACGCGCTCACGCACACGCCCGAGGGCACCCGGATCGAGGTCTCGGCGGGTCGCGACAACGGGACCGTCAAGCTGGCGGTGCGCGACAACGGCGATGGAATCGACGCGAGCGCGCTGCCCCGGATCTTCGAGCCGTTCTTCACCGCCGACCGCGCCCAGGGATCAGGCCTCGGTCTGGCGATCGCCAGCGAGCTGGCCGAGCGGATGGAGGGGCGGCTGACCGTCGACTCCACGCCCGGCGAGACGGTCTTCCAGTTGGAGATACCCGCCTGATCTGGCGGCCCAGGGGTGGCTCTGGCGACCACGTGGTTGCCAGAGCCGGGCCCCCAGGGGTGTCTCCACATGAGACCCCCGCCAGAACCTGACGCGCCCGCCGGCCGGGCTAACCTGGGGCGAGGATGGTGGACCTGCGGATCTATCGCGCCGGCGCCGCGCTCGTCGCGATCGCCGTGATCGTGTTCGCGTTCTCCCTCCAGAACCAGCCGGGCGGCGCGACGACGACGCTGGTACCGGGCGGGTACTTCGCGACGGCGGCGAGCACCACGCGGGCGCTCGCTCGCGACTATCCGCACAGGACGCCGGGGGGCGTCGGCGACCAGGCGCTGGCCCACCATCTGGCGGCGGTGCTGTCGTCGGCCGGGCTACCAGGCTTCCAGGTCTCGACGACCTCGCAGATCGCCGAGACCGCGGTCGGCAGCCGGGCGCTCGAGACGGTCACGGCGGTTCGGCCGGGATCCAGCCCCGGCACGATCGTGGTCGTCAGCCATCGCGACGGCACCGGCGTCGCGGACATGTCGGGCACGGCGGTGATGCTGGATCTGGCTCGCGGGCTGTCGGGGGAGACCTTGCATCGCTCGGTGATGCTGGTCTCGATCAGCGGGCAGGTCGGCGCCGCCGGCGCCGTTGGGCTCGCCCGCTCGCTCGCCGGTCAGCCGGTCGACGCGGTGATCGTGCTCGGCAACCTGGCAGGAGCACAGCTCAACCGTCCGCTGGTGGTGCCCTGGTCGAACGGCGACGTGGTGGCGCCGCCGATGCTGCGAAACACCGTCTCGAGCCTGGTCGCCGCGCAGGCGGGCCTGGGTTCCGGCGACTACGGCATCGGCAGCCAGATCGCCCACCTGGGGTTCCCTTTCGCGCTGACCGGGCAGGCGCCGCTGAACTCGAGCGGGATACCGGCGGTGCTGCTGTCGCTGTCCGGCGACCGGATCCCCTTCGCCGGCACGGCGCTCGGCCCGCCCGCGCGGCTGGCGGCGCTCGGAGGCGCGGTCCTGCAGACGGTCAACGCCCTTGACGGTGGTGGCGCGGTCTCCGCCCCGAGCCCGTACATGTTGATCAGCGGCAAGCTGGTTCCGGACTGGGCGGTGCGACTGCTGGTGCTGGCGCTGCTGCTCCCGGCCGCGATCGCGACCCTCGACGCGCTCGCCCGGGCGCGTCGCCGCGGGCACTCGACGCCGATGTGGATCGGCTGGGTGCTCGCCGGCGCGGTGCCGTTCCTGGTCGGGCTGGTCGCGGTGCTGTTGGCCCAGGCCGCGGGACTCCTGTCGGCCACGCCACCCGGCGCGGTCGGCGCTGACGGCGTCCCGATAACCGGCGGCGACGCCGCGGTGCTGGTGATCACGGTGGCGCTGGTCGTCGCCTCGATCGTGTGGCTGCGGCCGCTGGTCCTGCGGCTGCTGTCGCGAGTGTTGGGCACGAGCGCCCGCCGCCCCGAGACGCCGGCCGCCGACGGCGCGGCGGTGTCGCTCAGCGTCGTGATGTGCGCACTGACGTTCGTGGTCTGGGTCGTGAACCCGTTCTCCGCCGTGCTGCTGGTGGTCGGGCTGCACGCGTGGCTGTGGCTGGCGCAGCCCGCGCTGCGGGCTCGCCGCACGGTCGTGCTGACGCTGGCGCTGCTCGGGATCGTGCCGGGCGTCCTGGTCGTCGTCTACTACATGGCCGCCTACGGACTGTCTCCGATCGGGATCGCCTGGAGCGTGACGCTGATGATCGCCAGCGGGAAGCTGGCGGCCGCCGGGATCTACTGGAGCGTCGCGCTCGGCTGCTTCGCGAGCGCGCTGGTGATCGCCGTGCGTGCCGCGCGGGCCGGCACGCTCGACCTCGAGCCGGTGGTGACGGTGCGCGGCCCGCTGAGCTACGCCGGCCCGGGCTCGCTCGGCGGGACCAAATCGGCGCTGCGGCGCTGACCGTCACGCGGCGGACCGCCGCCGGCGGACCTGCACAACTCGCAACCCGTCGTGCCTCGGAACCGCGGGTTGCGAGTTGTGCCGATCTATCGAGCAAAAATCGCACCGCGAGGGCGGGAGACGCCA
>Ga0123355_10022708_pt1 | contig 10060 bp, 8 predicted proteins | sample TergutEmb28metaG_3_FD_89872 | JGI IMG/M metagenome (GOLD analysis project Ga0123355, IMG submission 89872) | Embiratermes neotenicus P1 segment gut microbial communities from Petit-Saut dam, French Guiana - Emb289 P1 | ecosystem: Host-associated > Arthropoda: Insects > Digestive system > Gut ...
AAGAATCGGGGCATGACCACTTTTTTGCCACCTTCGACAAATTTGCGCCGGTTCTGAACGCGCACATCGCCGAGGCCGTGGCCACGGCGACCACCCGCGCGGCCCGGGAGCACGTGCAGTATATCGAGTACATGCACACGGCAGACGGAGGCGCAGCGCCGAGACTGGCGATGAAGCTTGGCTGGGACGACGACTTCGGCAAAATGCGGGAAAAATTCCTGTCGGGCGGTCTCGGGGAGATCGCCGAGGCCACGAGCAAGACGCTCGGGGAAGACGACGCCCGGGCTCGCGAGGAAATGAAATGCGGCACCAGGGAACCCGAGCCTGGATGCAATGTTACCGTACGTTATCTGTATCAGGTGCTGCGGGGACTTCCCCGCGAAGCCGTGTTCGCCCAGATCCTTCTTGGGTTTGAACTGGCGTCCGCGGATCCGCATTTTGTGGGCCTGAACCTGGTCATGCCCGAGGACTGGTATGTTCCCATACATGATTTCAACCAGCACATGGCGATGCTGGATTATCTGCACCGGATTTATCCCAAGGTGCACATCTCGCTGCACGCCGGTGAACTGGCCATGGGATTGGTGAAGCCGGAAGATCTTGCGCATCACATCCGTGATTCGGTGGAGCGCGGACATGCGGAACGCATCGGGCACGGCGTCGACGTGATGCTCGAAAAGGACCCGATCGGACTGTTGAAAGAAATGGCCGCACGCAATGTAATGGTCGAGATCAATCTGACTTCGAACGATCTTATTCTGGGAGTGAGCGGCGATGACGAGCCCCTGCCGGTGTATATGAAGTACGGAGTGCCGGTCGCGCTTTCGACCGACGACGAAGGCGTGAGCCGGTCCGACATGACCCATGAGTACCTGCGCGCCGTCGAGGGCTATCATCTGTCCTACCCGGAACTGAAGCGCATGACCCGGACCAGCATCGAGCACAGCTTTCTGCCGGGGCAAAGTTTGTGGGTCGAGACAAAGGGCGCATTCCGTCCGGTGGCGGCGTGTGCCGCCGATTCGCTGGGGAGCGGGAAGCCGTCGGCCGGATGCGCCAGATTCTTATCTGCGAATGAACGGGCACGGGAGCAGTGGAGGCTCGAAGGGGAATATGCGAAGTTTGAGAAGAAGTTCTAGGCAATGAGTTTTGCCTTTGGTGATCTTCCCTGGCCTTTGCTCGGGCTTCCCGGCAGCGGACTCGCAATATACTAGACGGGTGAGGTGCCGTTCCATGCGGACCTTCTCGGTCGAAACTTTGTTTCTCCTTCTTTGCCTGTGGGGTCCACCCGGGTTTTCCCAGCAATCCACGGTGGTGCGAGTCGGGGTCGCAATCCTTCGCACCAGCGCCAGGGACGTGTCGGTCACAGACGCAAGGGACCGGATCATAAAGAAGCTGAACCAGCCGAAGATCTACGCGAATAAAAAGATCACCGTTCGGGCGATTGCGCTGGATTCGTCTCACATTTCCGACGCTTTAGGAGAAGCGAAACAGAAGAACTGCCAATACGTGCTGACCAGCCACCTGACCGACCTGCTGATGCGGGATAGGATCATGCCGTCGGGAGATCTCCAGACCCACGAGATTGTGACCACGGCGAGCGTGGAGTACGAAGTTTACGGGGTTGGATCGCGGGCGCAATACGCCAGGGGCGAGGAAAGCGGGGAAGACTCGGGGTCGCACAGGGACGCGGTCCGGCATGCCATGGATCTCATCGCGACGGACGTGGTCGCGGATCTGGCGCGCGGGACGGCGCCCGCAGTTCCGCCGGAGTCGCAACCAGTACAGGCGGAGCTCGCGCTGAGCCCGCACATGATATGGGTGGGGGAGGATCCATGCGGATGGCTGCCGGGAACCCTGCCGCACCGGGATGCGCTCCACGGGGCATGCGAGTTCGCGCTGAGTTTGAAGGAAAAGATGCCGAACTTCATCTGCGATCAGGAAACTTCTCGTTATCTGGCCGATGAGAGTCGACCGAGGGATCTGATCCGTGCGGTGCTGCGATATCAGGATGGGGAGGAGTCATTCAGCGACGTGAAGGTGAACGGCAGGCCGGTAAAGGAGAAAGCGGCACATTCGGTTGGACTGTGGTCAAAGGGACAGTTTGGCGGCGATCTGAGGGCGATTTTCGATTCGGAGAACAAGGCGGCGTTTCAGTATTCCGGCGAAGAGCAGGCAGGATCGCATCAGGCATGGGTGTTCCACTATCGGATCGCCAGGCAGAACGATCCGCTATGGGTGCTACAGGGGCCGGATGGGATGCTGGCTCCGGCCTATTCCGGAGAGCTGTGGCTCGATCAGAAGACTGGGGCGGTGGTGCGGTTCCGGTCGGTGGCGGAGGATATTCCGCTTTCGTTCGCAATGCAAAGCGCAGACCTGGCGATCGATTATGAGAGCGTGAAGTTCGCCGATGGAAGCGAGTTTGTGCTGCCTGCGGGTTCGACGGTTCGGACGACCTCCCGGGGAGAAGAGGCGTCGCGCAATGTGATGAAATTTCAAAACTGCCACAAGTTCCGGGCGAAGGCTCGCATGATGTTGGAAGCCGCGGGTGCGGCAAAGGACCGGCAATGAATGGCTCAGACGATTCAACCAAGAATGAATCCGCGCGAAACCAAGTGTGAATGATGATTACTTTCGTTCGCTCCGCGCTGGGGCTGGCCACCTTCGGCTACACTTGTCACCGATTCAGGCTCTGAGCCGACATCCACACGCATGCCCCGCAAACGAACCCTGATTCCGTCGCCGCTCGAATGGACCACGTCGCACGCACCCGTGTCTCACCCCATGCTGCCGGTCGCAGCCGAGCGCGGCGGAACGCAACTGCGCACGCCGCTGCCGGTCGCGATCGTCGACACGCGCGAGCAGAACCCTTTGTCGTTTCGCCGGTTCAAGGGATGGTTCGCGAAAATCGAGCATCGCGCGCTGCGGCTTGGTGACTACTCCGTCGCCGGGATGGAAGACATTTGCGCCGTCGAGCGAAAGGATCTCGCCGATCTGATTGGATCGTTCACCAGCAATCGCGCCGTCTTTGTCAACCGGCTGCGACGGATGAGTGAACTGCCGCACGGTTTGCTGGTGGTCACTTCGTCGCTGACCGAGATCAAATCGGAATATCCCTATCGCGCCGCGAATCCGAACCGGATTACGCAGTCGCTGATTGCCGTGCTGACGGGTCTGAGGCTGCCGTTCATCTGCACCGACACGCACGAACTGGGCGAGGAAATCGTCGCGTCCTATCTCTACCAGACGTTTCTGTATGATTGGCTGGACCGCAACGGCCACGGCAAGTACTTAGCCGACGGGGATTTGTAAAGGTAAAGATGGAGCCCCGAGCGCCCGCCTCTGTCAGACGGCCCAACGATCGCCGCGCTCCCTGGGCGGACCAGGGTGTCCGCCCTCCACAAGAAAATGACTGACCAATTTGCGCTCGCTGACTCCGCCGCCACCCTGATTCTCTCCCACACTTCGCTCCGCCCGAAAATTGGGCTCGTGCTGGGCTCCGGACTGGGGGCGTTCGCCGATGCGCTCGCCGACACAGTCCGCGTCTCTTACAGCGACATTCCGTCGTTTCCGCAATCGACCGCCATGGGACACGCGGGGCGACTGGTGATCGGCAATGCCGGACAGGTGCCGGTTGCGGCCATGCAGGGGCGCGTCCATCTCTATGAGGGATATTCCCCGCAGCAAGTCACTTTCCCGATCCGCGTCTTTCGGCGCATGGGAGTTCGCGCCCTTGTCCTCACCAATGCCGCCGGCGGCATCAACCTCAACTATTCGCAGGGAGCTCTGGTACTGATTCGCGATCACATCAATCTGCAGGGATCAAATCCGCTGGTCGGCGCCAATGACGACCGCTTCGGCGTCCGCTTCCCCGACATGACCGAAGCCTACTCGCGGGCTTACCGGGCGCTGGCGTCGGAAGAGGCCGCTCGCCTGGGCATTGCGCTCGAGGAGGGCGTGTACGCCGCGCTGCTCGGACCGAGTTATGAAACTCCGGCGGAGATCGAATATCTCCGGCGCATCGGCGCCGACCTTGTGGGCATGTCGACCGTTGCCGAGGTCATCGCCGCGCGTCACATGGGATTGAACGTCCTGGCGATCTCGTGCGTGACCAACATGGCCGCCGGAATTCTCGACCAGCCGCTCTCGCACGCCGAGGTCATCGAAACCGGCGAGCGCGTGAAGACAACATTCGAGGCCCTGCTGCGCGCGGTATTGCCGCGCATCGCAAGCCAAGTCGGAGACTGAGTACCCGGTGCGGCCCCTGGCCGCCGTCTCCACCCGGGCTGAGTTGGCTTCCTCTAGTGACCGGCGCGGGGAATAAACAGCGGCGCGGGCGGCTTCACTCCATAGGTCGCTGCGAAACTGTTCTGATTCACCGCCAGAGCCAGATGCCCCCGCGAGTCGATGTAGAGCAGCGGCTGGCCGAGGGGAACGTCGCTGAACGTTTTCACAAACTTCAGCTTCATCTCTTTTTCGCCGATCTTGACCGGAACTTCCTGGCCGCGCTGATATCCGAGCTTCAGAAAATCATCGGCATCGACGTTGGTCACGAGATTGCCGAATGGGCCGTCGGTGGCGATGACCGAAGCATTCAGGCCCTGATCGTCGAGTCTGGCAATCTTGACGTCGAGGCGCACGAGATCCTTCACCGGCATTTCCGGTCCGACGGTGGTCCAGTCATCGCCCCGCGCCAGGTGCGCGCCCACCGGGGAAAAAACGTCGCGGCCGTGAAAGGTGGATGACAGCTTGGTACCGATCATCCAGTCGGGGTTGGTGATTTCGCGGACCGCCTCGATGCCCTCGCGCTGCTCCACTAATGTAATCACCCCGTTGTCGGGGAGCACGAAATATTGTCCGCGCTTCGACCTGGCGACAATCGCCTTGCGCGCACTGCCGACGCCCGGGTCGACGACCACCACGAAAACGGTACCCTCGGGGAAATAGGGTGTGGCTCCGTACAGGAAGCGCGCGCCATCAAAAATCGAAAACGGCGCGACCTCGTGGGTCAGATCCACGATGCGCACCTCGGGAGCGATGCCATACATCACGCCGCGGCAAATCGCGACCGAGTCGTCGACCACTCCGAAGTCCGTCATGAAAACGATGGTGGGCGGATACTTTTTTCCATCGTCGGCGGCGCGCGCCGGCTGCGTCCAGGCGGCGCACACAAGAAATCCGAGAAGCAGTGAAAGCGCTGCCGCCTCGAGCGTGCTGTTCCGGCGACGGAGCAAGAATGAATTCATGGCCCTTCCTGTTTTTGGGTTTTGATTGGGTAAGGGAACAATTCTAAACAATAAACAAAGCAGGAAGAAACCGTAAGGTGCCGAGATCGCATCGCCTGCGATTCGCGCCACCAGTCTATAATCTCCCGGTGCAGTCCAATTCATGGAGGCTCTCATGTCGCAAGCCATCCCCGAGAAGTACTTGGATCTGTTTCAGAAACGGGCTTTCGCCAGCCTTGCTACCCTGATGCCGGACGGCCGTCCGCAGGTCACGCCCGTGTGGTGCGACTACGACGGAGACAGTGTGATCTTCAACTCGGCCAGAGGACGCCAGAAAGACCGCAACGTGCGGCGCGATCCCCGCGTGTCGCTGGCGATCATCGATCCGGAAAATCCCTACCGCTATCTGGAGATTCGGGGACATGTCGTCGAGATCACGGAGGACGGCGCCGGCGACCACATCAACAAGATGGCGAAGAAATATCTCGGCGTCGACAAGTATCCCTACGCCCAGCCTGGTGAAGTGCGGGTGATCTATAAGATCAGGCCGGATAGCACTACGGTAATGGGATAAATCAAGGTTTCAAGGTCTCAAAGGTGGCAGCCGGGCAAGGCTGCAAAGTGCGGGTTTTCTTTGAAACTTTGCAACCTTGAAACCTTCGGCTCCTGAGGCTCCCGCCATCAGAACTTACAATCTCTGCTTTCTCGGCTTCGGCAACGTCAACCGCACGCTGGTTCGGCTCCTCGACCAACGGGCGGAGGAACTGCGCGAACGCCACGGGATCACATTTCGAATTACGGGAATCGCCTCGCGGCGGCTGGGATGGATTGCGGATGCGGGCGGCCTCGACGCGACCGGGTTACGCGCAGCGGGTCCCGATTCGGCTGCGGGGTTTCGACGGGCAGGGACACCCGCCGGTCCACAACCCGGGAACGTTCGGGAATGGCTGGCCGCGGCCCGAGCCGACATTCTGTTTGAAGCCACCTCGCTGAATATCGAGAATGGCCAGCCTGCCGTAGAGCATATCGGCGCGGCGCTCGAGCATGGGGCCCATGCCATTACCGCGAACAAGGGACCGATCGTCCACGCGTACCGTGTATTGCGCGATCTGGCGGCGAAGCAGGGAAAGCGATTCCTGTTCGAGTCCACGGTGCTGGACGGCGTCCCTATCTTCTCGTTGTTCGATCAACTGCCGGCAATCCGTCTCAAGGGATTTCACGGGATTCTCAATTCGACGACGAACCTCATCCTCGACGAGATGGAACAGGGGCTTTCTTTCGACCAGGCCTTGAAGAAAGCGCAGGCGCTGGGCGTCGCCGAGACCGATGCCACGCTCGACATCGACGGCTGGGATGCCGCGGTCAAGACTGCCGCGCTGATCACCGTTCTGATGGATACACCGATTCGTCCCGACCAGATTGGGCGGGATGGCATCGGCGACCTGACGCCGCAGGCCCTGCGCACCGCCAAGCGTGATGGGTGGCGCTTCAAACTGGTTTGTCGCGCGCGACGTACGGCCAGCGGAATTGAAGCCAGCGTGCAACCGGAGAAAGTTCTGGGCACGCAACCGATGGCGCGCATCAACGGCACCTCGTCGTACATCTGTTTCGAAACGGATATCTTCCCGGTATTGGCGATCACAGAAGAGAATCCTGGCTTGTATGCCACGGCCTACGGCCTTCTGGCGGATTTCATCCGCGCTGCAAGGCAAGGCAGCTTTGAATGCTCGCCCTTGGGGAGCCCACTGGATCGCAAATAAGACGTTCCCGGAACAGACACGCTGGACGTCCTCGAACCCCGGTATCGGCTCCGCCCACCGTGGTACAAAGGAATCTTATGACCCCGCCGAGCGAAACCGTTTCGCCCTCCACTCTCGATCTGACCTACGTGCGCTCGCAATTCCCTTCCCTTACCCAGACCGTCCACGGACATCCTGCCGTGTTTCTCGACGGACCGGGCGGAACGCAGGTGCCCAGGCGTGTGATGGACGCCATCTCGAACTATCTGGGCCGCGATAACGCCAACACCGGCGGAGCCTATGCGACCAGCCGGCACACCGATCGAATGATCGCCGAAGCTCGTGCCGCGATGGGCGACTTTCTCGGCTGCGGCGCCGACGAAGTGATCTTTGGGCCCAACATGACCAGCCTGACATTTGCCATGTCGCGCGCCATCGGACGCGAGCTGGGGCCGGGGGACGAGATCGTCGTCACGCGACTCGATCACGATGCCAACGTTTCCCCCTGGATCGCCATGGCGGAGGACCGCGGCGTCACCGTGCGCTGGGCCGGAATCCACGACCAGGACTGCACGCTCGACATCGCCGACCTCGCTTCGAAGATTAACGAGAATACAAAGCTGGTCGCGGTCGGGTATGCATCGAATGCTGTGGGCACGATCAATCCGGTGAAGATGATCGTAAAGCTGGCACACGGCGCCGGTGCACTTGCGTACGTCGACGCCGTGCACTACGGGCCGCACCGGCCGATCGACGTGGCGGCGCTCGATTGCGATTTTCTGGCGTGCTCGACTTACAAATTCTTTGGGCCGCATATGGGCGTGCTTTACGGCAAGCGGGAACACCTTATGCGCCTGCGTCCGTACAAAGTCCGGCCGAACACGAACGCCATTCCGAACTGCTGGGAGTGGGGCACCATGAACCACGAGGGCATTGCGGGGATTACCGCATGCGTTGAGTACATCGCGGATCTTGCACGAACGGATCGGGCTGCGCTCGACAGACGGGCGAGGATGTCCCCGGATGTTCCCGCCCGGCGTCGAGCGATTGAAGCTGCTTACGCCGCCATCTACGAGCACGAGCGCGCCCTGCTCGAACGGATGATGACCGGACTCGATGAAATCCCGGACTTGAAGATCTTCGGGATCACCGATCCGGCTCGCTTCAACGAGCGCTGTGCGACGGTCGCGGTGAGGATCGACGGCCACCCGCCGCTCGAACTCGCCACAAAACTGGGCGACCGCGGGTTCTTCACGTGGGACGGGAATTATTACGCTCTGAATCTGACCGAGCACCTTGATGTGGAGAAATCCGGCGGATTCCTGCGGATTGGGCTGGTGCATTACAACACGGCCGAAGAGGTGGATCGATTTCTGTCGGCGCTGGGCGAGATTGTCGGGACCCGGTAGGGCCAGCCTCTGCCGCCCCTGCGAGGCTCGTTGGTTCCCGGCCTGCCCTCGGCTTGCGCTGTGGGCTCGCGTTCTTTCCGCCGCCCCGGCAAGGGAGCACCGCAATTCAACACACAATCCGGCCATCCACCCTCCTGAGGTACCAGGGTCAGTCGGATCTTCAGGGAATCACGCCCCGAGCCGCCCCCGTCAGCGCCCTACGCGGATCGCTGGACGGCTGCAAAAGAATTCAGCCCGGGACGCACCCGGGCTGGAACGATGAGCTCCGAAAAAAAGGATCCTTGCCTTACGGCCAGCGCTTGGCGGTATCTTCCCATCCGGCGGCGCGCACGGGCTGAGGAGCCGGCAACGTAGTGGGGGTCGCAACCCGCGCCGTTGGCTGCGGTCCGTTCACGGCAGTGGCCAGGGCCGGCTTAGGCAGGTCTGACAGATTCTCTTTCTCCTCCGAGAGTAAAGGAGCCACCAGTCGCAACGCCTCTACTTCCTGCTCAAGACGCGTCAGCTCCATCTCTTTTTGTCGCAACACTTCGTAAACATTCTTCATAGGGTACCCGCATAATCTTGATGGTTTCTGAACCTTCCCCCCGCACTTTAGCAGAGTTCGAAGTGTTGTCAAGGCTTTCGCAGGTTCGGGAGTGCACCACCTGAAGGATTACTCGTAGCAGGAAAACCTTCGCCCGGGCAGGAAAGGCCGGGGATTCGGCTGATTTCGGCCACTGGACGGTGGCGCTGTCTACCGCAAGAGGAAGAAGGCAGCGGCCGCGCCGGCGATGAGGAGGACTCCCAGAATGTATTTGTTACGTGAAAGCCAGGATTGAGGCGGGGCCAGTCCGGCGCTCAGGACCAGTTCCGGCACTGGAGTCCTGACCGCCTGAACCGAAGGCGACGATGCGGCCGGAACCGGCGGCACGTGGGTCTGGTTCGACTCCGCCGGCCGGGCCGGAGTGGGCGAGGCAGGCTCAGAGACCGCCGACGACGAGAGGGCCGGGCTGGATGCAGGTTGCGATGGCGCGGTTGCGGGTGAAGCGACCGGGGCACGGGTAGCCTCGGGCGGCGCAGCATCATGCGAAGCGGCCTGGGCAGGGGCGTGATCAGTCACAGCGCCGGCCGGAGGAGCGACGACCTCCGCTTTCGGCAATTCCGTGGGCGCTGCCTGAACCCCCCTCTGAACAACGTCCTTCGGTTCCTCCGCCCCTTCGACCGCAGGAGCCTCGGGCTCTTCTGCTACGAGATCGCTCAGGAACTGACCTTCCTCGGCTTCGGCCTCCGCGTGCGCGAACCGGACCGCGGTCTCGACCATTTCGCTAAGCCGTTGCACGGCCGAGAGATCGCGCTCGCCAAACGCGTTGGCTGTGCCCGAAAAAAGCTCGAAGACGCCCAGCACCTGATCGTCGTTGACGACCGGCATCACCACAACCGAAGCGATTCCCAGTTGCCGGCATACCTCGCGATTCACGCGGGCGTCGCGCTCGGCATCGTCACAGCGCAGGGGTTGACCGGTGCGCACGCTTTCTCCCGACAATCCAAATTCTGTGGAAAGCAGCGCGCCCAACTCCGGCGCGTTCGAACCGGCGCTGGCGCGGCAGAGCATGTCATTGCAGCCATCGCGGCGCAGGGCAATCGCCGCCCCGCTCGCCCCGGTTATGTACTGCGCGCGGTCTGCCAGCAGTTGCAGAGCGGCGTCGAGATC
>Ga0123355_10022709_pt1 | contig 10060 bp, 8 predicted proteins | sample TergutEmb28metaG_3_FD_89872 | JGI IMG/M metagenome (GOLD analysis project Ga0123355, IMG submission 89872) | Embiratermes neotenicus P1 segment gut microbial communities from Petit-Saut dam, French Guiana - Emb289 P1 | ecosystem: Host-associated > Arthropoda: Insects > Digestive system > Gut ...
AAAAGTGTCGGGGTCTTTTGTCCCCAGGTCACTGCCGCAGAAACACTTCCTTCAAACAGACGCTGCATGTTTGATTTGGCTGTTGTTCCCATTACAATAACGTCCACTTTTTCCTGTTCAGCTACGCGAACAATATCATGTGAGCGATTTCCTGTCTCGACACGACTCACTGTTTCGATTCCGCGTGCGCGCAGTGGTGCTCCCATGTCATCAAGACGGCGATAGGTCGAATCAATACTCTTTGATATGACGGGCATTTCAAGCCCTGAGGTATCTAAAACATGTAGCAGAACTACTTTCACGATTCCGCGTGATTGTGCGCCACCCACAAATTCAATCAACTTTGGAGCATAAGAGTCAAAGTCAGTTGCTAGCAGTAGTGTTCTTTTCATTTCAATCTCCTCCTTCTTATAGTGCGATCATAGTACGCTCATAATATGGTTATAGTACGGTCAAAAGTGCAGTAATAATACAACCTGAACTGTAGGCTATTTCTGCGAAACCGCCGGGTTCAAGTCGCGTAGTTCAAGTGAAGCAAACAAGGTCGCTTCTATGCCTTTTGCGGGAACTGCAAATCCTTCAACGGTTTGGTCATTCATGTTAATGTGAGTCACCTCAACACCGTCAACACCCTCAAAGTCAATGCTGTATCCGTGGTGTTGTACGGTAATGTACAGCTTTCCGTCGCGTAAATCCTTGACTGGAATATTGCTTGCGCGATGTCCCACAGGCATCTTTGTGAGGGTTGCACCCAGTTCTGTTGCCAAAGCCTCTGCTTCTGTATATGCTGGTGTAATGGAAGCGGCTTTAGCCATTGCCACCAATTCCTCTGCAGGCTTTTCTTCAGTCGTGACGATAGCTGTTACTGGACCATCTGCATCGCGCACTGCCTTTGTTAGCATGCGTGTATCAATCCAATCAATGGCAACTATCCCATTGTCCGCCAGATAGTCAGGCAGACTGCCCTCACAAGCCCAGTTCGAAGGTGCGTCGCAAATGCTGCGTGCTATGACCGCTGCAGCCTGCACCTTGTCACTGCTTACATCAAGGGCATTTACGCCATAGATCCCAATCTCTGGCATGGTGAAGGTCAACACCTGTCCAGCAGCCCCAGGATGAGTAATAACCTCCTGGTAACCAGACATAGAAGTGTTAAAGGTCAGCTCACCCTCTGCTGTGCCTGTAGCCCCGCAGGAGCGTCCTTCAAGGACAAGGCCAGTCGATGTTGCAAGCCAAGCCCTCTTGATAGTTTCGTTATTTTCACTGTTCACGTTATTGTTCATGCGCCCTCTCCATCTATGATCTCTCCATCCTTCACAACCAGCTTTCCATCCACCAATACTTCTGTTGCCAAACCTTGGACGTCTGTTCCGAGGAAGGCTGAGTTTTTCCCTTTGCCCACAAACCATTCCTTAGTGACAGTAGCCTTTGTTTCTGGGTCAACAATAGTGATGTCAGCAGCTGACCCTTTAGCAATAGTTACCGGGTCAAGCTGCAAAATACGTCGTGGCCCGTGTGCCATTCGGTCCACTAAGGTAGACCAGTCCATTTTGTCCGTCTTTATCAGGCTTTCGATAATCAGCGGCAAGGCTGTTTCAAGGCCAGTTGTACCAAAGTTAGCCAGCTCGAATTCAAGTTCTTTTTCCTGAGGCGCGTGCGGTGCATGATCAGTAGCTATCGCATCTATGGTACCGTCAAGCAAACCTTCGATAAGCGCCTCTTGGTCTTCTGGTGAGCGCAGAGGCGGATTCATCTTAAAGTTAGTATCATAGGTTTTATCAAGCGCGTTTTCGTTTAATACAAGGTGGTGAGGACTAACCTCTGCACTTAGTCTGACGTCGCCTGCTGCCTTTGCAGCACGAATCAGATCAACGCTTTCTTTTGCTGATACATGGGCGATGTGCAAACGTACACCCGTAAGTCGCGCAAGTTCTATGTCACGGTGTACAGCGAGGGCTTCAGAAAGTGAGGGCTGTCCTGCAACACCTAGGCGAGTAGCAACCAGGCCTTCATGGACTACTCCCCCATCTACAAGGGATTCGTCCTCACAGTGAGCAACAATCAGAGCGTCAAAAACTACGGCATATTCCATAGCGCGGCGCATGAGCAGAGGGTTTTGAGTGCCCACTCCGTCATCACTAAAAGCGATTGCCCCAGATTTATGCATGTCATTCATTTCGGCAAGCTGCTTGCCCTTGAGTCCCACAGTAATAGCCCCCATGGGATAGACTTTGACCAGTCCAACATCTGCAGCCTTATCAACTATGAACTTTACCGCAGCGCCCTCGTCTATGACAGGATTGGTGTTTGCCATGGCGGCAACAGCGGTAAATCCTCCGCGAGCAGCAGCCTTTGTGCCGCTTGCGATGTCTTCGCGGTATTCAAAGCCAGGTTCACGCAGATGCACGTGCATATCTACTAGTCCTGGCATCAAGACCTTGCCCCTAAGGTCAAGTATTTCAGCATCTTTGGGCAGGTCAGTGCATCCGTCTGGGCAGACACAGCTTATTTTCCCGTCTTCGACGAGCACGTCAGCAATACCGTCAAGTTTAGTGCTTGGATCAACTACATGCGCACCTTTGAGAAGAAGTTTACTCACCTGACTCACCTCCTAGCATCATGTACATAATCGCCATTCTAGTTGCAACCCCTGCGTTTACCTGATCCAAGATATAGGCGCGCGGATCTGCGATAACGTCTGCGCTAATCTCTACTCCGCGATTCATGGGTCCTGGATGCATGATAATGGCATCTTTTTTCATAAGGTTTTCTGCGCGATACTTGTTAAGCCCGTAGAGGGATGCATATTCGCGAATACTGGGAACACTCAGGCCTTCTGCACGCTCGCCCTGAATGCGCAGTAAGCAGACAACGTCAAGCTCTGGTAAAACAGCGTCAAAGTCATAAGTAACTTCTGCGCCTAGTTCTTCAGGCACAACAGGCTGGTACGCAGGTGGGGCCACAAAAATTACCCGTGCGCCCAGACGCTTTAGCGCAGGTGCCAAAGAGCCTGCAACACGGCTGTGAACGATGTCGCCCACAATGCCAACGGTTAGGCCTTCGATGCGCCCTAGTTTTTCCTGAATAGTGAACAGGTCGAGGATCGTCTGTGTCGGGTGTTCGTTAATGCCATCCCCCGCGTTTACGATATGAGCGTCCATGTGTTGGGTCAGCACATAAGGTGTGCCCGCGTACTTGTGTCGCACAATAACCATGTCAACCTTCATGGCGTCAAAGGTTTGTGCCGTATCTATAAGCGATTCGCCTTTCGTGGTTGCAGAAGCTGATGCAGAGAAGTTCAAACCATCAGCAGAGAGACGTTTTTGAGCTAGCTCGAAAGATCCACGTGTTCTGGTGGATGGTTCTAAGAAAAGATTCACTATCGTGCGCCCGCGAAGGGTGGGAAGCTTTTTAATAGGACGTTCATTGATCTCTTTGAAGGTCTTTGCGTTTTCAAGTACGGCAAGAATCTCATCATTACTGAAATCTTCAATGTTAAGAAGGTGTTTGCTTTGCAACATTGCCATAGTTTACTCCCCTCCTATTACGTCGAGTTCGGGTGCCTCTGATGTGGATTCAGATATTCCAACTGCAGCTTGCCCATCGTTAAGGATATCTACCCCTGTTACGCCATCAACTTCCTCAACTCGTACACGCACTGTTTCGCTACGTGCAGAGGGAACGTTCTTTCCAACATAGTCAGCACGAATGGGCAGTTCACGATGTCCGCGATCTACGAGGACTGCCAGCTGAATCGCCTTGGGTCTTCCAAAGTCCATGACTGCGTCCATTGCAGCCCTGATAGTGCGTCCAGTGAACAGCACGTCATCAACAAGGACGATAGTTTTGTCTGAAACATCAAAGGTGATGTCAGTTCGGTGCAGGACCGGAGAGATCTTTGTGGCTACATCGTCACGGTAAAGAGAGATGTCAAGCGTTCCCAGAGGAATTGTTTTGCCCTCGATCTTTTTGATATTGTCTGCGATCATGGCAGCAAAGTTGTTTCCGTGGGTCATGATCCCCACCAGAGCCACCTTGTCCGAACCACCATTTGCTTCTAGGATTTCATGCGTGATACGCATGAGGGATCGAGTAACGTCATCAGATGTCATAACAGTTGTTATTACGACGTCTGATGCAGCGCTCTTTGCTTTAGCAGTCATTCAGCACTCCTCTCGTTTGAGCAGATGCACAAAAGTGTGAAGTTTTTGTGCAAAAAATAGAAAAATCGCCCAGACCTAGAGGCAAGGGCAACTACCACCAATAAAGGGGATACGCTGGCATTTTGAATGTGGATACTATTCAACTTGTGAATAATATGCCTGCGTTTATGTAGGTGTCCTTACCAGCCTCACAGGACTAGATTAAAGGTCACTATCTAAGATAGCATGTTAAAGGGCTGAAAAATGTGTACATTATGTGAAGATGTTTGAAATCCTCAGCGGATTTGCTAATCTGCCAGAATTTCTTTGCCGATTAGGGGCAGTTTTTTCCAGGCACCCTCAGAGGCATTCTTAATCCCAGCACACAGAACATAGATAGGCAGCAGCCAAATAGTGCTGATCAGCGCATACACCCACACTGGATCTTCTGGTAGAAACTGGGGCACATAAATGGCAGCAAGATAAATCGCCAGCCCATAACCGGTTAATACGAAAATGCTCGAGATAGTCAGATTGACACTCTGCTTCATGTGAAAGTTAACAAAGCCAGAGGTCTTATTGTGCTTTGTGAGCAGCGGCACAAAAAATGCAAGATAAGTGACTATAGCAACGAGCTTTTCAATTGAGGTAGGTTCGTAAGTTTCCACGATTTTTTCTTTGGCGCGATAAATTGCCTGACGATCATCCCAAAGATCCTGCCAATTCCTTGTCACCATCCAATTTTGCTGTTTTTGCTGCACTTGAGGAGCTTCTTCTGCCGCATCATGCTGCAAGTCGTGTTTTTCTCCACGTTCAAGAAAAGAGCTTACGATGGTCTCAGTTCGATCGATATGAGGAACGTTTGCCCTGCCTTGATTAAGTCGTTCGCGCTTTGAATCTTCCTTTTTTGCCATACGCTCCCTCGCCCTCAGTAATTGGCAGCTAGGTTTTAGACTCTGAGAATATCACTTTGCCAGACTGGCTGCAAGCAAAGGACGCTCTCTCTTTTCCTTAAGGTGCTTTATGACACGCTCTGCACTTGTATTGATAAACGCTTCAACGGGAATGTCATACTGCTTTACATAACTTAAGGCTGGTTCTACGTTTCCAATTCCTGCACAATGATGTGCGTCACTATTGATTGAAAGTAGTGCGCCAGCATTATATGCCTTGACCGCGAAATCTATCTCCATCATCTTGCTTTCAGCACGGGCACCCAAAGGGTTGAGAGAGGAATTGTTGACTTCAAGGATCACTGCATGTTCTATTGCAGCCTCAATAACAGCATCAACATCTAGGGGGAACTCCCCTAGGTTTCCTGGATGATTAAACTGGTCCACATAAGGATTTTGCATCGCCTTGATAACGGCAGCAGTATTTGCAACCTCATCACCGTCATCAAAGCCTACCGTTGGATGAAATCCAATAGTGACAAAGTCAAGCCTGCGTGCAACGATGTCAGCTACATCAATGCCCCAGGATGAATCATAGGGTGTTCCGTCGGAAATAATATTTGCTTCGCAGCCACGCAGGATGATAAGGCCATCATATACACCAGGAACATGGCTGAGGTTCCAGAAATACCAATTGTGTGCACCCTGAGGAACAGCGGGTCCGTGATCAGTCAAAGCAATGAGTTCTAGTCCCTGCTTTAGCGCAGACTGGGCATTTTCACATACGGTAGAAAAGCCATGCCCTGAACCAACAGTATGGACGTGAAGGTCTGCCTTGATAGGCCGATCACTGCCGACCTTTTCTAGTTTGCTTGACGTCACGCACTAGCCTCCTTGCCCCTGCTGTGCACGCCACTGATGGTAACTGACAACAAAGTCGTCAAGGTCTCCGTCAAGTACCGCCTGGGCATTCCCTTTTTCCGTACCCGTGCGAACATCTTTAACCATCTGAAAGGGATACAGTACGTAATTGCGAATCTGCGAGCCCCAAGCAATATCGGTTTTTGGACCTCTTAACTCATCAAGTTCGGCGTCACGCCGTGCTTTTTCTGCCTCGTACAGGCGTGCCCTCAAGATAGATAGTGCAGACTCTTTGTTTTGTAACTGCGACTTTTCATTCTGACAGCTAACCACGATGCCGCTAGGCAGGTGAGTAATGCGTACTGCAGAATCAGTAGTGTTTACGCTTTGCCCTCCAGGACCGCTGGCACGAAAAACGTCAATGCGTAGATCCTCATCTTTAAGGTCGACCTCAATTTCATCAGGCAACACGGGAAGCACACTAACACCAGCAAAGGTGGTCTGTCTACGTTTTTTAATGTCTGTCGGACTAATTCTTACCAAACGGTGTGTACCATTTTCTGACTTCATCATGCCGTAGACATTAGGCCCTGAGAGAGTAAAGACAGCACGGTCAAGTCCAATTGCTTCACCTGCAGGGGCATCATGTACTGTTATTTTCCATCCGCGCCCTGCAGCATACTTTTGATACATGCGGAAAAGTATTTCCGTCCAGTCCTGAGCTTCTAGCCCCCCCTGTCCAGGGGTAATAGTGATAATGGCATCCTCTGAGTCAAGAGGATCGTCAAACCAGGTAAGTATCTCAAGTTCTGAAATCTGAGTATCAAGACTGCGTATGTCACTGTCGACTTCAGCAGCAAGATCCATGTCGCTTTCTGACAGTGCTAGCTCGTGAGCTACTTCAAGATCATCGAGGTTTTTCGAAAGCTGTTCGTAGGCCTCGATGCTGTCACGAATAAGTGACGCACGACCCATAACGCTCTGAGCCCTGCTTTGATCGTCCCAGAAATTAGGGTCTGTGCTAATTTTTTCCAATTCGGCAAGCTCAGATCGTTTCTCATCTGAGGCAAGCTGTCCGAGCAAATAATTTTGACGTTGGCGCAGCTCTTCTATCTCGCCTGATCTATTTTCTAGCATTATTTCCCTACCTCAAAGCAGTCGAGAACACACTAGGATTTTAAGGCGTGGCACTTTTTAAATTTAAGTCCTGACCCACAAGGACAGGGGTCGTTACGCCCCGCATTTGCAAATGCGTCGTCCTTATCCTTTGTTACCGTCTTAGTCCTGCCACCACCCGCAGCACTTGCCGCAGCTTTAATGTCTCCAGAACTTGGTCCCATGCCTGCCGTAGCCTCTGCCGCTGCCTGTGTCATAACACCACCGCCACCACCTGCTTCTTCGGGGGCAGAATAGCTGGCTCCGCGCAAGAACGCAGGTGCTTCCGGCTGAGGCTGGACAACCACGTTGATATGCATAAGGGTTTTGACAAAATCTTCGTCAATGTTTTGGACAAGGCCTATAAACATCTCATAGGCATCATTTTTGTATTCAACCTTTGGATCACGTTGACCCATGGCACGCATACCAATACCTTCTTTGAGGTAGTCCATCTCTTCCAGATGACTCATCCAACGCGTGTCGAGAATGCGCAACATTACCTGACGTTCAAGGTCTCGAACGTTATCAGGTCCCAGCAACTCTTCCTTTTCTGCATATTTTGCCCTAGCAGCATCGCTTAAAACCTGCTTGCAGTCAGAAATTTTAGCTACATCTGCTAAAGCTTTGCGAGTGTCACCTGCACGAATGCTCGTAAAATCCTGGAACCATTTTGTCAGACCGTCAACATCCCACATTTCTGAGTCAGATTTCTCATCACCGCAGTATTCCTTTACTGCGATTCCGATAATCTTTTCAGTTGCGTATTCAACCTGATCATGAATATCTTTGCCGTCAAGGACTTTCGAGCGTTCTGCATAGATAACTTCACGCTGCTTGTTCATGACATCATCGTATTCTAATACGTGTTTACGCGAAGCAAAATTCATCAATTCTACCTTGCGCTGCGAGCCTTCAACAGTCTTTGCAACAAGCTTTGCACCAATGGGCATATCGTCTGGAATATCAATACTCTCCATCATGGCAGCAATGCGGTCCATCTTGTCTGCGCCAAATTTACGCATCAGGTCGTCTTCGAGGGACAAATAGAACTGAGACATTCCCGGGTCACCTTGACGGCCGCTACGACCACGAAGCTGATTGTCAATACGGCGAGCATCGTGGCGCTCGGTACCGATTACTGCAAGTCCTCCAGCCTCGATGACCTGTTCGCGCTCTTTTGCACACACTTCCCTAGCTTTCTCGAGGGCCTGGTCACGCTCCTCATCGCTAGCTTCCTCAGGATCAATACCCTCTTTGCGCAAGAATTCATCAACCAGCTTTTCGGGGTTTCCACCTAGCAAAATGTCAGTACCACGACCTGCCATATTGGTAGCAATAGTCACTGCTCCTAGGCTACCTGCCTGGGCAATGATAAGCGCCTCTTTGTCATGATGTTTTGCGTTAAGAATATTATGCTTGATGCCGCGCTTTTTCAAAAGGAACGACAGGTATTCTGAATGCTCGATTGAAATAGTGCCCAAAAGTACCGGTTGTCCCTTTTTGTTGCACTCTGCAACAAGATCAGCTACAGCATTGTACTTTGTTTCAACACTGCGATAGATAAGGTCTACACGGTCCTCACGAACCATGGGCATGTTGGTGGGTATTACCATTACAGGCAGCTTATAAATTTCGCGGAATTCTTTATCTTCAGTTACCGCAGTACCGGTCATACCTGACAGCTTGTCATACATTCTAAAGTAGTTCTGTAGAGTGATCGTTGCCAGCGTCTGATTTTCTTCACGAATGCTTACACGTTCCTTGGCTTCAATCGCCTGGTGTAGACCGTCTGAATAGCGGCGACCCACCATAGGACGACCCGTAAATTCATCAACAATAAGCACTTCACCATCTTTAACCATGTAGTCAACATCACGCTTAAAGAGGAACTCTGCCTTCAAGGCCTGCTGCAGATGATTTACCATCTGGCCTGATGGATCCATGTAGATGTCATCGATGCTCAACATACGCTCGACCTTAGAGATACCGGCCTCGGTAGGTGCGCAGGTGCGCTTTGCTTCATCTAGGTCAAAATCGACCTCGTCTTCAAGTTTTGCAACCGCCTTTGCAAAGTCCTTATAGGTGCTTGCAGACTTTGATCCAGCACCTGAAATGATAAGGGGCGTTCTGGCTTCATCAATCAAGATAGAGTCGACTTCGTCAACAATGGCAAAATTATGCCCGCGCTGTACACGATCCTCGGCGCGCGTTGCCATGTTATCGCGCAGATAGTCAAAGCCAAATTCAGAATTAGTTCCATAGGTAACGTCAGCAACGTACTGAGGCCTGCGCAAATCTGGTGGCATCTGAGCCACAATAACACCCACTTCAAGACCCATGAAATTGTAGAGTCTGCCCATCCATTCAGCATCACGACTTGCAAGGTAGTCATTCACCGTTACAACATGAACACCTTTGTCAGCAAGGGCGTTGAGATATACGGCAGCAGTTGCCACAAGCGTTTTACCTTCACCTGTTTTCATTTCTGCGATCTTGCCATCGTGCAACACCATTGCACCAATAAGCTGAACATCATAGTGGCGCATACCAAGGGCGCGCTTTGAGCCTTCTCGCACTGCTGCAAAGGCTTCTATGAGCAGATCTTCAAGGCTTTCGCCATCTGCAACACGCTTCTTGAATTCTTCAGTAATGCGAGGAAAATCTTCGTCATTCATCGCCTCGTACTTTTCTTCGAGCGCGTTGATTTTCTTGATTTTTTTCTCGTAGTCTGAAAGTGCCTTTCCTTCTCCAAAAGAAAAGATAGACGTCAGTAATTTTGCCATGAAATATTCGCTTCCTTCATTGGGTATGATTAGATATTTCCAACCCTCTATGATAGCACGATTTAGCGATAAGGATGAGGGTGGCCAAACTCTCTACAGTTGCGCCGATTCATAAATTAGCATGTCAATCCCTCATCCCTAGCTATACTTAAGTGCCTTCGCACAAAAGTCCTTGATATACGTCAACTGTTCGTTGACTGGGATCGAGTCCAAACTCCTCACT
>Ga0123355_10022710_pt1 | contig 10060 bp, 7 predicted proteins | sample TergutEmb28metaG_3_FD_89872 | JGI IMG/M metagenome (GOLD analysis project Ga0123355, IMG submission 89872) | Embiratermes neotenicus P1 segment gut microbial communities from Petit-Saut dam, French Guiana - Emb289 P1 | ecosystem: Host-associated > Arthropoda: Insects > Digestive system > Gut ...
ATTTTTAAAAAGACATAAAAACCAATGCAAACCGTGGGATCCCATTGGTATAGAGAACGAATTTACCTTAACCTTTTGGCGCCGGAATTATTTTTTAATTTCAGCACACCCTGTATATAAAATGTGAATAATACAGGAACCAAATATGTTAGAATTATGAAACAAACTGCATTTTGAAGAGGAAAAAATGGAGATTATATACCATGTTTAAAATATTCAGTACCTATATTTGTTGAATAAATATATAAAATGCAACATTTAGAGGTTAGTGGTGCGGTACGACCACTGTAGTCGTCGTTAGGCGTCAAAAGGTTAATTAACACATTTCATCCCTGTGACAGGAAGTGAAGGTGAGAAGGATAGGTAGGAAGTTGCATCTAGAGCAGTGGGTCTTGAACGTTGGCTCATTGTGGATGGTGACAGTACTGACTGAGATACGGCTGGTGTGTAGGCTTTCACGTTAAGAAAGCTAAGTGCAGAACCCAGAAGCACATCACATAGTGACAAGCCATGCACATAATTACTCCATATTCTGCCCTCTTGTAATATTCCTAAAAACATTCTGGGACTGAAAAAAATATTGATCTAAAACAGTGGCCCATTTTACTGAATATTCACATGCTAAAAAATTGTCACCAACTCAGAATGTCCGTAAATAATTAAAATGAAACCAGTAGTTCTGCACAGAACTCTATTTTAATTTTAATTTTAGTTATGTTTAACATAAAATCAATAGATTTAATATTGTAACTTAAAATGTGTGCTTGGTATACATACATTCTGTCTGTCACATATGAGAAGACATATAGTTGTCCAATGATGGCACACAAACATCTGCCAAAACAAGTATGGGAGAACAAAATACTGAGTTATGTTTGATGTAAAATAAGTGGATTGTTTTAATGGTCAAAATTACATGTTATAACTAACACTAAATAAACATTTTGCAAACGCCATGACACTTCCATTTGACCTCTGCATTTGAGTTATATGAGGGCTGTTTAGAAATTAAGTTCAAAATGTGTGTATTGTGGGCTGTTTGTTTTTAAATCTGTTAATAACAGTTCAGATTTAATTTTATTGCTATATTGCTACTTTACCATGTAATGCCTGCTGTAATTAAGACATGTACCACATCAAAGTATGAGCTTTTTTATTGTGTTGATGGAAACCTGTGTCCTCTGTTATCAGCCTTCATGTCACATTTGTTTGCACCCTACATGTTAAAGGTAGAGTTCATCATAGAACAGGACATAAAGGCCCAGAGGGGTAGTAGAGGTATAGCTCTACTTTGTATGTAACCTTAGTGCTAGATGGGGGTGGGTGGTCAGTGCCATGCCCAGGCCACTTTACCCCTGGGAAAGACATCCAAGTATTTGCCTTAGTGCTGGAAACAGGTGATAACCACTTGGCAATGAATTCCTCTGACATAAGTTTAGTAAGTGTAGGTTATTTACTTATGAAAGTTTATGCCATGTAAATTATATTTAGGCTGTTCATGTTTGTGACTGCCAAACCAGTCGTATTCTTCTGACTGATTACCTATTACTTGCAGGAGCTTCAGTTGTTGATTGATGAGGCGAATCAGCCTCTAGAGGATTCTGTCGGCACCATGGCAATGCCGGTGCATGATGTAGTTGTGGTGGTATTGCATCGGGAGGGCACTACTGGCAGTGTTGGCATTACACTAGCAGGAGGGGCTGACTATGAAGCCAAGGAGATTACGGTACAATATTTCGGTTAACTGAAATATTATCTAATATAAAATAGGTCTCTTGTAGGTTTAAGGATTGACTGATTGTACAGTTTAAACTTGGCTCAAATGCTTTGGTTGTCCAGGATGGTCAGAATGTATCAAATAGTTCAGATAATCATGTACAGCAGTAGTCTCCAAACTTTTAATACCTGTGACACCTTTGTGACTAACTCTGACCATTCTTGGAACCCCTGGAGAGTAAAAATGTAATTTTGGGGCCCAAAAATGGAATAAAACTTTTTAAAAAACAAACTTTTATTTAAAAGATGAAGTATTTACCCACATTTGTGACAATATTTTATTATTGATGATTGCCTATGGACAAATGTGGGGAGGAAAATAAAAAATGCAATTCAGAATTGTCAAAATATTTGTAACAGTTTCATTACAAAGGACGTGTGCTGGCAGAATCCCGTAAGTTGCCCATAAGGCCCCAGGGTTCTGCAGAACAGATTTTGAACAGCACTGACCTTAAGACAAGGTTAGATGCCTTGAAAATTGGTAGTTAAATTATAAATGGTCATATTCTTCTGTGCTATAGCTAAGTGAACATTAAAAGTGTTTGCTTGCCTCATGGTAATTAACGGACACAATTTCCATAGTATATTTTGATCTTTTATGGTTTGTGTTTTGTGTGCCTCTTCAGTACACTAAATCATTACGCCAATTTAAAGGGCTCATTAAAGCAAAAATTGATAAAGTGAAGAGGAGATATGAAGAAGGTGTGACTGTGGTAGAACAGTCAACATGGCATTAATATATCCAGATTGCACATGGTTGGTCAGAGTCATGATAGTAGAGCACTTGTAAATGTGGTTGCTGAAATTTCCTGCTTTTTAAAATGATCTGTGTTCATTTCAGGTTCACAAGGTACTTGCTGGCAGCCCTGCGGACAGGGATGGACGAATCCAGAAGGGTGACCGCATCCTGTCCATCAATGGACGTAGCATGAAGGGGGTTACACATCGTGAGTCACTTAACATCCTCAAGGTACTGACATCTGTTAGTATGTGAGCTGTGGTGGTGTGTAGGCCAAACTACAAAAGGAAGAACCTGTACCATGACTCAGTTCCATGAATCTGTAACATGAGTCAATGCCATGACTGTACCATGAGTCAGCTGCATAAACTGTACCATGATTTAGTTAACACGGATCTCTATCATGATTACATGAACTTTTACGATGAGTCAGTTACATGGAACCTATAGGTCATGTAAACAAACCTTTGCTGTGTGTCAGCTGTGTAATCTGTACCACAGGTCACGTACCGAAACTTGTACCATGGGTTAGTTACATGAACTTGTACCATGATTAAGTTACATGAACCTGTACCACATGTTGGCTACATGAATGTGTACTGAGGGTTAACTATATGAGCCTGTACCATAGGTCATTTACTCAAACCTGCACCGTGGGTGAGCTAAATGTATCTATACCATTGATTAGCTGCACATATTTGTACTATGGGTTAGCTATCTGAATGTGTTCCATGTCTCATTTACATAAACCTGTACCATGAGTTAATTAACCCTTTGACGCCTAACGACCACTATAGTGGTCGTTAGGCACTGCTAACCTCTAAACGTTTCATTTTATATATTTATTCAACAAATACAGATACTGAATATTTTAAACATGGTATATACCCTCCGTTTTTTTCTCTTCAAAATGCAGTTTGTTTAATAATTCTAATGTATTTTGTTCCTGTTGTATTCACATTGTATATACAGGGTGTGCTAAAATTTAAAAAAATAATTCCAGCGCCAAAAGGTTAAACAAGATTGAATCTTTTCACAGCAATAAATGGAGTAAAGTCTTTGTTGGCAGTAGCCAATAAAAATGGAATGGTTTTTGGTTTGGAAACTTACTGCCTTTGTCATCAGAGACTGGAGTTGTGACACCTCGTGACTCACCACAGAGATCTATGATGGTAGAGACATTAACAGTCTGTACAGAGTTGGTTGTAATCATTCTAAACACTGCAACTACTGTATAACAAAGCCCAGGTTCTACAAAGCTGGACATGTTGACAGGCCCCTCGATCGGAGGTTGTACTGGTTGTTTCCCGCTCCAGAGTGCCACAGGATGGCCCACAACTTGATGACTGTCCTGTGGCCACATATATCCCAAGACCTTCACGGCCACCACGCATCCCTGAGCAGCCATTAGAAGCCGTAACTAGCCCTCTAGTTGCTAATGAAGGTACTGCACAGTTCTGTGTCAAGACTGAGTTATTGAGTACATTATTGAGATGCTGACTGTAAGTGTGTAGGTGAGTGAGCAGTGCACAGCTAACCCAGTGGCTGTCTGCCAGATGAGTTACTAAAACTGACATGTGTTGCCATTAACCACAACCGTGTGGTTGGTGGCAGTACATTTATTAATTTTAACACAATATACCAAAACACTATGAATTTTACAACACAAAATGAGTTACTGATTCCCAAGGATCATATAAATCTGATTCTCTTTCTATATTCAACATACACATCTTAGTTTGAAACAAAGCAGTTCAAGTAAGGGAACAGCCGTAATATTTCATGTGACTTAGCAATTTAAAGCCTGATGTTTATTGCAATAATATTTCAACATTCATTTCTTCTATCACAGGGAATGCGTTGTGCTTCCATTACAAAGATTAGCTCTAATGCTACTTAGGTAAACACACAAAGGTTATTCACACAGAACACTTTACTACATTATGTACAGTATCTTAATATTACAAGAATTGTAGCATACAATAATTAATGTGCTGTAACCCTTTAAAGACCTGTGTTTGCATATGTAAACACATGTAGGAATACACCCCGAGAAATTCACTGCATATATTTAGGCAAGAAGGAAAGTTATTGCACTTTTAGGTCCTGCTGCATAATCAGTTTTATTTTCCACAAAATGCCATTTATTTTATAATTTTATCATTTTCAGTTCAAATAATATGTTTTTTTTATTAACCATATTAAAATTTAAATACCCACCACAGTAGGATAAAGGTTAAAGTACTAATGGAAAGTTTTATATGTGAGACTTGAGAGCTTGACCAAATATTCCAACAGAAATCAAAGAGGTGAAACACATTCTGCTTCACTGATTTTGAGGAAACCACATGAATCAAGACATGGTGTGTAATGGATCTTGTCACAGAGAACTAACGGCTTAATTAGGAATGTAGCTATGAATTTGATGAGGTGCCTCTGTATTTGTATTTGTATTTCATTTGTGTTCCATGAATCCACAATAACAATAAAACGGGATATAGAACATGTCAAGAGTAATAAAAGTAACAGGAGTTGTGTTTCTGTTTCCAGGTGATGACCGAGGACCTCCGCTCAGCATCATGCTAACAAAAGATGGTGCTGGCTTAGGCTTCAGTCTGGAGGGAGGCAAGGACTCTCCATTGGGAGACAAGCCACTTACCATCAAGAAGATATTCACAGGTATGATATGCATGTTCTGCATCATCAGTGAAGAATAAAATAGAATTTTATCCATTTTTGAAGCTTACAGTGCCAATCAAACTGAAGCTGACAATACAGTAAAACTTGCTTATCATTGCATCCAAGCAACTCTGAATATTTTTTCTACTTCAGACAAGTTTTTATTTAATGCAGGTACTTAGAGTAGTAAAATGTTGCACAGTATATTTTTGATCAACTCACAAGCCAGAAATTTACATCATGTGTATTCTGTACTTACTTAAAAGAACATGCAAGTATTTTCTTTTGTTTTCATTTATGTTTAAGATTTTTAAGCAGCCCATTAAACTACTCTACACATTTTTTGTCAGCACTCCAATTGTTTCACACTTATGACAGCACTATTCCTGTAAATTGTAATGGTGGGAGGTTGCAGTGCTACAGAACAGTCGATATCACTCCATGTGTAATTTTCCTACAGGTGGCTCTGCTGAGAAGAATGGTCAGCTTTGTGCAGGTGATGAGTTGCTCAGTGTGAATGGTTCGGATGTCACAGTACTCTCCCGAATTGAGGCGTGGGGCCTTATGAAGCGTTTACCAGATGGACCTGTTGCTCTTACTGTTCGACACAGACTGAACAAGTGACCTTATATTTTCAGAAGTATCTGTCAATCACTGTGGAACCAGTCAGCTGGCAAATGTTTAAATTGCTGCAAAAAGGCACAGGGTTTGTATTTCATACTACATTAATCACCTCAGTGCATGGTGTAAGCCATAGATACACCATTCCTAGACTAAACAGACATTAGCTTAGCATTAACCCACTGGAGCTTAGTTGGGACTAACAGATATGTGCAATATAAAGTGCCAAAATTGAACCATGAGGGCACTGTACGTGGAAGATGGTGACTGACAGGCATTGTGTTGTTGTGAATTCAAGCTCATGATCCTGAAGAGTTGGGACTATAGTACTGAAGAATTTTGGAAATGGATTTGATATCATGATACTGAAGAATTTGGGGCATGTTAGAACAGGTGGTATGCTGCTATTGAGCATATTGATTATATGGTACCTGCTCTTTAGCATGTCCCAGAAGCTTCATTATCATGGCACAAACTGTTCAAAATATCCAGAATTCTTTAGTATCTGATACCATCTGTTCCAGCATGTCCAAAAAGATTCTGTATTATAGTACCAACTGTTCAACATAATGTATAGTACTGAAAATTGTGGGATATTTTTAAGAATTAGTACCATGATACTGAAGAATATTGAGGAGTTGGAACCACAGTACTGAATAATTTGAAATATGGTTATGAGTTTTTACCACAGCATTCAAGAATCTGGGATGTGATGTTGGACATTTTAGTAGCATGGTGCTAAGTGGTGTAACCACAGTACTATGTGCTGAAGCATGGATTGTAAAACTGCAGCATTGGGACTCTGTAGCGAAGATGGTGCTGTGTTAGGACCATGGTACCAAAGTATCAGGTATATGGTGCCAAAGTCTTGGGACAATGTTGTAAAAAACTGGAGCCTACTACTGAAGAGTGACAGTTACAAAAGTGAAGCATACATTTTAATTTAAGTCTGGACTTAACCTTCCACATTGGCATGTCAAAAACTGCCATGTTTATGTGTCTTCTTTTTTACCACACAAAATTATGTGGTAAGCCATATTTTGTCAAGATTCTAAGCAACAAGAATCATGACACTGATGTACAGTCTGTGATAATAATAATTACATCGGCTTGCATTGCTTCAGCTGGTGGCCAGGGTGTCTTATGCGGTGTGTTGTAATTCACTAACAGTTTATATTTTGTATGTATGTAACAATAATTTGTTAATTTCTGTGTTATACAGTGCCTGTATGTATTTGTGCGTGTTCATGTGTATATGTGCGCAAGGTTGCTGTTGGGGCAGTCGTGAATTCTTCTTTCAAAGTTGTAGTTGATTATTTCTTGGGTTAATATCACTTTGGTATCAATACAGTCATGTTATGGTATTTGTCAGCATTCAGTGGCCAGCACATTATGCTGTCCTGTTACCATTATGTTGGCATTTGACTGGACAAAGAACATAAAGCACAGAGGTAGACAGCAGGCCCGTGAATTCTGATACTGGTAGTCGGAGAAGAAATGGTTGCAATTAGCTGGTGATCCTGTCAGAAACTAAAGATGGGATTCACTGATGTATCATACAGAATTTTCACTGTTGCACCACTGTAATTTTGGATGATCAGTACCCTTAAATAAGTTTGTTTTGTTCTAAAACTAGTTGTAGTAATATGTGGGACTCCCTGGGAAGTTCAGTAGTGGATTGATAACTGGTAGGGGAAACCTGAAGTGCTAGGAGAAACATATGACCCAGTACCACTTGGTCAAATGAAGATTCCCACAATGATTTCCATATGATTTAACCTGGATCTTCACAGTGAGGAAGCAACAGTAAATTGTCCGAGCTGTGGCACACACAGCTTACAATTTAGAACTAATGTTTCTTAGTTTTTTATTATCCCTCACTGGACTCTGCATGGCTGTCTTGGCTCTTTAGCAGTAACAGAGAACTGAGAGGTGAAACTGTGTTACTTCCAGCACAGTCAGAACTCACTGGACTCCATAAGATAAGTAACTGCTACCACTGAATGCTGAATAGTCCAGAAGCAGTCCTGTATTGATGTATTAATGGTGCTGATATTATATTGACAGTTTAAAATACAAGTATTCTTTGTCCTCTTTTAGTCATTTGTTATTTGTGTGGCCAAAAATGTTAAATATATTACCTTTGTACTGGACATATATTGTGAAGCCCAGGAATGACCATGCTGATGAAAAAAATGATTAGAAATACTGTGTGTCATCCTGGAACATTGTGTAGGTACTCCTTGGTGTGAGTTTGCTGAGGATAGTTCATGTCAGATTCAATATTTGAGATCCTCACACCTGTGTTGCTGAAGATTCAAATCTGGAGCGTTTCACAGCGATGCAGTGTAACATCCCAGAAGACTTAAATCTTGTTTATCTTGAGCTTGGTGATTTAACGTTTCAGTGACTGGGTTGGTATTTAAATTTTAGCGCACGGTACATGAAAAATGTATAATTTGTAGAAAAGGATAAAATATGAAACAAATGAAATTGTGTGGAAAATAAAACATTATGCAGCATGTTTTAAAAATGCATTAAATCTCCTTGTTGCCTAAATATATAAAATTAATTTCTAGGGGTGTTATTTATGTGTATTCATGTATATGAACATATGTCATTTAAAACTGTAAGTGTGTGTTACAGACTTACAACATGCAATTATTTGAGTGAGTGACATTTTTGTAACATAGGTTTGAATTTTAGCAGTACACTGGCACAGAAATAATTATGGTGGCTAGTGGCTTCATCTGGTGATAGTTGTGGTTTTAGTATTTGATTGAATGCAAGTGTTTTTAATTGGCATTTCAATTTCCTTGCGTAATTTAACTCTTCTGTGCTGGAATTAAGTGCGTGGGGTGCTCTGAAAGTGGCAAGAAATTAAATGGCCGCCATTACCTTGTGTATTCTTGGGCAATGACTTTAGGCAACATTGGCACTATAAGTGCACATTGGACTCTGACTGTGGTTGACATTTGGTGCGAAAATGAAAATAGAACCAGAGTTCATATATAAGTTTCTAAAACCTAAACATTTTCAAATTTGTGTATCATCTTATAAAGGCCACAAATTTTTAAATGAGTGCTAGTACCTGAATGCCTGGGCTCAAATTGTAAGTAAAATGAAAACAATGACATAGGCAATTCTGAGTTAAAGTGTGAAGTCAAGATTGCTTGAGAGATACACTGCTAGACATTTGTCTGTTTTCCGTCACCCCTACACAGCCTTGTACACAGTGGAGAATCAGATCAGTGCAGATCATGGTGGGAAATGTTCGTTTTGTAACAGTGGCTCTATGATGGAACTGAACATTTATATACAAGAATTTGGTGTGTACATTTATAGAATCAAATGTATTGAGGTGGTTGGTATGCTGCCTAGTTCTGAGCTTTGTTATGTATTATATTTATAGCTCCTGCAAATAAATTAAATTAGATCAATTGTCAACGAATGTTCTAATTGCCTTCTCTTATTTTCACAGACATACAAACCTCAATAATATTAACAAATTTTAATGTTGAGTTTTGATTGACAGTTACTGTATTCCCTTATTCACAAGCGTCACAACGGGATGTATACACTGAAGATATTGTTGCTTGAGAAGACTTTTGAGACCCACTATCATCATAGGTCTCTGACCTGCCATTCATGCTTTAAAAGAATTTACAGTTTCAATTTTCAATGCAGACATTTATGAAGTTACAAACTATCAGTTAATATTGGTTAATCGCAGACATATCATTCTTACTACAGGGCTCAGAAACTTGTAATGTTACTTCAGTTGCACATATGTCCCCAAAGTTGTCTGAGTAGCCATGATCAGGCTACACTTTAGATTGGAGTTTGTATACTTATCCAACACAACTATATGGTGGTATAGATATGTATAACTTATTACATAAAGAACAACTACATGTTTCGGCCCTTTTCATTGGCTATGTTCAGGTTGATAAATGAGAAACATTGGTAAGCAGCTACACTCGACTTGTGTGGGTTGTATACAGTGGGGACGTCAGGGGTGGAGGGTGTATGAGATCTTGCATGTGTTGTGTAGGAACGGTGGTGTGGGTACATGGGTTCTGCTATATTTTATTCTAGGTTAATATATGGTATTATCTTACATTAGTAGAGGTTATATGTACATGTACACTTGGCTTATAAAGTATATATACAGTGTGCATCTTATATAAATGTATTATCTATAGTTGTAGTAGGTTCCTTGATCTAAGTCTATACACAATAATG
>Ga0123355_10022711_pt1 | contig 10059 bp, 6 predicted proteins | sample TergutEmb28metaG_3_FD_89872 | JGI IMG/M metagenome (GOLD analysis project Ga0123355, IMG submission 89872) | Embiratermes neotenicus P1 segment gut microbial communities from Petit-Saut dam, French Guiana - Emb289 P1 | ecosystem: Host-associated > Arthropoda: Insects > Digestive system > Gut ...
GGGGGTTGGGGGTTAATGACCGTTTGGAACAGGGGGTTGGTTTCTCCTGGGCTCTGCTCCGGAATGAGTCTTCTTTCTTGGTGGAGGGATTGGATATAGTATTGTTCGTAAGGTAATAATAAGCTTGGGTTATTCAGGGGTTTGAGTAGGGTCATAGTACTGTTCATTTGAACAGTACTAAGACCCTACTTTCCTATTAGAAAGGCGGAGAGGGCACAAGTGTAACTTTGTCATCTATATGGTGTGACAGGATGGCTTAGTGGGATATAACAGAAAAATTGCTGTGTGCAGAAAAAATTGTGGGTGAAGGTGTGACATTTGGTGCACAAAATTTCTGTGTAAGGACAACATATAATGATGCTATGTAACTTATGGAAATAGTATTAAACGTCATGGTGAACAGCAGACAGAACTGGATTGAGACAACATGACAGAAATGTTGGAGTAGAGCAAAATGTATAACATTCAGATGCTCCCATATTCAAATGATATGATGTAGTTACGTTCTTAGGTAAAGCAGGTGGAATATAAAACTTGGAAGCAATTAAACGTAAACTAAATCTTAAGTCAACAAGCAGAGCATAATACCACACATTCGCAGGGAAACATAGCAAGAAATATAGGTAACCGAACAGTAAAGACATAGGAGAAAACCAGCACATAAGAAGACAATCAACAGAACAAACAGCAGAACAGAAACGAAATGTAAACAAATGAAAAGCAACATGCAATCACACCCTATAGGGCATGTCAGGCAAAAAAAGTGTGCTAGAACATTGTGGTTAGGGTAACAGCGCATGTAAGTAAGTGAAAAACGTGAAGCAGGGATAGGCATAAAAAAAAAAGAGAGCACAACCACGAAGTGTGTAGAACACAATAACAAATGTAAACAGCTAAACACATAAACCAAAAGAGAGCTACAGGTCAATGAAGATGATGGAAGCATACAATGTCAGAACACACATGACCACAAAGAGTTATGAAATGTGGAAAGGTAGTTCAGTAAACACAATTAAATATGTGGTTAAAAGTCACATGATATGCATATTATAAAATGAGATAAGAGTTAGAAATATGATGTACTTGTGCCTATTACTGCAAACAGTAACTAGGATTTCCTGTTACAATACAGTAATCGTGCATTTGTAAAATATGCTTATGCCTCACCATACATCTGACCTCAACATAAAAATAATCTACCTTCAACTTAAAACTAGACAACTAGTCTGATATTTGGACAGTTTATAACTCCATTCTGACAATACAAATCCCAAACCACATTACTACGTGTGTGAGATCTGAAATTCGTGCCCATATTACAGCAGATTCCAGTGTGTAGGACCCTCAATAGTTGTACGGAAAATGCAAAGACCAAAAAATGAGACTTTCTTTCAATTGGGTCCCACAGGTTGTCTTTCATGTTAATTAGATATACTGAACATTGTGTATAAAAATTCAAATTTTAAAAATATCTGATACCTCAAAGATGTCGGGATCTATGTAGTCAGCAATATTGTGTCCTTCCCACATCTCAGGAATAATGTCATGCTTGTAAGCCTCTGGCAAATCATAATTCTTCTTCAGATCTAGAATGTAGTCATCTCCCATTTCTTCCTCTATATCTCTCTCCAACTTACGCTTCACTCCACGTGCAACAGCCTCCTGGCGGCGTTTCAACACACCTTCTATAAACAGTTGCAATATACCTAAATGTTATAATTATAAATACAAGAACACATTGGGAGTTACCTTGTCATAAAAGGATTCTGTATTTTCACAACAGCTTCTCCTCAACATGTAACAGCTTTACAGTTCTACATAAATGATATAACAAATGTACTTTCTATTTTGTAAGTTTACCGCCTTTCTTGGTAGAGCTTTCACACCCTACCAAGATGGAAGGGTATACACATTTCATCAGAATGTCAATTACATTCTAACTGTTTAAAGTACAGAATATATTTATGGCCTTTGTACGATTCTCAGAAGAAATATCGGTTGCTTCCTTACACAGCACCAAGCACCTGGTCTGGCAACACAGACATGTTTAGAGTGAGGGAGGAACTTAGTTTTTATATATTACTTAATTGAACTTTAAGCTTCAAATTCTTACTGAGACAGGAGAAGAGTAAACATTCTATCAATGCCACACAGAAGCAATGGGTTGACCCTTCCCAACTGGTGAGAATGGACTGAAAAAAAAGGAAGCTATTTAACCCTTTGACGCCTAACGACCCCTATAGTGGTCATACCGCACCGCTAACCTCTAAATGTTGCATTTTATATATTTATTCAACAAATATATGTACTCAATATTTTAAACATGGTATATACTCTCCATTTCTTTCTCTTCAAAATGCAGTTTGTTTGATAATTCTAACATATTTGGTTCCTGTTTTATTCACATTTTATATACAGTGTGCTAAAATTAAAAAAAAAAAAAAATTCCAGCGCCAAACGGTTAATATACCAAGAAGAACACACAAATTTAGATAGTGGCACTTTGCAATAATGGTACAATGAAACCTGCTCTGTTAGAATGAATGGGCATTACCCTGAATCATGCAGAAAAATTTTATAATTCCCTAAACTCAAAAGGCCACATTTTGCACTTTAAGGACTGATATCCCACTATGTGCTACTATAATCTTTCAAACTTTTTAAACCAAATGGAAGATTCAGGATCCTCTGCTCTATTATCGCCAATCAGATAAACAAGTTTCATTAACATTACTAGTAACTTCTGAAAGACTAGCTGTGCTCTAGCCTCCAACCTTCTCACACAATGGTCATTATTCAGCAGATCAAGAAAGTTTCCAAAGGTCACTGCTAAGTTCACAAGAGTGTGCCACTACATCCTGTTCTATAACAGCTAAATCTAGTATGATATTGTGTTCGCACCTACGTCTCTGCCTCACACACTCAGTACTTTTCACAGTACTACTTCCCACTAGTAATAATGCAATGATGTAACCAGAACCTGTGAAGACCTGCTAGCAAGACTGCTGCTCACCTGGTATACAAGGTGGTCGAGCCTTTTCATCTCTTGGTGCTGGCATGGCAACATGCAGGCGGTTCAGGATGCCATCTACTTTCTTTGTTTTCACTTTCATCTCAACTCTATATGCGAGAAGTCTCTCACATGCCTGTCAACACATCAATAATGTACAAATATGTGTGTGTGTGTGTCCATGTGCAGAGGTATGATGGATACAGCTCTTGGAAAACATACACATGTTTATACCAAGGTTACAGTTTTCCACCAAATTTTATTATTAGCAATCCATTTCATCACCTTAAATATGGCAACAAGCCAACTCTTTTGTTTATCTGGGTAATCACAATAATATAAACCCTCTTTCTCCACTTCTGAAACAGTAGCTTACAAGCAGGAGGACATAACATAATATATCGGATGAATGAAGGTTCTAGTTCATTGTAATTCCAATTAGACACTAGGACCAAATAAAACACGATATGAAAATGCACAGGAAAAACGCCATCATGTAGCAAGATTGACATATACAAAGATGTCAGTAACAGTCTTAGGTATGTATTCACACATTTAAATGTGGTGCTTGAAAGTTTTCGTTTAATGCATTCCGGTTATCAACAGGTTTTTACTCACCATATTTAAAGACAGTGCCAGACACATGACAAAACTAATAAACACTCTGGTCACTGCATGTCATAGTTTTTCTACAAGCACCACAACAGCAGATATCTGATATCACAGGGAGAACAAAATTAAGTCTAGCCATTACTGAAGTTTCTGCTGACATCAGAAGGGAACAAGAAAGGCACTGAGCATAAAGACAGTCATAAATCTAGAATCCTATACAGTGTAATTCCAATTATCTGTACATATTTACAAATTTATTCCAAGAACGCTTGGCACAATAGTGGAATTTGTACAGCATCAAAATGACAGTAGTGACTGTGATGGACAAGGATAGGGAGAAGTCTCAAGGTTCTGATAACTGCCTATTGGATTACAATGTTATCCCAACAAGCATTCTATACACTTCAACATATTAACCAAACAAACACATCACATGTGAAGCATTTCACAGACAACATGAATTGAAATTTCAAGTTTACTGAAATTTTAGAACACTGGGCAATGCAGACAGTCTATATTTCCCCCAAAAAATACATCTCAAAGAGTTACATCCTGAGATCCACTGTCTGAAAGGAGACTGCCTGTTGTTCTGACATAAGCAGAATCACAAACAAAGTCACACTAAAGTCAGTGGAACCAGTTCTCTGTACTATACAAATTTCATTATTACACATAGCTTGTTTTCCTTAGAATAACATTTTTAAAGCATAAGAATCATTTACAATCAAACTAAATATGTGAAGAATCTCACCTCCTGCTTGACTTCCATTATACCATTCTCAGTCATTGTGCTCATCTCCATTACGGGGATATTCTCTGACTCAATGCGTGCCAACAAAGCTCGCTTCTCAGGACTTAGTTCTTCAAGCTTCAATATATCTGCTTTGTTCAGTACCACCAACAGAGGCTAAAAAAAGGACACAAAATATAAAAAATTCCTCCTAATTCAGTGCATCTGTAGACTAAGTGGCCAGAGATGGACAATTTAATCATGTGGTGAATAAATCATGAGTGCACAAAAATTACTCCTTATGTCTATATGAATCACCAATGACTGCTGCTTCCAGTTTTGTCATCAGACTAAATGTTATATATAATGCCTCTTCAAATTAATCCTGTTTGGAAACTGTTCTAGGCAAAGAAGCAGCAGCCATTAAATAAGTCTTCATCACAGCTGAGGCAGGCATCCCATTGACAAATCACCATTGAATCTCCTCTGCAAAGAGCTCTCTGTACAGTTGCTGGACCCACTGTACTGCAATGGCTGTGATACCACAGTCCAATGTGCTACAGCCAATTTACATACTCAGTTCATTGTGGTAACTGAAGTAAAAAACTAAGCACATCTAAGTAAACAACTAATGTAACACCCTGGTCTCAGCAATTAACCAACTTAATGCACAAAATCCTGTTTTATAATAAGTTTATTATATACCTCTACATGTTTGAGCACAGCACTATGTGCTCATCATCAGGAGGTCAAAATTATATTATACAGCATCTGGTATCATCACACCTGCAAGTGGCCATCCCGAGCACGGGACGGCCACCTACAGGTGTGATGATACCAGATACTGTATAATACAATTTTGACCTCCTGATGATGATGAGCACATAGTGCTTGCAACATGTAGCGGCACATAATAAACTTATTATAAAACAAGATTTTGTGCATTAAGTTGGTTAATTACTAAAATTATACTGAGATGCACAGTCAGCAAAACATCAAAATAATGTAACACCACCAATGCACTCTTCTATAATTAACACATATTATCTTTTAATTAACCCCTACACATTTCAACGCTATTATCTCACCATCTTCAGGAAGAAGACACCAAAATTTCTTTCAAACATACTGCAACAGAATAGATCATAATAAACACACTTATCATGTAGTATCAATAGCACAGAATTTTACAGGTTTTGTTTAAAATTATATACATAAATATAATACAATATTGGTGAAAATGTAATGATATGGTGTGTGTTAGAATTACAGAAATCCCCAAGGAAAAGTTACTTAAAACTAACACAGTAATATGGTTAAAAAAATGTGCAGTCAGCCATTTAATGCTCAAATATATCCGTATTAAAGTTAATGGAAACAATGCACAAAGCACATGTATGAAGAACGCAGCAGTTAGATACAGAATCAATCAAGAATTAAGTTTTTCTATAAGGAAAAACTCTAAATGCCAACTTAACAAGAAAACCATATCATAACTATTTCACCAGCGTCACATTATATTTATGTATATAATTTTAACCAAATCCTGTAAAATTCTGCACTAGTGATACCACAATATATGTATGTTTAATGTGACCTATTCTACTGCTGTATGATGTAAAGAAATTCTGGTGTCACCTCCCTGAAGATAGTGAGATAATAGCACAAAAACATGCAGGAGACATGTAAAACATAGAATACATAAATCAGAGAATAATTCATTTGTTGGTGCTACAAGAGTTTTTTTTATTCATCACAACGCAGAGAATAAACAGCGTAAAACTATTACCCACTGTTGCTTTGTAGCATTCTTACCTTGTTCACAAACAGCGGCTTGATGCTCTCAAACAGCTTTACCTGCAAAAAAAAATCCCCAGGTGTTGCAATCTAGTAGCCTCATATGAACCATGTACAAAATCCTACACAGCTCCAACTGCTCCCAAATCAAACATTATGTACACGCCCCCCCCCCCGGGCCAACAATTCAATAATAATGTACAGTGTATCTAATTTTTGAGCTTTAAATTCCTCATAACAACAATTATGAGGTATACTGCTTTCCGGGATATGATGCTGTGTTGTCTGGTAAATAGTACTCAATTATTCATACAGCTACCCTTCCACGAAAGAAGATCTATCCTGAAGATGGGCAGTGGTCCTTCCAAAATGCTGGTTACTAGCTGTTACACAACACAGTGTAACATCCAAGAAAAAATAATGATCATCTCATTTTATTCCCAAACTATAACACACCACACTTCGTGACCTTGGCATTGCTACTTGTATCAAGATTGTCCTGATCAAAATAAACTGATGCAATCTAAAATAATATTTATTTATTACTACTTCTAGAATGCACTTGTTTTCCAGCCCTTAATTTCCATACACATACATGGTACAACAAAAAAAAGTTTTTGAACTGACAACAAGAAGTCACTATTGCTGCTAGCAAAAACTTCTACCACCATGTGTGTATATATAGCAGAGTCTGCTGAGTCATTTCCTACTTGTAATAAGGCTGTAGCCACTGACATAATCATTAAACAGAACACTTCTCTCTCTTTCTAACACTACCCATACACTAATTCCTGTGTTACAGTACAATAAGGCAGTACCTGATCCTCAAGAGTCTGATCACACTGCTCAGATAGGTCCATCATATACAGCACTGCAGCACGCAGGTGAGCCAGTGCTGTTACTGCCTGCATCTCTATCACATTACGGTCCTCTAGTGGATGGTCCAGGATTCCAGGTGTATCTATCACTTGCCAACGAAGGTATTTATAGTCTGTATGGCCTACATAGAGTGCCTTTGTTGTAAATGCATATGGCTGAACCTCCACATCAGCTCGTGTAATCTGTAGAGGCAAAAACAGCCATCATCATCATGAAACCAGTATTAGTTTTCAGAGATTCAAAATTATACACAGAACTTAGTAAATAACTTGCGTACACAAAATAAAAAATTATTCTTTATGTTCCTAATGTACAGCCAGTAAAAAGGCAAAACAAGGCTATCTCTATACAGGCCTGGACAGGCCCTGTGCGTTCTAGGAGGTTGAGACTCCCAAGATTCATAGAAAACAGGACGATGGCAAGGTTGTCAGCATTACGTACCAGCTGCCTCTACCCCCAGGAGACATCCCTGGTACTCATTTCTCTTAGAGGTTGAATCAACCCCATGGCCATAGTGCAGCTGGAAGGATTATGTCAATAAAATATGCCAGTGACTCCAACAGGAATCAAATCCACAACCTTCAGGCTTGTAGCACATACAGCCAGTACACTGCATTAAAAATTAAACATTCAGAGTCTATTATATTTGAGTTCCATTATGTTCACTGATATGACAGTTTGTACAGTGCAATAGAATGGTAACTCCCAACCCTAAATGTCTTTCCTTATTCTTTCATTCCTTGCAACAGAAACTTTTAAAAATGTACTCATGCTATTTCAGTGACAACCAGTAAATGGACAGAGGAATCTAAGCTACTTATCCTACTACACATCGGCACCACATCTTTTGTGTTTGTTGTGCTTCACAGAAGATGTGAAAGTATGGTCCAATTTGCAACAGTTAAAACAGGATCTGTATGTTTGAGAAAAATGCACGACCGAAATTAAATCATTACTGCTGAAGAACTTCTGAAGGGGTTTCATACAGTTCATTTGCTTTAATCATACTTTCTCTATATTTCACATCACTAGATTCACACCACGGTATACCAAATAATGTTCATTAGAATGGACTGCTCAAGCACCATTACAGCAGATTTTCACAGTACATTACTTCATTTCCTGCTAAACAGGCTCAGCATAGGCAGAAAAATGAAATAATACATTTAATTCCATTAAATTCTGTACAGTCATGATGATGGTATATTACTTTCAGGATTGCTCTGTTTCTGGACTATGCCCACATCTAGTGTTTCAAAAACAGCGTAACATTTTACAAACTGGGCTCAATTTTTGGACTTTGGGCTTCTTCTCTCAGACCCAACTCAGTACCTGTCTTCCCATCTTTTGGTCTGAGGAAAGAAACACATCCAGTTATTGACACATCAAGTTTTTTTTTAATAAAGACAATGGACCAGTCCAAAAATGAAGTAATCCTGAGTTTTAGTTGAGTTGTTCTTGCACAAAATCCAGTCCCCTCAAATTATAACTAAAAAATGCAAAAGGCAGAAAAGGCTCATATACTCTAGATGTCTACAATTATATCATCCCTATTTCACCTTCCAGTAAAATGCCATAGTGCTACATACCCTGTGTCATAGGAGATGGCTTTATTTCTACATTCATAATACATCTGCTGTGACCGTTCACATGTTAACATCATACAGTTCTCTCTGTAAAATCTGAAGTGATGGTGGCAATACGACCAACCAATATTTCAGGGATATGAAATTCAGTGCACTGGTATACTTAAGAAAAACTTTAAAAAGTTGTATTCCGTATCATAATTTTTATACACATGGCATCACTTGAAAACATTTAAAAGCCTAATTTATTTGCAAAAACCTTGTAGGCAAGGAAATTCAAATACAATTTTTAAAAAATGTTAACCTTAAAGTAAAATTTTAGTGCGAGTATGATGGAATGTGAGTAAAAGAGAATGGTCGCTGTGCAGAGTGAATGCCAGTACTACAGTAGTCAAAGAATCAGTGTTGCCAGATGTGTCAACACAAAGCAAACTTGTTACATAGTATACCTTGTTGATGAAACTTGACTTTCCAACATTTGGAAAACCACAGATGATGATAGTTCTAGTGTACGGGTCAATTGACGGAAGACGGGCAAGGTGCTGTCGCACTTCCTCCAGGTACTGCAAGTTCTGGCTTTGACGTTTCATTACAGTGGCCATCCTGGGAAATACATATGAATGGCACAAGAATGGGATCAGTGTTAATACAAAACAGAAGAAAGAAGTGCCAGTTCCAATTTCAAAGGATACAACTAAAAAAAAATATGGTCCAAAAAGTACTATGTCATGAATATGTCAGTAATAAAATTACATCAACTTTGATGTTTCAGTTCTTCTGGGTAATTGGTTCTTGACATTCTCTGAGACCACCACATTGTTTCAAAATGCAAAGGAACTGATTATGCAGTAACACAATGTCTTATCCCAAAGGAATTCAATATTCAGCACCACTACTGCAAACACCCAGAAACTGAGTATCAGTTTTATCACAATTCTTCACCAACCCTACATAATTCTGGACCTCACAATACACCTAGTAATGTAAGAATCCTACAGATGCCTTCATGAAACTGCCAACATCATACATACAGAAGGCACATCTGTGTCCCTGAGCATATGAAAATATGTACTTAGCTTGACAGCTGACATTCTGCTTCTCTGTTATTGCATTAAAAAATTAATTAATTAATTCATTATTTGAGGTGTTAACAGAATAAGAGAGCAAGAAAGAAATCCCCTTCAATGTTAATAAAAATCCAACTAGATGCAACAGTATGCAGATATTTATTTACTGCAAAGTCACTCTACATGTTTCGGGTGTCACAGCACCCATCATCAGGAGTACTAAAAACTGTAATTGCAGTCTCCAGTACAGGTACTGGAGGCTGCGGTTACAGTATTTAGTAATCCTGATGATGGGTGCTGTGACACCCGAAACATGTAGAGTGACTTTGCAGTAAATAAATATCTGCATACTGTTGCATCTAGTTGGATTTTTATTAA
>Ga0123355_10022712_pt1 | contig 10059 bp, 5 predicted proteins | sample TergutEmb28metaG_3_FD_89872 | JGI IMG/M metagenome (GOLD analysis project Ga0123355, IMG submission 89872) | Embiratermes neotenicus P1 segment gut microbial communities from Petit-Saut dam, French Guiana - Emb289 P1 | ecosystem: Host-associated > Arthropoda: Insects > Digestive system > Gut ...
GGGTTAAAAGCTATTGACTAAATAAAACGTGTAGAAAGTTGATTTTAAAATTTATGAGATAAATAGTAAACTGACAGTATATACATTTGTCCATATTTGTGTGAATTAACCCTCCTTTGTACGGGGATTGAGTCAGACTGTAAATGAATTTGTCAGAAACCGTTTATAAATGAAAAATGATTTCCTAATGATATCTTATAAATACATGCTCTTAAGTTCCATAGATCTATATTAAAATAAAAATTCATACTTTTAAGTTCCATGGATCTGTATTCCTATGGGTATATTGCAATTAAAATTTTATTGGCGGCTGTTTATTTTTGTGAAAAAGTAATTTAGGCATAAATATGTCTCCGTTAAACACGAAATTGTTTGTCTGAACGCATTTCAATTATTGGCTTTAAACTCGTTTCTGTTTGGTATGTAGGTACAACACCATTGTACCACATTTCACATACATAGCTACAGCGTTGAATTGCAGTCGTTTTTAGTTCTCTGTATCACACTTAAATATTCTTTTTCACTGTGCTACCACGTTGTTTTTTCGTATTCCATGCCATATCATAACAAATCTTTCATATTCACATTAAAAAATCTTACCAAATCAATATTAGTTATGATTTCTGTTTAAATTTAGACTACAAATTCTAGAAAATGAAGAATTAGAAAAAATTAAAATGCTGCCTATGTTGAGAACCTGTATTGGCGTACTCGGTATCAGAATTTTAAATTAGCTGTTCCCTTTTTTCGCCTTCATTTCACAAGTTTATGCGTCCACCCATTTGTTGCTGTCTCTAGAAAAGCACAAATTACTACGTTATGGTGCCCTGCAATGACATAAAATGTGTTGAAATGGGGGATCACACAGGCAGGAAGAGACGGACAGGTTTTTGATCTCATAAATTTATTTTATGACAAAAAGGAAAAACAAAATATTACACGACAATGTGTAAATTTTACGATTCAGAGTAGATTGTCTTTTAATTACATTTCATTATTTTATATCCTACTGCGTAGGATGGAGGAGCTCATGTCTGTAAGCAGAGATATGCTGGTGTTGTTCATTGGCCTTGAAACAAAACATTCGTGTTGTTACACATAATCAGTGCACTTTAGGGTCAGTACAAAATTACAGTGAACCACTTCTTCTGTGTGTGTTTGTGTGTATGTGTGTGTACGTGCGTGCGTGTGTATGTGTTTGTGTGTGTGTGTGTGTGTGTTTGATATATGTATGTTGTCTTAAAAGAAGAGGAATGCTAACCGTTACAACCGACTCTTACACTGTGAACCTTCGCACGAATCGTGTATACGCAAATAAATTGAACGAGAGAAATTATTATTATTATTATTATTATTATTATTATTATTATATCCTGAATAATTTCATAAAAATGTACCTGATGAACAAGTTTCCACGTGTCTGAAAGAAATCAACGAAAACGTGAATTGGGATATAAAACTATGGAGAATCAGAGAGAATTTTCTTCCTGTTGAGCAAAAAGCATTTGGAATTCTTTAAATGGGCTTGATTGCCTCTCTGAATGGTGTGTTCCTATTGTTTTGCTCAGCCACAGCAGTTTAAGTACGGAGTTAAGACAATAGAATGAAACACATCTACTTACGTTCACATTAATTCCATTTTATTTGATATAAACACCCTATCAATTTAGACCTATATAAGCGACACATTTCGAAATGTTGTGAAATAACGCAATAATATGTCAGTGACAGACGGTCCATTGCCATTAATAATGTGGTCAACCAAAAGAAATAAAATGAGACTTTACAAATGCGTACTGAAAACAGTTTTTGTGCTTTTTCCAGTTACGTACTGTCACAATAATTTCGGTGTTCGACAAATGTAATTAGTCATTAGCAGGATTTACCAATTCTCCACGCGTATTTCTTTTTCTGTGTGCAATAATGTGCTTTCTGTTTTATTTCCTGCCTGCTAGTTTGGACAATAAAAGAAGCAAATAAAACGGAGGTACCTACACAGATGGGGAGAGAAAGCTGCAAATGTTTTTCACTCGATGGGAAAAGAGACTTTAATAAACATTAAAGGCCCCTCTTTCCACTTTCGTGATGTTTCCCCCAACAAAGATGGGTACAGAGAAGCACAGTATGCCACATCTATACTGAACGGCAGGGCATGTACTGTACAACGCTGCATGAAAATGAAGTGAAATGTTCGCAGTACCAAGGTCATGCAGGTAGCTCTTCTTATTTCCATACTGAGGACAAACATTGAATAATGCAAACCATAAAAATATTTGTATGCAACAAACAGGCTAAAAGTCATATTTAAGGTACGCAAGAGGGTCAATGGGGAAGTGATGATAGCTCAAAAAAATTATGTTTTGCAAACAGTGAGGTGTAATATATCTAAAAATAGTACACATAAATTCGTTTTCTGTCTCATAGGAAACACAGAATATATCTGTCATAGAACTTATGTGTTAATGATGATTTGAATGAGAACATTACGGTTATTTGGGAACATCATTCTAAGCATTCTGCCGTACGTGGGAAAATAAGCAGGACTATTTAATACTATGCGTAAAATGTGTAGTCATAATTTTGCACTAGTATGATACGCCCTTCTCCGACAAAGCCGTGTATTTGTTTTTCTTTCTGCATAAAACATCCAATGAAAAAGGCTTGCACGGCTGTGACAAGATTGTCTTGTCAGGAAACATGTACGGCTGTAACAATATGTCTTGCAAGAAAACTTGCACGGCTGTGGCAGCATTGTCTTGTCAGGAAAATTGTACGGCTGTGACAGTATGTCTTGTCACGAAACTTGCACGGCTGTAACAGTATGTCTTGCAAGGAAACTTGCACGGCTGTGGCAGTATTGTCTTGTCAGGAAACTTGCACGGCTGTAACAGTATGTCTTGCAAGGAAACTTGCACGGCTGTGGCAGTATTATCTTGTGAGGAAACTTAGATTCCTCATCTCCGAGTTTGATGCAAAGAGGACGGCGAGTATTTTTATAAGTATTATCTACATGTGACTCTGCCGTTACTGTTTGGTTTTGCGTATAAAACCTGGGATGAAAGTAATATGGATAATATAAAGAGATCCCACTACTTGCACTTTTATTATGTCTTTTCTAAAATACTTCACATAGAATACATTAAAAACACATAATCTTAACTAAAATTATCTCCTACATGTTTCAGTCATCGTGTGAACATCATCATGGAGTCTTTCTTAAAACATGTTTCCTAAAAGAAGTTGCTAAAATTTATTACTTGTTTTTGATGTGGCGACATGTATGTGTTTGCTTATGTGCCTTCTGATACTCTGTTGATGTTTCTACAGTGGCTGGAGCTGTTTCAGTATTGATGTATCGTGTGTCTGACCATGGTGCCTGTATACAGTTGTGTAGTATATTGTCTTCATATGGTAGCTGTGCAAGTAGTTGGATCTCTTTATATACACAGACTTTTGCACGGAAAAATGAAAATAATATAAATAATATTTCTGGTTGAGGGTCTCATAGTTCTGTGGCCGAACGTTGTTTGCACAATTATTTACGAGGCAAAACAATTGCTAGCCCTCAGTTACGGGCGGTTCGAAGCCACCCTTATACATTAAAATGACGACTAAATGCAGTGCACAAATCTCGAGTGCTTGAGGTCCGTCATAAAACTCACAGAAGAGGTCCATTCAAGAAACATTTAGTGAAGTGCGGAATGTCATTGCTCCAGAAATCTTAACTTTCGAATACCCTGTGAACAACCGACATAGAAAATAATAGTCTAGCTGGCTAATTCATAAAATACATGGACTACTTGAAGTACTAGTAATGTAACAGAAGATGAAAGGGCACTCGCCTGACGCCGCCAAAAATTGAACCCAAAGTGACAAAAGAATTTTCCGTTCTGACCAACGAGAGTTCGACGCTCTCATTCAAGTAAATACTTTAGCCGGGATGAGACATTCGGCTGGATTAAGCAAGCATTCCGAGTTCGTAACATTCAATTGTATATCATAGTGAGCTGTACTCACAAGAATGTGCATGATTAACAGAGGAGGAGGATGAGTGTCTACTGAGGTGCGCTAGGGATCATATCATTAGCCAAGCAGTTGTAGTGATTCATGGGCCATCTAAGTCTTAAAAGAATTAACTGGTCTCCAGAAAGAGAAAACGGCCATAGTAAAATTAAAATTCAGAAGTAACCAAAAAATATATTTGTCAGATTCGGTGAACTCCACGCTATCCGGAAGAAGTCTCACCTACTACACTGATCTACAGATGGGCACAAAAAGTACGTGGATGATGAGCGTGTAAAATTATTTCCTTTTGCTCTCAAACTGGCAGTACTCTTCCAGGGACTAAAATGTGTTTAAGAATGCTGCGTTTTGAAAGCGTTGTGGTCCTTTGTCACCAAAACCTGGCAATTTTGTTAAGTCTTTTATTACTACGTACTTTGGCATTAGCGACAGCAAAGTGAATTTTCGAACGTCCTGTACCACACCCCATTGTCACACGCAATAAGAGTACCGTGTTATCTTACACACAAGAAATTTCGCCTCGCTCCTTTAGATGGAAGAGCCGCATAATGACATTTGACGCGGGAAGTAAATAATCACATGATGCAGGCAGTTTGACAGTTCTCTGCAGCACGCAGACAGTTTCTTCTACAAAGATTCCTCCTTTCTGTGACTTCCTCATACCCGCTCCACACACACTTAGAGTACCGTAAATATTTGTGTCATCCTTATCGGTTTTAGCTACCATTGTGGTCTTGTAGATTCACTGTCTTCGCATGTATCTATGTGCAACAATTTTATCATTATGATCATCTTTGTCGTCATCATCATCATCATCATTATCATAAATATCATCTTCATCACCAAGCTTCCTCCGAGAAGTGTTATATATATATATATATATACATATACATATATGTAACATTCTTTATGTGTCTGCTATCTTACACAGGATGGGCAGAATGACGCCGTGCATCGGTGAAAGGCAGGTTCTGCACTCTGTCGGAAGTGAAGAAGTCCCGTACATAAAACCCTGTAGGTGGCATACGTGACCTCTGTCACATGCCGTTCATGATTATTTCTGCCGTTTACAAAATTCAGTACTGTGGATTCATTAAGATTTCCAGTTATGACTACAAGTATATTGCAATTCGGACACCTACACGGAGACTTGTTGCTCAATCTGTACAAGGCAAACTTCTACGTATTGAGCCCCTGTCCCCACAGTTCACACTCCTTAATTACTGACAATTGGACACAAATATATTTGTCTCAAAATGTGTAATTTAGGCACAAGTACTCAAATTTTCGAATTTATGATATTCTCTCTTTATGCGCGTCAAATTTCTTGCTCTTCCACATACCAAACCACCTATCATTATTATGCCTTACACGACTTACTTATTTGTTTCAGTGTTAAATTTTTTCTTTATTAAAATTTTTAATTTCGTTAATATTGTGATGTGTGTATGGGAACTGGGTTAAATCAGTGATTCGGGTCGCTACGTATTTACCGGCTTGAGGACTGTGACATCGAGGTAAGAGTTCTGGAAACTGCAACAGACATTTTTCTTCTCCAAAATGTCGCTAAATCCTGTTAAGTATTGGGAATTGTTTAGCGGGGGTAAAATACCGGAGTGTCAATATGATTACGCCTTCTGTCCAGTGTCAAGATCAAGATCGGACAAGTTTTCGGGAATTTCATCTTTATGCATGGGAAATTAAGACTATAAACAAAATACTTCATGCGAATTTCCATTAAGCGTTCAGCTTTCCTTCCAATAGAAATAATATAAATATGGGTTAATGCGAAAAGAGTTGATGGCTGTAAACAACGTATCCATTTGCATTTCCTTCCGTTTGAAGCCGGTGTAATAGCTTGTGGTTATTGCCAGACGTATTCTCGTATCGAAAAATGACTTACTGTTGCAACATCAACCCTAAACACAAAAAAGATATTAATTCGTCTACTATATACAATGATTGTTCTTGATAAACTATTTTCTACATGTTATTTTCGGTAATTATCGTAAATTTTAGGATGATATTTGTCTTGCCTGCAAAAATTCAAGCGTATCAAGAACTGATATAAATGACCTAACAAAAAAGAGACTAAGCTTGGAAGGGGTTGACTGTATATGTATTTTATTCTCATTGTTCCGGCTTACATTATCAAGTATTGTACATTTTCTATGTTGTAACTGATACTCGCCTCTTGGACTTGTCATCGTGGTTATTCGGAAATCACGCACAAGGAGTGGGATCATTATCAGAGGAATGGGCGAAGAAGGATGAATGCACGAGAAATTAAAACAGTTTTGTTTTGGAAAATTTTTATTCTACGGATGTAATTCTTGATGTTATTATTTTGCTTGTTCAACTGCATGGAATAATACTCAACTAAGATTTTCAAATAGGGCTCTCCCTGTCTCTGTCAGTATTCGAACCAGGCAGATTCTGAATATAAATAGGAACCTTGAATTTTAAGGTAACGTACTGGGTGACAAGGTCGAAACCTGAAGGCTGAATGGTGAAAAGACAGAAGTTTTTAGGCATAAATATGTTGTACACGTAAGGAAAATGCAAGTTTGTTGTGGATACAAGAACCAGGGAAAGGAAGGCTTGGACTCTGTTTAAGGTTTGAGTTCATTTTGCTCTTCAGTAGTGTTTTATGCCTGTTCCTGCAACTCTGTTTGCCCTTTATGTTATAAACACACAGAAGATTTTTTATTGGAGTACAAAACCCTATTTTGTTAATGTGTTTACATTGATGCTGACATGGGAGTTGGAGAAATCGATGCAATCTCTCTGGCAACCGGATTGTTATTGAATGTGAGACTGACTGTTGGGCTTCTCTCACCAGTGGCGTCTTAAAGGAGTCAGGCTTCGTTCATTAAAACGTTTCCCTTCATTTAGTTCAGCTCCTCAAAGTTATGTTTTCATCATTACATTCAGGAGAAAACAGCGTGGCTCTAGAGTGTTCTGCAATAAAACTTACACTAACCAACTACACAGGCCAGACTCGGTTAAGAAGTACTAGCCGATAGATAGATCGATAGATCAATCAATCAATCAATCAATCAATAAATCAATTATGTCGTGTGTGCATCTCAAATATTTATTGCCACTTTCAAAGCAGCGTGACATTATTTCCTACTTTGGACCAAGGCAATCCAGTTCACTAACCCGTATTTATTTAACCTACATTCTAATACTCTATTTTCGCACACATTTGTTTCTTCAACGCTGCCTCTTTTCATTTTTTTGCGGCCAAGGTTTTAGAAGTTTTTTCCATTTCGTTTTTCGTGCTGGATACAATGAATATCAAATTCCTCTTTATTCTATGGCACAAATAATATTGATTAATGTCAAATTAATGTTGTTTCTGTGCATGCCATGAAGGCATATGGTAGAATAGTGGTGTAGATTCACTCATTATTAACTTTGGAACTGGTTGGCTGTGGTCAGCTTCAAGTTCCTGTTGCTTAATTCCGTATAAAATTTCGGATACAAGCTGACTTGGAGGTTGGGTGGGGTCCAGAAACTTTCTTGATATTTGGGGAGGAGAGGAATATCTTGCAGCATCCAGGAATTGAACCATGTTTTCTCTGTTGTGCAATTTACCAGCTAAGGTAAAGCGGTTCCACTAATACTATAAACAAGAGAATTTGTAGAACTTCTCATTACGCCGAAATTTAGGTGTCCTGACTAAGAATCTGTCTGAGCTACAAATGTGAATACCTTCCTCAGTACCTTCTCATTGACAATCCTGTATATTCTCCCTTCGCACGGCAAACCGAAACACAGGTTATGCGACAAGTAAGTTAACAGTTCTTTGGGGCTATGTTTTAATCTCCAAGTTTTTAGAATAGCTGGTATGTACGCTTTTGTTTAGCGGGTGGTAAACAATGAAAATTGAACTGGATGGCGGTTAATGTTTCGCACTAATTGACGTCATTAATGAACTCTCGATATGTTATGTTTATTGGACCGTGCATCATCTTGATAGTTGAGTAAAGAGAGACCAACTTGAGCACTGAATAAAGTAATGATGAAACAAGTGGCATCAAGTTGGTCTCTCTTTACTCAACTATCTCGATATGTTATTTACATGTTCAAATATCTGTATTTTTCCGCATTTTCAAAACACCAATCAGCTTTCTTTATGGTTGCAATGTTTTGACTTTTTCTGTAGTTTTGTATGAAATTAATGTCTTTAAAGCGTCTCGACTTAACCAGTTATAAAGAAGAAAGTTGTGAGGCTTACCTGAATAAAGTTTACTTTCTTAAAATACGTTTTAATTTTCTTGTCTAGTTTCGTAGGCACAGAAAATATCATCTAATTATATCTTTGTATATTACTCGCCTCATAACTAAATAAGAGGTTTTTGGGGTTTTGTAAGTAGCTGATTATCAGTGTCATTGTTTTTCACCAGGTCGGATTAGTGCAGAATATCTAATCAGAAATATAAATTTACTTTGAAAGTTACATAGATGATTGCAGCGTATTCGTCCCTAGTAATGCTGTGCATTTAAGCCTACCAGAAAAATGGTGGATACATTTTTTCGTATGATAATAAAGAGAAACCCTCTTCCATAATTAGTATAAAATATTATCTTTCCTTTTATGATATGGCACAATAACAAATTTTCTTATTCCCTTTTACATATGCACCTGATAGAGGATGAAATAACATAGAAGTCTGTGCTTACGGATAAACTTTTTTGGTATGCTGTTTTCAAAGGAACTAGGAAATACAGACTACGGAATTTTCCAAAGTCGGGAAAACGTCTACGATAAGTATGCTATAATACTTACTTACTTACTTACTTACTCCATGGTGCAGAGTCCTTCTTGAGAAGCTAACTGGTTTGCAACTAGTCAAGAAATTCCCCGCATTTCACGGAACCCGAAGGTTCATTATTGCACTCACAAACGTCCGCCACCTGTCTATATCCTGGGCCAGCCCAATCCAGTCCATATTCCCTCATCCCACCTCCTGGAGTTCCACCCTAACATTATCCACCCATCTACGCCTAGGTCTCCTCAGTGGTCTCCTTCCCTCCGGTTTCCCCACCAAAATCCTATACGCCCCCCTCTCCTCACCCATACGCGCCATATGCCCAGCCCATCTCATTCTTCTAGATTTTATCACCCGCACAATATTGGGTGAGGTTTACAAGTCATTTAGCTCCTCGATATGCTATAATATTCATTTAATTTTGTGTACAGTAAGTACAGTAAGTACAGTAAGTACAACTCAATATCTGTAAACGGTTAAATAAAAGATGCTTACTATAAAAAGAATTGTATTATGCAATGGTGTTTTAAATACATGGGATTAAAGTACCAAAATACCAAATACCGAACTCAATTGTTTATGCTATAAAATTTGCTGCTTCTTTTTCCAATTAAAATGTATCCTTCGGTAGCTAAGTTGCAGCACACTGTAGGACCCCAGAATGTGTCATTGGCTTCCCTATGTTTCTGTTAAACAAACTGCTGCAGACAGAGTGCTGAAAGCACAGAGCTTACAGTACTCTATGTCGTAAATTACTGAAATGGAAGCTTTCTTCTGTAATGCAACTGAGACAATAAATCTAGCATTGCAGCAATATTATTTACTTTTATTACAACTTGCGACACATTTATTGTTTAGGAATATCGAAAGGCAATTTTAGGCTTCAATGACTACAACCTTTGGAATGAAATATGTTATGGCAAGAAAGATGCTGTGTTATATTGAGGATTATTGTTACAGCTCGGATGATGTGTGTGTGTGTGTGTGTCTGTCTGTATGTGTGTTTGCTCGCGCATACACACATACAGACAGACAGGCAGACACAGAGGCATATCGATAGTAGAAAACTAAGAGACCGACTTGATGTCACTAGTTATTAAGTTTTATTTCACTTAATCTATGCTCAACATGTTTCGGACATTAATACATCCATCATATTTGAGGAAATTTTCAATCATCTGTTGAGAAAATTCATGTGTCATTAAAATCTGACAAGAATAACGGTTATTTCACACGAAGACCAATTCTTCTTCGA
>Ga0123355_10022713_pt1 | contig 10059 bp, 6 predicted proteins | sample TergutEmb28metaG_3_FD_89872 | JGI IMG/M metagenome (GOLD analysis project Ga0123355, IMG submission 89872) | Embiratermes neotenicus P1 segment gut microbial communities from Petit-Saut dam, French Guiana - Emb289 P1 | ecosystem: Host-associated > Arthropoda: Insects > Digestive system > Gut ...
GTCTTCCCTAATTTAAGTGCCTTAATCATACTTTGTTTTATTTCGTTTGGTGTGTCAAAATCCGGTTCACCAAGTGTTAAAATATGCTTCGCTCCAAGTTTCATCGCCATTAGACTAAATTTCCTAATCAAACTCTCCTCAGCTTCTCTCAGACGATTATTTAACAATTCTTTCACATTAGGCACCTCCTGCTTTATGTTATATGTAGTTATTATTCATAATATACGCGACTACTATTCAATTCTACCAAATACTATCTTTGTTCGCAAGAAAAAAGATTATGTTGTTATACACTTTCATCTTTGCATGTATTTGAAAGAATTAAATAGTGAATGTTTCATCATTCAAAATTAGGGGTTGCAATTCATTCGATTTTCTGGTAAAATATCCCTGCTAGATATCTGCAAATTTATACCAGATATTTAAGTTATATAAACCAAATAGATATAGTTTGAACCGCAGTAAAAATGCTTGAGAATATATTTTCCAAGAAATAACCCTTGGTTAAGTGTCATTGTCCTCATGTTAGATTTTTAAAGTGGTTTTTGTTATACCTATTTAATAACAAAGGAGAGATTTAAATGTTAAAAAAGAAGAAGTTTTTATTTCTAGCAGCATTTTTAGTGTTTACACTAGTCTTAGTTGCTTGTGGAAATAATAATGACGAGCCAGCAGATGGTCCAACTGATGCTACTGATACTACTGAGGTAACGGGTGATCCAACTGATTCTACTGATGAACCATCAGTTGCGGGTGGAGTTAATGTGAACGGTTATGCTGATGAATTCATCATTGGAATGGGTGGAAATATTGGTCAACTTGACCCACATGCTCAAAACTTAACACCATCAGCACAGGTGCTTGTCCATGTACTGAACAGATTGGTATTTCAAGATGCTGAGATGAATATCCATCCAGAACTTGCAACAAGCTGGGAGCAATTAGATGATCGTTCATGGCAATTTGAACTAAGAGATGATGTTTATTTCCATAATGGAGATAAGTTAACAGCAAATGACGTAGCATTCTCTTTTAGACGTGGAGTGCCTCAGTCACAAGTTGAGCCTGTAATTGGAATGATAGATGTAGACGGGATTGAAGTTTTAAGTGATTACTCAATCATTATTAGAACTGCTGAGCCATTTGCACCATTCTTAGCTCACTTAGCACACCCAGCAGCATCGATTCTGCCTGAAAGTGTGTTCGCTGATATCGCAGTAAGCCCTGATGATCCTGTGCCTTACTCATATATCATTGGTTCTGGACCTTATCGCATTGTTGAGCATATTTCTGGAGATCAGTTAGTAATGGAACGTGTTGACACTTACTGGAGAGAAACTCCAAACATCAGACGAATCGTAAAGCGCATCATTCCTGAGCCAGCAGCACGTACAATGGCACTTGAAACAGGTGATGTTGATGCAATTGCAGCGCCACTTGTACAAGATATCGCAAGATTAGAAGCTGACCCTAATGTTAATGTTCTTTATATTGATGGTTTAGGTGTAGAGTATGTTTTAATGAATACTGAAATCATCTCTGATCCACGTGTTCGTCAAGCAATTAACTATGCTTCAAATGGTGAACAAATTGTTAACGTAATATCGGAGGGAACTGCGGCTTATGCAACTGGTTGGGTTAATCACCTTACTTTTGGTCACAACCCTAACTATGTAGGATTCCCATTTGATGTTGAACGTGCGCGTGAATTAATGATAGAAGCTGGTTACTCAGGTGAAGCTGGTGCTGCTGATTTATCATTTAACATTTATGCAAATGGTGAAAATCTAGTTCGCCAACAAGCGGCAACAATTCTTCAAGAGCAGTTACGCGAAATCGGAATTGAGCTTTCAATTCAAACGCCTGAATTTAACACAATGATGACTGGAGTTATTGCTGATGGTGCTGCACCAATGGCAACATTAGGATGGGGAACGGTAACAGGAGATGCAGATTATGCATTATTCCCATTGTTCCACTCTGCAGCAATTGGTGGTACAAACCATGCACGATTCAGCAATGCTGACTTTGATGATCTAGTTGAAAGAGCTCGTACTTCTACAGATCCTGCTTATCGTGAAGCAAGGTACTGGGAGGCTCAGGAAATTTTACGCGAATATGCACCATGGATTTTACTATCTAATAATGTTATCCGTATTCCAGCGCAAACAAATGTTCGAGGAGCAATTCTCATGGCTCACCAGTCTCACATCTTCAGCAATGTTTATTTCGTATCTGAATAGTAGTGATAGTAACAAAAAAATCCTGACTTTTTTGAAAAATTTGAAAAAGTTAGGATTTTTTAATGCAAAAAAAATTGACGCTTATTCCAAAACGTCAGTTTATTCTGCTTCTGTACTAAATAACGAAACATTCCCATTCAAATCCATTACATAAATACTTCCAGTTCCAATTTGTCGATAGAAGATGTGATCACCAACAACTGCAAATGTAAAAACATCATCTGAAAGAAGTCGTCGGTGCTTCGCATCAATATCTATTAAATAAAGGCTTCCGTATTGAGTGCTTACAATAACATAATCATTAATGATGTTAATACCTGATGCACTAGAGATTCTGCCTAAATATTCTTGTTCATTAGTCTCAAGATTAAGAGAGAAAATGGAGCTTTCTATTAATGTCCAATCTCCAGAATGTATCCAAAAAATAGAGTTCCCATCATACGTCCAACCACGCTCCATATAAGGATTAAGCCTTCCATAATGTAAAAAATCACCCGTTATCAATCGCCTATTTTCGCCTGCAAAATCAACTTCAAGAATGTTACTCCTTACAGAAAAAAGGATGCGATCATTGTCTATATCGGCAAAAAATTCCCGAACTCTATCTTCTATCCACACTTCTGATTCGCCGCTTTCGAAATCAAACCGATAAATGTTTCCATCTACTCTAGGAAACGGTACATGTCTATAGAAATTCCAAGCATGCAGACGGTGAAACATAAAATCATCAAATTTTACAAAGGAACCAACATCGTGCTCTATTATAGTGTTGTGAGTCGTTTGTTCAAAATCATACTTTTCAAAATTACCACGCTGTCGTGTGTAATAAAGCGCACTGTTTGCAATGTGTATTTGAGTAAGGCGCATCGGCCTTCCTGTCCCTGTAGGAGGATATATCACTTGGTATGTTTCCAAATTATCTGAACAAATCAATCTGACTTGCCCATGACCTAAATGGCTATAGATTTCGCCATCAAAAACGCCAATTAAAAGCCCATTATAATAATTTGTTCGGTTAATAAAAGTTGCATCAAATTCAGGATCAATTTCAATGGTCATCTCGCTAAGTGGAATCACGTTTCTTTCAAAATTAGATTCTACACTAAAGCCGTCTGAGTAAAACCAATCCGCAACTTGAACATTTCCTGCGAAAACAAACCACCATATCATAAATATGATTACTCCAAAGACACCAAAGTAAACGCCTGTCAGCTTTCTTTTACTTGGCTTTCTTTCACAAAATGGGCAGACCTTGGTATTTGGACTAATTTCTTTTTTACAAAATTTACATTTCATCGTTATCACCACATTTTTAAAAAGATGCTTGAATTTCAAGCACCTTTAAAAGAAATAATTAAATTGTTCCTATCCTAAATTCACCCGCATAGTGACAAGCAACAAACTGCTCATCACCAACATCTCTTAACTCTGGTTCCTCAGCTAAACACTTATCTGTTACATGACGGCAACGACCAGCGAATCTGCACCCTTTTGGTGGGTTGATCGGGCTTGGAACATCTCCCTCAAGAATGATACGTTCTCTTTCAGCTCCCAGTTTCGGTAATGGAATCGCTGAGAGTAATGCTTGTGAATATGGATGAAGTGGATCATTAAAGATTGTTTTGTAATCAGCAAGTTCAACGATTTTACCTAAATACATAACGGCAATTCTATCACTCACATGCTTAACAACGCTTAAATCATGAGAAATGAAAAGGTAAGTTAATCCGAACTGCTCTTGCAAATCCGCCATTAAGTTTAAGATCTGAGCTTGGATTGATACGTCAAGTGCAGATACCGGCTCATCTAAAACAATAAATTTTGGCTTTAGTGCTAATGCACGTGCGATACCAATACGCTGACGACGCCCACCATCAAGTTCGTGTGGATAAGCATTCGCAAGTCTTGGTGCAAGACCAACGGTTTCCATCAATTCCTCAACACGCGCATTTCTTTCAGCCTTAGTTGAAAAAACTTTATTTACAATTAACGGTTCAGCGATGATCTCTGAAACAGTCAAACGTGGATTTAATGATGCATAAGGATCTTGGAATACAATTTGCATTTCCTTACGCATTTCACGCATTTCACTCTTCTTTAATTTATTGATGTCCTTCCCATCATAAATAACTTCACCTTCAGTTGCATCAAGCAATCTGATTAGCAAACGACCAGTTGTTGATTTCCCGCAACCAGATTCACCTACTAGACCTAGCGTTTCACCTTTATTAATGCGAAAGCTAACATCATCAACAGCGTGAACCAGTCCTTTAGCAGTGTTGAAGTATTTCTTTAAATTGTTCACTTCAATTAGTTTTTCAGACATGATTAGATTCCTCCATTAATATTAGTTTAAACCACCTGGTTCAAACGCTAAACATTTCACAAAATGCCCTGGTGCAATTTCAGTATTAGCAGGCACAACATGTGAGCACTTTTCAGTTGCTTTTGGACAACGTGGGTGGAATGAACATCCACTTGGCAAATTCGTTGGATCTGGCATTAAGCCTTTAATTGGCTTTAGGCGATCCTCATCAGTATCTACGGATGGAATTGATCCAAATAGTCCAAGCGTATAAGGATGCGATGGTGTTGTGAATAAACTTTCAGTTGTTGCATACTCAACAACACTTCCCGCATACATAATCGCCACTTTATCACAAACCTCAGCAACAATACCAAGGTCATGAGTAATCATTAACATGGATGTTTCTAATTCTTTTTTTAACCTAGCCATTAAATTTAAAATTTGAGCTTGGATTGTTACATCAAGTGCTGTTGTTGGCTCATCAGCGATTAATAAAGCAGGTTCACACGCAAGTGCCATCGCAATAACAACGCGCTGTTTCATTCCACCACTAAATTGGTGCGGATAATCAACATATCGCCCGCCGGGGATCCCTACTAGTTCAAGCATATCAATTGTATGCCTGATCGCTTCTTTCTTACTCACTCCACGGTGCAGTTGAATGACTTCAATAATTTGATCTCCAACAGTCATAACTGGATTTAATGCAGTCATTGGATCCTGGAAAATCATTGAAATCCTATTACCACGGATTTTACGTAGTTCGGCAGGCTTTTTCTTTAATAAATCTTCGCCTTCAAAGAATATCTCACCACTGGTGATTTTTCCAGGAGGTGATTCAATTAAATTCATAATGCCCAAAGCAGTTGTTGTTTTACCAGCGCCAGTCTCACCTACAAGACCAAGCGTCTCACCTTTTGCAATTTCAACATTCATGTCGTTAACAGCCTTAACAACACCACCATCATCATTTGCGATGTATTCAATAGATAAATTTTTAATTTCTAATTGCTTTTCACTCATCTAATCATCAGCCTCCTATCGTTTTTGCTTCGGATCAAGTGCATCTCTTAATCCATCACCTAATAAGTTTAATGCAAGAATCGTTGTCATAATTGCAAGACCTGGGATTACTGTTACATGCCAATGATCACGTAAATTCATGCGGCCTTCTGAGAGCATTGTACCCCACTCAGGTGTTGGCGGCTGAATACCTATACCAAGAAAGCTTAATGCTGCCGCTGTAAGAATAGCACCCGCAACACCAAGTGTAGCTTGTACGATGATTTGTGCCATTGCATTAGGCAAAATATGCTTGAAAATAATTCTTAAATCTCCTGTCCCAACAGCCTTAGCAGCTTCAACAAATTCTTGGTCACGAACGGTTATGACCGATGCACGCACAACACGCGCCTCAACAGGAATCATCCCAATCGATACTGCAATCATCACGTTTGTAAGACCATGCCCTAGTATTGCAATAATTGTAATTGCAAGCAAGATCCCTGGGATTGCAAGGATGATATCCATAATACGCATCACAGCATTATCAAGTAACCCGCCATAATAACCTGTAATTGCACCAAGAAACCCTCCAATAAAGGTTGCAATACCGATTGAGATTAAACCAACTTGTAGCGAGATTCTTGAACCGAAAATAATACGGCTAAACATATCGCGCCCTAAATGATCTGTTCCAAACCAATGAGCTCCACTCGGCGGCTGTAATCTGTAATCTAAATTCTGACGAGCATACTCGTACGGCGCAATAAATGGTGCAAAAATTGCGAGGATAACTAATATTAAAATAATTACCAGTCCAGCCATTGCCATCTTATTTCTTCTAAAACGCGCCCATACCATACTCAATTGGCTACGTTTTTTAGCAGTCTTAACAGTAGTTTCTTTAACTTCTTTATTCATCATCAAATTCTCCTTTTTCTTAGAATGAACATTACCTATATTGTGATTTCACACGTGGATCTACAAATCCATATAGAATATCCACTAAAAGATTTACGATGCTAAAACTCAATGCGACAAACAATACACTACCTTGGACAACTGGGAAGTCTCGCTGATTAATCCCATCAATCATCAGACGCCCTAGACCAGGAATGGTGAATACTGTTTCAGCAATAAGTGCCCCGGTTATTAAGAACCCAAATTGAAGACCGATAACTGTAATAATAGGAATTAAGGCGTTTTTAAGTGCATGCCTATTAATAACTATTCTTTCTGTTTGTCCTTTTGCACGCGCTGTTTTAATATAATCTTGTCCAACTACCTCAAGCATGCTTGAACGCGTCATCCGTGCAATCATTGCTGCAGAACTTGTTCCGAGTGTAATCGCTGGAAGTATTAAATACCTTATTCCATTCAGTCCCCCAAATGGAAGCCAACCTAGATTCACCGAGAAAAGAAGAATTAGCAATAACCCTTGCCAGAAACCTGGCATGGAAACACCAATCAATGCCAAAAACATTGAAACATTATCAAATATTGAATATTGCTTTGTTGCCGAAATAATACCAATTGGAATACCGATCACGACAGAAACAACAACTGATGCGAGTGCTATCTGCAAAGTTGCAGGAAATCGCGTTACAATTTGATCCATTACGCCAAGCCCAGTACTAAAAGAATAACCAAGATTTCCGTGAAAAACAAGATTACCTAGCCAACGAAAATATTGAACGAGAAATGGATCATTAAATCCCATGATTTCGCGTATTTCTTCGATTGCCTCAAGTGACGCAAGTTCTCCACCCGCCAGCGCAACTGCTGGATCACCAGGCACTAAGTGCATCATTGAGAAAACAATAAAAGAAACACCGAGCATAACCGGTATCAGTAATAATAATCTTCTCAAAATAAATTTATGCATATTTACCAATCCTTTCAGGAAATTAATCCTTCACATAACTCTTACTTGTGATACATATTTAACTATTCCGATTATAGCTGATGAAAGGGTTTTTTGCAAGATACAAACGACATTTTCTTACGGAAAACGCTAGTCATTTTTCGAAGATGACTATAGAAAATTCATAAAATTCTTCTAATTAAAAAAGATCGCTATGAAGACATTAATTTCGGAAAAATTAATTACATCTGAATACATCATTCATTATCACTGTACAGTATATTACAATATTACAATTCACATTATTCAAACATTTTCATCTTGTCATTAAAGCGGGTTTGTGATATATTATTTAGAACCTATATTACTATAAGGATGTGTAAAATAGATGACACAACAAGATATAACAACTGAATTATTGAGCAGAGATGTTAAACTGCTAGGTAGTATGCTAGGTGAAGTTTTGCTAACTCATGGTGGCAAAAAACTTGTAAGTACGGTTGAGACAATAAGAAACCTATCAAAAACAGCACGCTTTAATAAAAACATAGAAGTTTATAATGAACTTAGAAATGAAATTGGCAAACTTAATGGTGAGGTGCGTCAAGATGTCATTCGTGCTTTTGCGACGTTTTTTCATTTAATTAATGTAGCTGAGCAAAATCATCGTATTAGGCGAAATCGTCAGTATCAATTAGAGGATACAAAAACGGATCAACCATTCTCGATTGAGAACGCCATTTTAAATTTAAAGGATGCTGGGTACACGGCTCATGATATTCAACAAGCATTACCCCATCTTTCATTGGAACTCATTATGACGGCGCATCCGACTGAAGCAACAAAGCGCCAAGTGTTAGAAATCCAAAAGCGCCTAGGACTACTTTTGAAAGAGTTAGATAATCCAATTTTGACCGAAAAGGAAGTCGAATTTGTTAAAGAAAATATCCTAAATGAGGTTGCGATTCTGTGGCAAACAAATGAACTACACAGCAAAAAACCATCTGTTCCAGATGAAGTTAAAAGTGGTCTGTATTATTTTGATGAGACGCTTTTTGAGGTGCTCCCAGATGTTCATCGTGAGCTAGGGATCAGTCTCAGGAAACATTTCCCAGAAGAAACATGGAAAATCCCTAATTTCCTACGCTTTGGCTCATGGATTGGTGGCGACCGTGATGGCAACCCATTTGTCACTCATGATGTCACATGGAAAACTCTTGAGTTACAACGTAATTTAATCCTTAAAAAATATTTAGAAGCATTCGACTACTTAATTGATCGTTACAGCTATTGCACAACGCGAATCAAGGTGAGCTCGGATTTGATCCAACTCATTGTCAAAAAAGAAGATAGATATCTTGATGATGATGCAAAGTGGCCAGTTGAAACAGAAATGTATCGCCGCGCCCTAACTTTTATGCGCTACCGATTAACGCAAATCGGAGTATCCGAAGATGGTTATAAGCGGGCAGATGAATTACTAAAAGAAGTTAAAATTATTCGCGAAAGCTTAAAACATCATCTACCAACGCAAGATGAATTACGTCGGATCAATCGTTTCATTCGTCAAATCGAATTATTCGGATTTCATCTAGCCTCATTAGAAGTCCGTAATCATAGCGGAGAACACGAAGCAGCTATCACTGAAATTCTTGCTAAAGTAAACCTCGCTAAAGATTACGCAAGTTTATCAGAGGGAGAAAAAATTAGCGTCCTTAATAATGTGCTAATTGACCCACGCCCAATGCTTCTTCTTAGCGAAAGCTATTCAGAAGAAACGCGCGAAGTCATCGCAACATTTAAAACGATTAAGCGTGCCCACGATGAATTTGGATCAGTTGCCATCCCGATTTATCTCATCAGTATGACACAATCAGCAAGTGATTTGTTAGAAGTCCTCGTCCTTGCAAAAGAAGTTGGACTCTACTATCTCCATCCAGATGGGCATGTAACAAGTACGCTCAACATTTCACCGTTACTCGAAACAATTGATGACTTAACTGCAGGGCAAGCCATCATGCGAGAAATGTTTGAAATGCCATTATACAGACAGCACCTCGAACTTCTAGGTAACAAGCAGGAAGTCATGCTCGGATACTCAGATGGTAGTAAAGATGGTGGAACGCTAACCGCAAACTGGAAATTATATCAAGCTCAAATTGAAATTAGTGCACTCGCTAGCGAGTATGGTATTCACATTAAATTCTTCCATGGACGCGGAGGTTCTTTAGGACGTGGTGGTGGACCCCTGAATAGAAGTATTGTATCGCAGCCAGGGCAAACTGTCACGAGCGGAATTAAGATCACCGAACAAGGCGAAGTATTGGCATCCCGCTATTTGCTAACGGATATCGCAACTAGAAGTCTTGAGCAGGCAGCGTCTACCCTTCTCCAAACTGTTACAGCAGCATTAAAAATTGCAGGCGCTGACAACCCAGTTTATCAGGAACAATACTGGCTCGATACTTTAAATGAAATTGCGGAAGCTTCGTTTAAAAAATATCGTGATCTTGTATTTAAGGATGATGATTTCTTCGACTATTATAGCGATGTATCACCGTTAAATGAAATTGGTGCTTTAAATATCGGTTCACGTCCAATGAGACGGCAGAATAAGCCGAGCTTTGAGGGGCTACGTGCCA
>Ga0123355_10022714_pt1 | contig 10059 bp, 9 predicted proteins | sample TergutEmb28metaG_3_FD_89872 | JGI IMG/M metagenome (GOLD analysis project Ga0123355, IMG submission 89872) | Embiratermes neotenicus P1 segment gut microbial communities from Petit-Saut dam, French Guiana - Emb289 P1 | ecosystem: Host-associated > Arthropoda: Insects > Digestive system > Gut ...
ACCGACATGAATGGATGACCAAATGCGCTTCGCATTGTTTAGAGCCAGGTTGAGTGTGTTCTGGCACACTATACGAACCGGGGTCATGGCTACACGGATGCTGCTGTTACCATCATGGGAATTAGAAAAGACCAAGTATGGCTCAATTTCTTCATCTTGGATAATGTATTTATTAGGTAGCTTTGCGAGCATCCAGACCTTCCGGCCATCGTTTAAACTACTGGCAGTTTCAAATCGTACCCCTTCGCCTAGCAAATTATCGACGAATGCAAACGACTCATGGTTTTGGGCGATTTTGTACCTATCCGTAACAACACCTAGAATGCGGCTATCCGTTTCCCTGATGTTTGCTTTGTAACCTGGGATAAGATCATGCAGATCTGTCATAATCGGACGTTGGGTAACTGTCCAGTCAAGCCCGGATTTTTTAAGTGCTTCCTCCGAACTTAGGGCTTCTTCTACGCAGACACCCAGGCCGTGCCACGGTGCGACCCGTGTGTAAAACATCGTTTCAATGTTAGCGGGCATTAATTTCTCCTCCTTTGTTTGAGTAATAAAATAAGGGCCTCCGATGGAAGCCCTCATGTGTTACGATCCCTGTTTTTACGCTGCACTTGCTTCAGCTTTATTGTGCCTAAGTTTGATGATGTAATCTATGAACTTAATCACATACCTTACTGCTGACAGCAAAGCGGAACCAGCCATGATTACAATCTCAACAATTTTTAGTTTGCTCATGGCACCATGCCCCCTTCCTTTATGGTTTGTTAAAGAAGAATATATAATTTGCAGGGCAGGGTATGCGATTAAATATATAAAGCTGTAGTGTTTTGGTATGCGCAATGGTCACTTCACACTTATGTTCATCATTTACGAAGGGCTTGTTTCATTGTAAAATATAGGTAGCCTATATACATATATAAGGGAGATGTTTATGAATAGTAAAAAAATGTATATCATGATGATTTTAATGGTATTGCTTGTTACGGTAACAGTGGGAGTGTTCGCCTTTACCACCTTTCGAGGCAGAACACAAGAATAAATCCCATATATCTCAGATAATGAAGCTACCTCTCCGCTCCCCTTATACGAAAACGGTGAAATCGAAGGGATCACTCCGGTAGAAACTCAGGAACCGGAATATCCCGAAGACGATCCATACATCCTAGAATACAATGATGATGACCCTGTACAAACCTTGCCGGAACTCACAGAAGGCCCGATACGTTGGCATATTTATCCGACATGGGCTTTCGACCAGGTTTTTAATTTCCAAGGGGGAATGGCGGGAGTTGAATATTTCGAGCAGCCGGGCGAATGGGGGTCTTTGCATATCTTAGGTTATATGAATGCCTTGGGTGAAATCGTCATTCCAATAGAACATATACATTATCCTGGGCATTATTTTTATCTTGGTGCGCCGCCTTTCTCGGAAGCACGAGTGGCAATAATGTGTAATGAACGTGGTGGTGTAGGGGTTTTTGACACAGAAGGCAATCTTATAGTGCCTTTTTACTATCACGGGGGATGGGCTTTTTCTGAGGGATTAATGGCAGTAAATAAGTGGGGACGATGGGAGTTGAACGATGATGAATATGTATACACTACTCGATGGGGTTTCATCGATAGATATGGCAGTGTCATCATTCCCCTAGAATTTGATTATGCCACTGATTTTTCAGAAGGCTTAGCACTGGTTATGCGGAATGAGTATTGGGGTGTTATTAATACCTCCGGCGAGCTTGTGATGCCTTTTATTATCCAGCAAGTATTTTGCGATAATGGATTTTTGATAATCCCACGTATTTCTGATGGATTAGTGGCAGTAAGCACGGGCGGGTGGTTGGAAAACGAATATGGTGAATGGATAAACAATGAGCGTTGGGGTTTTATGGACATGGAAGGCAATATGGCTATTCCATTCCAATTTACAGGAGTCAGAGATTTTTCCAACGGCCTGGCTTCAGTAAGTATTGAATATGAAGAAGAAAACGCATGGGGTTCTCTCATCCGTTTCGGCAAAATAGATGTTGAAGGTAATGTTGTGTTGCCATTCATATACGACTGGATTGATCCATACTGGGGAGGTGCTATTTTTGCCTCGCTAGTAGGAGGAGAACGCCGGATTTATGACAGAAACGGCAATTATATAGAACTGCCTGGTGAGGTCGGGTTCATTTATCCTTTTTCAGAGGGCCTTGCAGTAGCTAGGATAATCAACACTTTGGAAGATGCATTATGGGAAGACGCATCTTGGGGTTTTATTGATATACAGGGCAATGAGGTTATCTCCCCAATGTTTGATTATGCAGAGCGTTTTTCTCAGGGCTTTGCAAGGGTGAGAATAGGAGGCTGGGAAACTGCCCCAGACGGGAGCAGCGTGAACAATGCCAGATGGGGTTTTATAGACCGTGAAGGGAATATAGTCGTCCCCATTGAGTTTAACGAGGTGCGAAACTTTTCGGAATGGTTAGCCTGGGTACGGATTGGCGATTATTGGGGTTTGTTGCAGATTGTTGAGGATTAGAAAAAAATAGAGCTTACTCGCTATACAATAACGTGTAAGCCCTAACAGGCAATTTAAGTTTGTATGTTATCGTAACCCCGTTTGAGACATACTGTATAGCGATCCATTTCTAAAAAGAATCGTTATACTGGAACCTGCGTCTGGGCCATCCCAGATATAAGTCCTCCATGTATCATAAAGTAGCTCATGTATTGAACTAGGTGTTCTGTTAACTGATGACAGCACTCCAGAACTACCCAATATTTGTGACACAACATAATGGGACATAAGGAGCCGTAATGATTCAAAATTATCTAATGTCACCCCGGCGTTCGCAATTCGTTCTGCGGTTAGTTCCGCCGCAAATCTTTGCCTGTCAAGTTCGCCTCGGCGAATCGCCACAGCGTTTCTGTCATTGCCAAATATTGTTGACACTATCGTCATTATGGTATCTTCGTCATTCTCAAATATAGACCTGTCGCCATTGTGATAAAGGTTTACTATAGTAAATGCATCGCCCCATTCACTTTCATGCAACCAAACGATGCGGTCAGGGAGTTCGTACATTACCAAACTATGCCTGTCATCGAAATTGACGATACGTGATGATGTATGATTATTTAGAGCATCATATAATATAGCAACAGTATCTACCACTGGGTGGTCATGTATTGAGAACTCCGCAGACATCCATATATCATTTTCAAAATTGCCCAAGATTGTCCTCTGTCTGTCATATCTGGTGGCTTCTTCTGATGGGATTATTTCACCCGTTGAACCACAGAGTCTATGAACTTCCCCGAAATCCCATGCCGGTGGCATACGTAAATATCCCATTCTAATCCATCCATTCGTATCAACTAATGGTTCAAACGGACTCTCCTCTATATATTGGAGCTGTGGTGTTTCTGACATAGAGTATTCGATTTCTTGAGCATAAGCATGGCCATCAGATTCTGTGGCATATGCAGACACGGTTGGGGTATCTACAAGGATTGATTCATCTTCCGACCCCGTTCTTAATGCGAAAAAGGATATCAATCCTATAATTGAAATCAATAATATTATCGCAACAATAGCACCAACTTTTATGTGGTTCTTATTTTGTGTCACCCGGCCTACCATATGAGCTGGTGTTTCTAGGGTATATGATGGTCTAGACATATCAGACTCATCCTGATTTTGTCCGGTGATACCCTCTGCTACTCGCTTTGCGCCACAACTATGACAAAAGCCTGCATCTTTAGCCATTTTCTTACCACATACATGACAAAACATATTATTCATCCTCCCACACATATCCTACGCCCCGGCAGTGAGGGCAATAATGTTCCTCACTTCCACCACAGGCACTACAATCAGTGTCACCCGTACCACGTACACCACCGTTACAATCACAGGCTACATAACCACGGCCACCGCAGTAATAGCATTCTACTTTAATTCGTTTTGGCATATCTACCTCCAGTTCACTAATCAACTTCGCCAGTGCCACTACAGGATCCGCATCTTATGGCACCGCTGCCATTACAAGCACTACACTTTAATTGTCCTTTTCCTCTGCAATAACTACATGGAAAGCTACCAAAGCCGTTGCATGTTTGACAATCTGGGCTTGAATCTTCGTCGTCAAACATCTTGCCAGATCCATTACATCTATCACAGCGTTCGCGACCACTACCAAAACAGTCGTCGCATTCATCATAACCGTTGTTGCAATAGTCACAGGCCACCCTGCCATACCCGTCGCAATTTCTACATTTTTTCACGATTAAATCACCCCTAATACTTAGTCAAAAACATCCACACGCAAATCTGGCGGAATTGCTCTATGATTCTTGTCATAAAGCTTTGGAGAATCAACTGGTGGTGGAATAGGTCTCTTCGGTGTATCATTATGGCTTGAATTTTCTTTCTCAAGCTGTCTTTTGCGTTCAGCTTCTTCCGTTGCGTAATTAACAAAGCCTGTTACTAGCTTCTTTAAAAATCCCATTTTGCCCTCCTTTTAGCACAATAAACATGTGGCACAAGTTAACACAAGTGCCAAGAATTTATTCGCTCTCATTCTCTTTCCTGCGTTTGCTAAGTAGCCCTTCTATCACCCTTGCAGAATATCCTCCGGCTCGTGCTATTTTGGCGCGTTCGCGCCTATCTGTTTCATTCTTCGCAAGGTCTGCAATAAATTCTGGGCGATAAAGACGCATTGGACAATCTATTTTGTCACCACGATAATGGGTGAACAGTTTAAGCATTGCGTCACGCCCAACAAGTTCAAATAACTCTAAGTAACTATCGCTTAGGGCATCAGACTCGTTGCCGTCAACGGCAAATGCCTCGTACACAATTTCATCGCTGATGTTGCTGAAATCAATTTTTGTCACTGTATCACCCCTCTCTGAGAAAATTATAACAATGCTGAATTACATAAATCCAAGCATAAAATGATTCATTTTACGCATCGTAAATTGCATGTATTTTAATTAACATAAAACGTATGCATTTTATGCAGTATTAAAATGAACACTTGTGCTCGTGACTGTGTGCATACTGACAAGCACGCTCTATGTCATTAAGAATCCCTTAAAACAAATTTCCCCTGCCGGAATGAGGCCGGCAAGGGAAACTTATTTGTTGTTATGCACGCTTATGTTAAGAATATATAAGCAATAGAACATACAATGCGGTGGTACAAAATTAAGAAGATTAATGTGTGCTATGGGCGCATCAGATAAATATCTTTCCTTAAATATCGGCTCACTACAACTGTTAAGTCATTTCATTGTGATGGAAAATTATTCATAATTATCAATAATTTCACATTGATTGGCTAGGTTGCAAGCTTCATCTGCAAAGTCAAAATATTTGAACTCCTTCCATAGTTCAGCATAATTGATAAATGCCTGCTGGATTTTTCTACCGCTAAAAGAATTCATTTGCATGAATTTATTTAGCATTTGTTTTGAGCTTTCATAAATTTCTTTTGCTTTATCAACTCGATTGAGTCTCAAATTAACTCTCAGCCGTCGGTGGTATTCTTGAATTACTATAAAACTTTTAGTTGAAAAACGTTCTAAATTCTGACCAACATACTGGGGTATAGCAATTTCTATTGACTTTTTATATTGTATATCTGCTTCTTCATACATCCCTCGATATTGCAAAAGTTGAGCATACATGCTGTGAAATTGTAATTGAAGAACATCAAAATCAGAAGGATGATAAGGAAAATTATCGCCATTTGAGTCGCTGAATTTAATTGAGTAGTTGATTTTAATAAGGTTCATAATGTTTTCCTTTAACTTTAACATTGCCCAAATATTGACAATAATGGATATGAATTCAGACTTGCAAAGGATAGAATTCCAACGATAATCATTACATATCAAATTCGCTTTATTAAAACAAGATGTCAAAATCTCAAAAACAGGCAGCATGTAAGTATTATCAGTGTCTTTTGCTCGAACTACTTCTTGAAATAAACTATGCATTACATATGTTCCGTCTCTTTTCGTGGTAATGAGTGAAAATTTAATTAATTCACTTAATGCGTCAAGAAGAATGAGTTCATCTGTCAAAACTGCAATTAATGTGCTAAAGACATAGCTTTTTGCATCAAACGTTCTCCAAATCTTGCTCATGTTTAACTCAGCCAAGGTTCCGTCTTTTCTTTTTATTGTAACAATCTCATCTGGTTTCTCTTGTTCATCTTTTAACTTTTTAGCATATGCAACAAGCCAATCTGGTTCAATTCTTTCTGCTGCCATATAGGCAAAGCAGTATAGAAGATGTTTTGCTGATTCGCTAAGTTTCCCCAATGTTACATTCCATACTGTACTAATTGACCATTTGTAGTCTTTTCTTGCATCACTACGGTCAAGAACTTCCAATTTATATTTGTCTAACAACTCGAGATATTCAGAGAACAATATCCCCAATACATCAATATATGCTCCTGCTTGTTCTAGGGCCAACGGTAAATAACCCAAGCGATTTGCGATAATTCCTGCTCCATCTACGTCGGAAAGCTTTGTTCTTTTGAGGAGAAACGCTGTAGCATCTTCAGGAGGCATACTTCTAAGTTCAATAGGTGTGCCACGTACCACACCCCCTTTGCTCAAACGAGTCGTTATGATTATATGTCCTTCACCCATCTTTGGCATTAGTTGTTCAATGTTTGTTTCTTCATCTACATCATCAAGAATCAACAACCAATTGCTACGGTGATGAAACCAATTTGCGAAGCGGATCAAAACATTTTCATCATTTGCTTCACCGGCCTGTACATTAAAAACACAACATGATTTGATTATCGCTTCCTCGTTAGCGCAGTCAACCCAACAAACAATATCATACAATTTAGATTTAAGATGAATGTGTGCATACTCTAGTGCAAGTTGCGATTTCCCCATGCCACCTAACCCACATATAGTTGTCACTTTTGGCATATTCGCAGGTTCACAAGTAAATACCTTATGTATTTTATCTAAATCAGAAAAACGCCCATAGAACAGATCATTCCTTAATGGGACGGACTCAACTGTGATTTTCTTTGTGCTCTCAACGCAAACGTTATCAACAACAGGTTCAATGTTATTAACTATAGCCTTATCTCTGGATTTATTTGAATTGTAATCGTTTCCGAGTAGAACTGCTTTTATCCACACCATTGCAAGATAATCATGTTCAGCTTGGCTGTCTTTTTTTCTTTTTAATGATTTCAATGCTTTAGTTCCTAGCGATGAATCATTTTCAACCAATGCATGTATTCTAGCCAGCACAGTGCTTTTCACATCAGATGAAATGTTCGGAATAAGATTTTCTCTAAAATATTCACCAATGTCTGCCGCCGCATCTTTTCGTTGTGCTGCAACAAATATTGCTCTGTTCATAGGTATTTTTGAGTTGATTGTTTCACTTATCCAACTATCACTTATATTGGGTAAATTAAATCCCTCAACTTTTGGCTCATTGAGCTTATATGTTAATGCATCAAAAAGGACAGTATAAAAATGAACTTGGTGAGATAAATTTTTAGTGATGGCATTGTTTGAGGCTACGAATCTACCAGAAGAAGATTCGTAGTTTTTTATTTTCGCTGTTTTATTCATATGCTTTCGTAGCACATCTCCAAAAGACCGCATAGATAGAGGGGTTGCTGACATTATCAGACCTCTTTTCCCGAATTTCACCCGAACTTTACCCGAACTTTACATGAAATACGCACACTCTCTATCGTTATAAGATAGATGCACAAGGTTAAACAAGTCTTACGAGACGAACTAAAATCAATATATGTCTCCGTCTGTACTGTGCTTTAGCCGTACAAATTTTATCTTACATCAGGAGGTTTCACCATGAAAGGAAAATCTAAAGCAAATGAGATTCACACATCCAAACACGCAACAACAGCAACGAAAGACGAGTCCTTCATCAATGTGCTTGCCAAAAATGTTGCGCCAAAAACAGTCTGTGCTTGCGGTAATTCTAAGCGAGCGTCCAAGCCAACCTGTACCATTTGTAGCTTTGTTCAATACATTAGAGGCACAAAGGAAACTATACCTACAAAAGTTTGTGCTTGTGGTAGCCCCAAAGAGGCAGGGTTATTGTGCTGTCCTGTATGTAACGAAGCCCTAAATCATTACTTAGAGCGTCGTGCTAAGTACGAAAGTCTTAACAAAACCAAATTCTTGAAATCTATGCGCAAGAATCATGGCATTGGTGTCGCAGGGAAATGCTCCTTGTGTGATGGCAATTACATCTTTGGCGGAAATAACCCTCAGCCAGTAATTGATAACTATGATGCTCGTTGCTGTGATAGATGTGATGGAACAGTTGTTTGGCAGGCACGCATCAATCATATCAGAAAATATGGAAGAGCTTATTAAGATTAGCAACGAGTAAGGGGACTAAAACGTGGTGAAGTCTAGAGTTAAACGACTTAACTGCTTGCGCAGAGTGATGCATAGCAGGGGTACCCATGCTATGCAGTAATGCGGCATATCGGTCACAAGCCCGATAAAGTATCTTGTTTCTGATGCTGCATATTTTATTGCTTCATGTATGGTCGAAAAATCGAAACAGGTGGAGGTGAGTCGCTGTACCAATATGTCTACTAACGTGGAGCCAGGTTTAACCACCATGTTCTACAACAGCGCTTTGGTTTTGTGTGTAACACTAATACATCCCAACTGCATCCACAACAACAAAGCCAATATCAACGATGAGCAGTTTTAGGCCAATGCTTCCATCAAGACACATTGGCATCATTGAAGAGAACTATCAGCCTATCAAAAGACTTACATCAGGGAAAGCGGCTTATTTATTGGCCGCAGAAGTAACGAGTTTACAAAAATGTGATAGCGATGGCGTTTATCACTACCAACATTTGTAGGGAGGTAATTACTATGGCAGCAGCAGTTGCAGGATATCCAGACCTTCTAAGTGGTATCTCTGGAACACCAGTTTTAAAAATGGAAAGAAAGGTAATGCAGAGGCTTCGTTGGGTTAATAAACATGTAAATTAAATAAAAAAGCAGTTAGCCGAGCTAAAAGCACGGCTAGCCGCTGAAATCGCACGCATCACGGAAGAGCAACGAATCACTGAGAAGAAGAAGCAGAACGATGACACTTTTTTTACAAAGGTTAAGGATGCGGTTGTTAAAGCAATTCCAGCTGTATTAACGGCCATAGCTGGAATTATTGTGAAAGGCTGGTTTGCTCGCAAGGATAAGTAAAACTCGCCTGAAGAACAACATTACAGTTATTGGATTGGGCGCGGTTAGTGCTGCGCCCAGTCCAAATAATATTTACTTCTTCTACTTCGTCACCCCACATATACACCCATATTACAGTGATTTTCAGTCATTTGGAACTAGATTAGGGCTATATATGGTATCCGCCGAAGAAGAAGGACGATAACAGAAAGGATGCTGTAGTCATGAATGTTAATAAACAAGCAAAGAAGTACAAGAAGAAAATCCTAGGGTATTTTAGGGCTTCTGCCGTTAATATTCCTATGAAGCTTGAGTTTATACACACAGCAGGGGATTTGACAATTTTCCGTATTAAGTTCGTACCTGGTACAACTGTGGATAAGATCCAGAAACACCTAGCTGATGCGAGGCAGGTGCTAGAATTGGAACTTTTTCAGCTTCACCAGGAAGGTATGGATTTTTACTTTGTCGTATCTGAGCATAAAGATTTTGACAATCGGTTGTTTGGGATTTTAACAAGTCCGGCCTATACAGAGGCTACAAAAGATATGGCTATACCTTATCCCATCGGATTCAATGCCATGAGAAGACCCATTATTGTTGACCTAGCTGCGTACATCCATTGGCTATTGGGCGGCTCCAGTAACTCTGGCAAAACAGTTGGTGTGCAGAGTTTGTTAACAAGTATTATATGGAGTCGTTCTCCTGAAAAAGTAAATTTAATCATATTCGATGGAGCTTACAACCTAACGCAATTTGAGGAAGTCCCACATTTATCCTGCCCAATTGTACAAGATACTGATACTGGGTATATGGCAATGACGGCTCTAGAGAGTGAAA
>Ga0123355_10022715_pt1 | contig 10059 bp, 4 predicted proteins | sample TergutEmb28metaG_3_FD_89872 | JGI IMG/M metagenome (GOLD analysis project Ga0123355, IMG submission 89872) | Embiratermes neotenicus P1 segment gut microbial communities from Petit-Saut dam, French Guiana - Emb289 P1 | ecosystem: Host-associated > Arthropoda: Insects > Digestive system > Gut ...
AAATGTGACGGCGGGAAAAGTGGAAAACGGCGTTATTGATTATATCAAAAATATTTCACACGTTGCGCCGGATATTGAAAAAGACGAGCAAGAAAAACAAGCGGCGGCGGCGCGAGTGAAAGAGTTACAAAGCAAATTAGCCGTTTTAGATACGAAAGACAAGGCGTTTTTGGATTCTTACATTGAAGATAATTCCAGTTTGGAAGAATACCGGGGCGTTAAAAAAATGATAGACACCGAAAGAAAAGCAATACAGGCAGAAATTGAGCAATTAACGCCGAAAGAAAAAAGTAAAAGTTTAATCGAACCCAAAACGAAAGAAGAAATAATACGGCATTTCAAAAGAAACTGGCACACATTCACCAACATAGAAAAACGACAATTTTTATTAAAACACATAAGCAAAGTTAAGGTTGTAAACCATCCTGTTAAAGACAGCATTTTCGGTAATTGTGAGATAACCGAAATTGAGTTTAACACAAATTAAAAAAGGAGCATTAGCAATGCGAAGTTTTGAATTGTTTACATCCGACAAATGCGGCGAACCGCTAAACAAATTTTACAACGAAAAACGGACGATAAACAATACAAACGAGTTAAAAGCCGCCGTTGCATTTGACCATGTAGCGGCGGCATATAAAAAAAACGAACGGAAAAATGATAATTACATACAATCGGATGTTGTAATGTTTGACGTTGACAACACCGATACAGACAGACCGGGGCAATGGATAACATACGATACTTTACGCGCTGATTTTCCCAACACGCCGTATTACACGGTTACGAGCCGCAATCATATGAAAGAGAAAGACGGCAAAGCACCGCGCCCACGCTTCCATGTTTATTTTCCGATTGAAACAATTACAAACGGCAAGGAATACACAGCGTTAAAGAAAATGACAAAAGAACTGTTTACATACTTTGATAAATACGCCGCAGATACGGCGCGTTTTTTCTTTGGTAATCCCGGCGCGGATGTATTATACTTTGACGGTGATGTTTTATTAATGGAATATATAGACACGGTAGACATTCCAAAAATAAAGCCGGAAACGATTAACCCGCAGGAAGTAGAACCCGCGCCGCCGATAGATGAACCGGCAACAGCGGCAACCACAGGGCAACCGGGAGCTGAAACGGTTACACAACCAACGACAAACGATATACCCGCGCCGGAAACAGCCGCGCCGCCGCAAGTACAGCCACAACCGGCAACAGCCGCCGCGCCCATCCACGCAACCACCGGCAAACATAACGCACCGACAACCGACACGCAGACCGGCGGTAATGATGATATTTCTTTTTTGGCGGGAAACATACCGGGGGCAATCCCGGCGGGACAACGTAACGCCACACTCTCGAAATTTGCATTTACAATGTTAGTTAAATATGGAGATTGCAAAAAATCTCGTAGTGAATATGTGGAACAATCAAAAAAATGTTTTCCACCGCTTGAAGCAAAAGAGATAACCACAATATGGGAAAGAGCCGTTCAAGCCTATTTGAAAAAAATAGCCGGTAACAGCGGTTACATTCCACCGAAAGAGTACGCACAATGGGGCGAGATACAGCCGATTGACGTTATCACGCCGCCGCCGTTTCCGTTTGCGGCGTTCCCGCGCACGTTAGCGGAGTTTACACAAAGCGTATCAGAATACACACAGACCGCGCCGGAAATGGCGGGGGTTTTGGTTTTGGGCGCGTTGGGTGCAGTATTCCAAAAGAAATACAATGTTGTTTCGATAAACAATAATAAAGAGCAATTATCAATTTACGCCGTTGCAATAAGCCCACCGGCGGAACGTAAGAGCGAGGTTATACGCTTTATTATTGCGCCGTTTTTGAACTATCAAAACAATTATAACAGCGATAACAAAGCGCAAATATCACAAAGCAAAGCGGATTATAAAATGCTTAGAGCGGCATTAAACAAGGCAGAGAGCAAAATAGACGATACAGACGAAAAAGCGGCGATATTACTAAAAGCACAAAAAGCATATGATGATTTTGAACCCACACACGCGCTAACTCTATTAGCAGATGATACAACGTCCGAAGCCCTCATAACTCTTATGGTAAATAATGGCGAGCGTATGTTTATTGCAAGTGGTGAAGGTGGAGTTTTTAGCAATATGAAAGGGCGGTACAAAGGCGGCGGGGATGAAATAGAAATTTACTTAAAAGGGCATAGCGGAGATTATATCAGCGTACACCGTAAGAGCCGCGAACCCGAAGAATTACAATCCCCTGCAATCTCAATGGCGATATGCTTACAGCCGTATGTTATCCATAATATTGTTATGGACGATGAAAACACCGGCAAGGGATTAACCGGGCGTATAGTGTTTGCATATCCCGCCGCGAGAGCCGGAACGCGCAAAGCCATAAGCGACACACAGCCGATTTATAAAAAATACGATAAGGTTATTTTTTACGCAATGAAAAAGACCGTTGCAATGGATGAAACAAAAACGCTTACATTATCGGATGAAGCGAAAGCATACGCAGAGGAATATTTTGACATACCCGAAAAACGGATAGAGGACGGTTTAGAAAAAGCCAAATCTTGGAACGGTAAAGCGTTTGGGTTATTTATCCGTATTGCGGGATTGTTTCATGCGTTCCAATGTTGCGAGGATGAACAAGAACCCGCCGACATTCCAATAAACGCAGACACGGCGAGAAATGCCGCCGTTGTCGCTGAATGTTTAGCGGAACACGCATACAAGGTATTTGCCGGTGAAGATGAGCGCAACAATGACGCGATATATCTTTTACGGCGTATTACACGATACGGACAGCGGCAAGTAGCAAAACAAAAAATGTGGCAGGGTACAAAGTCAAAGTTTCGGACAATGGAGCGGCTTAATGAGATTTTGAATTTTTTGGAGGAAAGAGGATATTTGCGCGTGGAGAAAAATTCAACCGGGGGCAGACCGGCAGATTATATAAAAGTAAACCCGGCGTTGTTAGGGGATAGACCGCCGCAGTAAAACGCAAGGAATAAAGAGCAATCGGAAAAGTGTACCCATTTTACAAAGGTTGTTTTTCGATTTTACAAATATCTGTATTCTGGGTGTATTTACAGTATATGGGAACGGTGATATTTGCCGTTCCCTTTTGCGTTACAAAATAAGAACGTGATAAATACAGGGTTTAACGACATGGTTACAGGGTAAAACGAATGACGTACTAACCCTAAAAGCCCTAAGTGCTTTTATAACTTGTTCGCGGTGAAAAGCGGGTATATGGTACAAGATGTAATGTACCGGGTTTATGTTATTTTCATAAAGCTGTTTTTCCGTTGTACTGTAAATATGCCGGAGTTTTGCCTAAAATTCATAATAAGCGCATAAAATTAAATATGCGATTATAGCGAAAGGGGTACATAATGCTTGATAAATATATTGTTCACCAATGCCGCAACCCGGAATATATAGAATTTTTGAAACAGCTTGTTGATAACAAGGGATTGCATAATCCGGCGTTAGGCATTACAAAAATGATACTTGCGGGAAATAGCATGAAAATGTCAACAAAACAAACACAAGTATTCAAATATTACGTATACAACAAATTCAAAGACCAGCGTTGTAAAATATGCGGCGTACATATCCCGTGGAAAGATATGGCAGACGCGGTATGTAGCGGTTATCTTTGCTATACTTGTTTTGGAAAGTATGCGGAATAAAAAACAAACGCCGGTACGGATATGTTACATACCTTTACCCGGCGTTTTTATTTATTCGCGGCGTATTAAAACAAAGTGGAGAGTTTCGGGTATATTAAATTTTCAATCGAACATAATCACGAAATGGCTTGTTTTTCGGGTGCAAATGCTGTATGATTATATCAAATATTTCCCAAGCATTATCCGATAATAAACAAGTGGAGCGGTGATTATAAATGCGTTTGCCGTGGGATAACATACAGTCCAATGCCGTAGCCTTTTCCAAACGCTGGAAAGATGCAAAGAATGAAGAAGCGCAAGCGCAATCATTTTTAACGGATTTTTTGCGCGTGTTCGGCATTGATGACCCGGAGAGTATAGGCGATTTTGAATATAAAGTACCCTTGAAAAGCGGTAGAACCGGCTATATTGATTATGTTTGGAAATCGAAAATAGCCATTGAAATGAAAAGCCGGGGTAAAAATTTAGATGAAGCGTACCACCAGTTACAGGCATATATGCAAAGCCTTGACCCGGACGATATACCCGATATGTGGTTAGTATCTGATTTTGAAAATATGAGAATGTACCGGCGTTCCGCTAACCAAATTGTAAATTTCAAAACAAAAGACTTGCGGAAAAATATTAGATTGTTTGCCGATATTGCCGGATATGAAACAGAGCGGATAATAGAAAATCAAATACAAGTAAACGTAAAAGCCGCTGAAAAAATGGCAAAATTACACAGCGGTTTATTTTCGTTTGGTTATGAGGGGCATAATTTAGAGGTTTATTTAGTGCGTTTGCTTTTCTGTATGTTTGCGGATGATACCGGCATTTTTACAAAAGACAGCTTCTATCACTACATAGAACAGTCGAAAGAGGACGGAAGCGATTTATCATTTAGAATTTTCAATTTATTTGACATTCTGAATACCCCGGAAGATGTACGCGCAAAACGCGCCAACCTTGCAGAACTTTACAACCAATTCAAATATATAAACGGTGCGTTGTTTGAAAGTCCATTGCCACCGGCAAACTTTAACGCCAAAATGCGCGGCATATTGCTTGACTGCATAAATTTTGATTGGGCTGAAATAAGTCCGGCTATTTTCGGCGCAATGTTTCAAGGGGTTATGGATGAGAAGCAACGGCGCGAAATGGGAGCGCATTACACAAGCGAAGAAAACATATTAAAGCTAATAAACCCGCTATTCATGGATGATTTATGGGCAGAATTTCACAAAGTTAAAACAAACGAAAAGGCGTTAGACAGTTTTCATAATAAAATCGCAAAACTAAAATTTCTTGACCCGGCGTGTGGTTGCGGCAATTTCCTAATTATAACATATAGGGAATTGAGAACATTAGAGTTAGAAATATTGCGGATGAAACATACATCACACCAGTTAATACTTGATATATCGTCATTGCTAAAAGTAACAGTTGAACAATTTTACGGCATAGAATACGAGAATTTCCCTTGTCAAATAGCGCAAGTGGGTATGTGGTTAATAGACCATCAAATGAATTTGCGCGTGGGTGAATTTGGTATTTACCATGAGCGGCTACCCCTCACACTATCGGCAACAATCGTACATGGAAACGCTTTACAGCTTGATTGGAACGAAGTTGTACCAAAACATGAGTTGAGTTATATTTTGGGAAATCCGCCGTTTTTAGGATATGCTTACACAAACGCAGAACAAAAAGCAGATATGGCGCAAATATTTCCAAAAAACAAAACGCTTGATTATGTTTGCGCATGGTATAAAAAAGCCGCTGATATAATGAAAAACACCAAAATAAAAGCCGCTTTTGTTTCAACAAATTCAATCTCACAAGGCGAACAACCAACATTACTTTGGAAGCCTTTATTTGAGCAAGGTATATTTATAAATTTTGGAATAACTACATTTAAGTGGAGCAATGAAGCGAAAGGTAAAGCGGCAGTACATTGTGTAATTATTGGTTTTAGTTATCATAAAACTATTCCAAATATAAACCAGTATTTACTTGAAGCACCTATCGTATTTATTGAAAAACAGGCTAAACCGCTTTGTGATGTTCCCGAAGTCACTCGCGGGAGTGACCCGGTTGACGGCGGTAATTTAATTATAGAAGCTGATGAGTATGACGATTTTGTGAAAAAAGAGCCAACTGCCGTAAAATATATAAAGCCTTACATGATGGGTAATGAGTTTTTGAACAATAAAAAGCGTTATTGTTTATGGCTTGTAGATGTTCCCCCTGCCGATATGAGAAAAATGCCGATTGTATTAAATCGTGTAGACAAGTGCCGTGAAATGCGGCTTGCAAGTTCTCGAAGCAATACGTTAAGAGCCGCAGAAACTCCAACGCTATTTGAAAGCAACCGGCAACCCAACACAGATTATATTGCCATCCCAAAAGTTTCCTCTGAACGAAGGAAATATATACCTATTGGCTATTTAAGTAGTGAAGTTATAGCAGGAGATAAACTATTTACTGTATCTCATGCTACTTTATATCATTTTGGGGTTTTGACTTCAAATGTTCATAATGCTTGGATGAGGGCAATAGCCGGTAGATTGAAAAGCGATTACAGTTATTCAAATACGCTTGTTTATAATAATTTTCCGTGGGCAAACGCAACGGATGAACAAAAGGCACAAATAGAAAAGTTAGCGCAAGCAGTATTGAACGCAAGGGAAAAATATCCAGAGAGTTCTCTTGCTGACCTTTACGACCCGCGAACCATGCCGCCGGATTTACAAAAAGCCCACCGAGAGTTAGATTCTGCCGTAATGAAGCTGTACGGATTCCCGGTTAAAAAAGAGTTTACAGAAGCACATTGCGTAGCGGCGTTAATGGAAATGTATCAAAAACATTTATAGGGATATTATCATACCAATTTAGCATTATTTAGAAATGAGGGGTATTACATGATGAGAAGAAAAAGTCAAAATGAAATAATGATTGTTGATGAAAAGCAATTGTTAATAAACAGTTCTCTTATCAATGAGCATGAATATCTCTCGCCTGTATTGGCTAAGTTTGAAAAAATATCCAAAGACGACTTGGAAAACCCTGAGAATGGAATTTATTTTACAGACGAAGTTGCTAATTTTTTTAGGTATAGTTTTGATACCCTAATGGAAGCGGTTGAGGAACAATGGGAACAAGCCGCTTTTTATGAAATCGTTGAAAGAGGAACGCAACCATGCCAATTATGCGGAAATGAACAACTAATCAACATACACAAAATACGCAATATAATAACACTTAAAGAGTTGCTTGTAGGTAGTGACTGCATTGATAAATTCAAAATTAGTAAAGCCGCTGAAGTGAGCCAGTCAATAAGGAAAAAGAAAAAAGATGCGGATGCTTTAAGACGGCAAACAGAAATAAACGTACAAATACCAAATATTGGTGCGAATTTACGTCAATGGTATCAAGCATTAAATGATAACCCCATTGTGCTACCAAAACCCCTTGAAACAGACACAAGGGCGTTTTTAGATGAAGCATATACACTATATGAAAACTATATAAACGGAAAAGATATGAGAAATTCAATAACGAGAATAAACGAATTGATACCCCAAATATCAACTTGTTTTAATTCGATAGAATCATTTAACAAAGAAAATCAAGATAAACCTTATGTATGCAATAGGGTATATAAAAATTGGCTTGCAAATGAGTATGGCGAAAATTCCGAAGTCTTAGATAAAATAAAAGAGAATGATGGTTTTATTTGCAATATTACAATAAAATTTATTCATCATATCCCTTTCGTAAATCAACATATTGGTTATATAAAAGGGTTTTTAAGTGAGCAAGGAATGGAGTATATTAACAACGAAGAAAATATACTATACTTCAAATACAAAAGAGATGAACATTACACATTTGCATTACAATGTTCGTCCAGTATGTTTATGCGAAAATGCGCGGAATTAAACAACGATATTTTTACAATTAACATGAATGAATTTAAGAATTTATTAGGTTTTACCGATTCACCAAAAGAGATTGATAGTCCGATAGGTTTTTGCAATGAGTTATTACGAGAAATAGGTTATCATGTTTTTTTGAATGACAATACAAAAAAATATTTTATCGTAAAAAGTCCAGTTAATCAAAGAAACAGGCGCGGAAGTGAATCGCAATATTCACAAGTTGATATTAAAGTTTTAATTGATAAAATCCGGCTTGAAATTTATACAAAAACGGATGATGAATTATTTGAAATACTAAAAAAATATCTAAATCAATTAAAACATTGGAAATCAAAAGAAGAATATAAGGAATTGACCGCTATTGACAATGAATTTTTGCGCGGCGAACATTATATTTATAGAAAGCCACGGCGTTAAAAAAGCGTATTCCGAGTGCAAAAAACCAAGCTAATTCACCAAGTTTGCACCGAAAATGTAATCAAAAAGCATTTAGGGCTTTTAGGGTTAGTGTGTCGTTATTATTTCAATGTAGCCATACATTGAAACGCTGTATTTATCTATGTTTGTGCTGTATGCTTAAAAGTGGGCGGCGGCAATATGCCGTTATGGTGTTACTAAAATGCACCATAAAAACGCATATTTGCAAAACGGTAAAAATGCGTTTTGCAAAAGTGGTACATTTTAATGCGCACATGATGTAACAGTGATAACCAACGTAGAGTATTCTCTTTTGTTTTTGGCGGGAATGTTTTAACGGTTTGCATATGCGTCTGGGTATTCGTTGTATGTCTTGTAAAGCGTTTAGAGCGATTGTATAAGCGGATAGTAAAAACCTATGCCGGTGACGGCGAACGCGCCCACACGCGCAAGGTATGGAGCTATTAACGATATACAAACGGCGGCGCGATAAAAAACTGAACGGCGTTATATTATCGGCGGCATACCAAAACAAAAGGCGGCGGCGTTTGTGTTATCCCATTAGCGGGAATGTGTCGAATACTCCCCCCTATTCCCGCCAAAATAAAACAATATAATACATCGGGCAGGGGGCTTACTTTTCCTCTCCATGTATTTCTGAAACTTTTTATATATAAAGAAGTGGGATAGAGTGACTAAGCGGTGAGATTATGGAAGATAGCAAAACATAAAGCGGCTTGTTTTCCCAAAAGGTTAAACAGCTAACTAACCCGCCAAAAAGAAACCCACGCAGACCCATTAAAACGCATTTAGAGCGGTTTTAACGCAATCATAGAGAAGTACCCATACATAAACGGTTAAAGCCTTATAACAGGCAAAGAATAGCCGTGTGTATGTGAAAGTTTGAAAGTGTACCCTTGTAGGCAGGGTAAAAGAATATAAAATCATGTTTTTTATTTTTTTATCCCTGCCTTAAAGGGTATGCGCCGGAAACTTTCACAAGCGGCGTTTAACGTCTTGTGAGAGCAAATAAGAGCGACAACCGAGAAAAAAATATAAGAGCCGTTCAAAGAGCGCACACAGGGGCGTATATAGCGTTATAGAAGCGGTTACGGTATATGAAATTTGTTATTCTTTTTTTGGCGGGAAAACGCCGCAGCTTATGTGAAACTGAATAGAGCCGGTGAGGGTATAGAGCGTTCCGGGGTGTACGCCGTGGGGCGTTCCATACAACCGGGGGCGGTTATCGGTATATAACCGACCGGCAACGCATGGCGGCGGCGCGGTGGTATAGTGCTATTTTTTTTGCGGGAATGAACACCGCCGTTTGTGGGATTGAATAGAGCCGGTGAGAGTTTAGAGCGTTCCGGGGTATGCCGCCGTTTGGCATTATAAACCCATACTGAAAGAAAGACCGGCGCGGGGAATTATGCGCCGTGGGCGTTCCCATCTAACCGGGGCGGGTTTTAGGCGTATATGTGGCGGGGGTTGTTGCGGTGCATTTTGGGGCAATAGGTGTAATTATTGTGCAATAGCGGGTTTGATAGTGTTTTGCACGTTTAACCGTTTGGGGCGGCGTGAAAATACAATCAACCGGCAACGCATAACGGCGGCGCGGCTTTATGATGTTTTATTTTTGGCGGGAAAGGGCGGGAATAAAAGCCGCCGATTGTAAAAGCAAACACGGCGGTTAGGGCGTATCGTTTGCGGGGTATAACGGCGTTTAGTGGTACGTCAAACAAAGCGTAAACGGTGCAAGGGTGAACAAATGCGGTGCAAATATATGATTTTATGGTTAGTGTTTCCGCTATATTTTAAAGCGGTTTTGGTGTAAAATAGAAAATAGGCGGGGAGTGCCGCCTATTCTGAATTGCGTATACATATGTTTTTTAGTTGCGTTCTTACACGAACATAAATCGCCGTGCGCAGTGTTTTACTTGTGTTTTTTCTTTTCATTCTTCATTTCCCCCATCTGATTGTTTTTCAGACAGAAGATTGAGTTTTTCTTGCTTTCTTCTCGGGATT
>Ga0123355_10022716_pt1 | contig 10058 bp, 6 predicted proteins | sample TergutEmb28metaG_3_FD_89872 | JGI IMG/M metagenome (GOLD analysis project Ga0123355, IMG submission 89872) | Embiratermes neotenicus P1 segment gut microbial communities from Petit-Saut dam, French Guiana - Emb289 P1 | ecosystem: Host-associated > Arthropoda: Insects > Digestive system > Gut ...
ATATTTACTGTTAATTAAATTTAAAAAAAGAGTTACCAAAAAAAAAAAAAAAAAAAAAATTTATAAAGTATTTATTTCCTGGGGGGGGGGGAGTAATCAAATGGAATGTGATAAAGGTGGCGGAATAATACTACTGGCCGATAACACAGGTAGCAGAACGGTCATGTTGCGGACGATTGTGTTCCTGTGGCCTGAAGCTTGGGTTTCGGCTGGATTCCTTTCCTATGCAAACACATAATCAATAATGCACGGCTGCCGTGCAACTGACACACATAAACTTGTCTCTATTTGTACACTCAATTCAGACTTGTTCATAATGCGACTTGCTCAATGCCTCCTGCAACTTAACTATTGGCTAAACCAGACAATGTTTATGTATGGTTTTGTAATTCAAAATAGCAGTCAGTCACTATAAGGCAGGGAGTCTACCTTCCTGTGCTGTGGAGAACTTCCCTGACGTAGTCATCTCACAGCCTTACTCTAAAATTTCCGTAGAACTGTTCCCATACGCATTGACATTGCTACTGTGAGGTTCTGTTGTACCAGCTGAAACATTCTGCTGCCTGAAATTACCCCCTGTGAAGAGACCCGACAATCTACTGCTTCTTGAATTGTGGCTACCAATTGTGGCACTGAATCTAAACACCCTGTATATTTGAGAAGTTCCATCTCAAACTTTCACTACCTCCCACAGAAGTTCCTTTTTAATACTTTCTTCTTCATTTCTTCTACGCACTTATAAGCCAGTTTTGTGACCAAACTTTTGTATGCATATCTTTCACAGACGCGTTCGAAAATTTACGAAAAGCGACGTTCAGATTCATAATATCAGCCTGTCTGTCACCCGCATCGAATATTTCTGCTGTCACGGGAAGAATTTTTATGAAGTTAGAAGTTCCATGATTTTCCCAAAACCAGTCAATAAAATTTATTTTTATTAAAATCTGACCCTATAACGTGTATCTTGATCATGGCACCGTGCATTTTATAGTTTAAGTAACACGCCAACAAATGCACATATTTAGTATTTAATAATCTAAAATTTACATTAAGATACTTAAAACTCTCCTACATGTTTCGATCATACGATCAACATCAGGGGGCATAGATTGTACTTTGCTAAAGAAACAGTTTAAAAACAATCAGTGATTTATTGCGTTACTTTGAGTTTGTGTTGCGGCAGCATGTCTTGTGTATTGTGTGAATTGGTGCTGCGGCAGCATGTCTTGTGTATTGTGCGAGTTGGTGCTGTGGTAGCATGTCTTGTGTATTGTGTGAGTTGGTGTTGTGGCAGCATGTGTTGTGTGTTGTGTGAGTTGGTGTTGTGGCAGCATGTCTTGTGTGTTGTGTGAGTTGGTGTTGTGGCAGCATGTGTTGTGTGTTGTGTGAGTTGGTGTTGTGGCAGCATGTCTTGTGTATTATGTGAGTCGTACACTGTTCCTTTGAGACCGGCTGCCGATGTGTTTGTTGTGGAGTATAGCGTGAGTCGCAAAGCGTCTGACTCACATAATACACAAGACATGATGCCGCAGCACAAACTCCCACAATACACAAGATATGCTGCCGCAGCACAAACTCCCACAATACACAAGGCATGCTGCCAAAACACAAACTCACACAATACACAAGACATGCTGCCACAGCACCAACTCACACAATAAACAAGACATACTGTCACAGCAACAACTCACACAATAAACAAGATATGCTGCCGCAGCACAAACTGCCACAATACACAAGACATGCTGCCACAGCACAAACTCCCTCAATACACAACATATGCTGCCGCAGCACAAAATCCCACAATAATTAAGACATGCTGCCACAGCACAAAATCCCACAATACACAAGATATGCTGCCGCAGCACAAAGTCCCACAATACAAAAGATATGCTGCCGCAGCACAAACTCACACACTACAAAAGACATGCTGCCACAGCACAAAATCACACAATACACAAGACATGCTGTCACAGCAACAACTCACACAATACACAAGATAAGCTGCCGCAGCACAAACTCCCACAATACACAAGAAATGCTGCCACAGCAAAAACTCCCACAATACACAAGATATGCTGCCGCAGCACAAACTCCCACAATAAATAAGACATGCTGCCACAGCACAAACTCCCACAATACACAAGATATGCTGCCGCAGCACAAAGTCCCACAATAAAAAAGATATGCTGCCGCAGCACAAACACCCACAATAATCAAGACATGCTGCCGCACCACAAACTCCCACAATACACGAGACATGCTACCACAACACCAACTCACGCAATACACAAGACGTGCTGCCACAACACCAACTCACACAATACACAATATATGCTGCCACAGCAACAAATCACACAACACACAAGACTTGCTGCCGCAGCACAAACTCCCACAATACACAAGATATGCTGCCGCAGCACAAATTCCCACAATACACAAGACATGCTACCGCAGCACAAACTCCCACAATACACAAGACAAGCTGCCAAAACACCAACACACATAATACACAAGACATGCTGCTACAGCACAAACTCCCACAATACACAAGACATGCTGCCACAACACCAACTCACACAATACACAAGACATGCTGCCACATCACCAACTCACACAATACACAAGATATGCTACCACAGCACTAACTCCCACAGTACACAAGACATGCTGCCGCAGCACAAATTCCCACAATACACAAGACATTCTGCCGCAGCACAAACTCCCACAATACACAAGACAGGCTGCGAAAACACCAACACACACAATACCCATGCTGCCTCAGCACAAGGGCCCACAATACGCAAGACATGCTGCCACAACAACAAATCACATAATACACAAGACATGCCTCCACAGCACAAACTCCCACAATACACAAGACATGCTGCCGCAGCACAACCTCCCACGATACAAAAGACATGCTGCCAAAACACCAACTCACACAGTTCACAAGACATGCTGCCGCAGGCCAAACTCCCACAATACACAAGACATGCTGCCACAGCACCAACTCACACAGTAAACAAGACATGCTGCCGCAGCACAACCTCCCACAATACACAAGACATGCTGCCGCATCACAAACTCTCACAGTACACAAGACATGCTACCACAGCACCAACTCACACAATAAACAAGACATCCTGCCGCAGCACCAATTCCCACAATACACAAGACATGCTGCCACATCACCAACTCACACAATACACAAGACATGCTGCCGCGACACCAACTCACACACCACACCAGACATGCTGCCGCAGCACAAATTCCCACAATACACAAGACATGCTGCTGCAGAACAAACTCCCACAATACATAAGACACGCTGCCGCAGCACAACCTCCCGCAATACACAAGATATGCTGACGCAGAACAAACTCTCACAGTACACAATATATGCTCCCACAGCACCAATTCACACCGTACACAAGACATGCTGCCGCAGCACCATCACCCCCAATACACAAGACATGCTGCCACAGCACCACTTCACACAATACACAAGACATGCTGCCGCAGCACAAATTCCCACAATACTCAAGACATGCTGCCGCAACACAACCTCCCACAATACATAAGACATGCTGCCACAACACCAACTCACACAATACACAAGACATGCTTTCGCAGCACAACCTCCCACAATACACAAAACATGCTGCCACAACACCAACTCACACAGTACACAAGATATGCTGCCGCAGCACAAACTCACACAATACACAAGGCATGCTGCTGCGGCACAAATTCCCACAATACATAAGACATGCTGCCGCAGCACAAACTCCCACAATACGCAAAACCTGCTGCCGCAGCACAAACTCTCACAGTACACAAGACATGCTACCACAGCACCAACTCACACAATACACAAGATATGCTACCACAACACCAACTCACACAACACACAATACATGCTGCCACAGCACCAACTCCACAATACACATGACATGCTGCCACAGCACCAACTCACACAACACACAACACATGCTGCCACAACACAAACTCACACAACACACAAGACATGCCACCGCAGCACAAACTCACACAATACACAATACATGCTGCCGCATCACAAACTCCCACAATACACAAGACATGCTGCCGCAGCACAAACTCACACAATGCACAAGACATGCTGCCACAGCACCAACTCATACAATACACAAGACATGCTGCCACAGCACCAACTCACACAATACAGAAGACATGCTGCCAAAGCACCAACTCAAAATAACGAATTAAATCAGTGGGTGTTTTTAAACTGTAAGTTTAGCAAAGTACATTATATGCTCCCTGAGGATGATCGTATAATCCAAACATATAGGAGCTTTTTAAGTGTTTTAATGTAAATTTTATGTTATTAAATTTATATATGTACATTTGTTGGTGTATTAATTAAATAACCAACTCCTGCACGTGCAGTAATACAATATCATACCAGCAGAACCATTATAAATAGCATCTGACACGATGTATTCATGGCTTAGTTAACAGTCCACTTTTAATTTGAACACCCAATATATTTATATGCATTCGGTTCGTACCGCGCAGTAAACACACTCCTCTCATTTATAAAAACCAGTCACTTAATGCTGTATTGGGAAATATTCGCTGTTTGTTTTCAGCTCCATACGAAATACATAAATACTCTGTGTGGGCAGAACGGAGAATTTTTTAATTTTAATCTGGTGGTACGCAAAGTAACCACGGTCTTTTATAAATGGGTAGTGATGCTGTTATGGACGAATAAACTGAAGGGCGACTGAAAGACGTGCAGGCAACATGTCTGTGTAATTTATGGACATCAGTATGGTATAGAGTCTGCCCTGTGCCTCTGAAAACACTGATTTGTTGCTCAGATAGGATATCTGGTCATGCGAACGGAAGGCCCCTTGCTATCTGCTTACAGCCTGTTGAATTTCAAATGTGTAATTTTGGCTTCACGTAATGGGTTATAATGAAGCTCAGGGTCGTTAACATCGGTGGTGTGTTGTCCGGAGGAAATAGCGAAAAGTCTGTTTCGGACAAGAGTGTATATATGTCAACAAAGCGCTCTGATTCTCTAGACACTGTCTGTGAATTCTAGGTTAATGACGTAACGTACAACGGCCGAACGATTTTAAACGCTTTTCGTTAGTCTCTTTTTAGGCGGGTTTCGCGTAACAGCGAGAAGCGTCTTTATCTTCGTCATGTCCGTCCGTCCTTCTGTCTGTCTCTCCTTCATTCCGCATGTATCAGAACGTCTGACACGAGACGAATATCCGTGCAATTTGATATTGGATGATTTTATGAACATCAGTCGAGAAAAATTGGCTAAAATCATGCAAAAATGTCGGGTAAACTTAAGCAGGTCTAATTACGTCCGACGATATAAAGTCCCAATGAAAACACTGTCGTGCAACACTCATTACTTCTATATTGTTGATGGTGATATGTGCCTCAACAATACACAAACGCATTGTTGCTTGTCCATCACAACAATGGTTACGTGAATGGGCCACCGGTTATTTCATGCGTACATTGCCTGTGTTCCTTACTTTAAATTATTACTACTATTATTATTTACATTACTATGCAGGTAATAGTGTTATTAAGGGGGTACGCAGTGGCGCAGTTGGTTGAGACACTGCGCTACAATCCGGAAGGTCGCGGGTTCGATTCCCGATGGTGTCATTGAATTTTTTCATTGACATAATCCTTCCGGCCGCAATATGGCCCTGGGGTTTACTCAGCTTCAAACAGAAATGAGTACCATGAATATTTCCTGTGGGGTGAAGGCGGCCGGGACGTAGGGCTGACAACCGTATCAACTTCATGTGCCGATTTTCTTGAAATCTGGGAGCGTCACCCTCCTGGAACCCTCAGGGCCTATCCAGGCCTGAAATGAGATTGCTTTACCTGTACTAGTATTATTAAACTGAACTGAATATCTATATATTTAAGAATTCATTTTCCCAATCGTCCATTATTCTCACAATTCTTGTATCAAGCATGAGGCTTTTGCCTGATACGATTTATTATTATTATTCCTTTAATGCACAGTGTGATTCAAAAAATGGACTCATTTCGTACGTCTATATTTCCTGAACTATACAATATATGTGAATGATCTACATAACTTTTGAAAGACGAGGTCCTACATTTTAAAATACCACCGCTAGAGCGCTCGCCTAGCGCACAGCCGTGCAGCAGCGTCAGTTGAGAACAAAATGGCTATTATGCAGCTCAAGAATTTTTGCGTTCGTGAGTTCATTAAAACTGAGTCGGCGACTGCTGTGTGCAGCATATTGAACGTTTATAAACTTCATTGTAAGTATAATCAAATTTAATTCACATCATATTTGTCACTAGTTCTAATTTTGAAATATAGATTTACGAAATTGAACCCATCTTTTTTAATCACGCGTTATATTTTCATTTGTGGGTTATGTAATGTAATTTATGTTCCTGAACTTTCTCCATAGTTGGTCTTATGGCTTGTGTACCAGAACAGTAGTAACAAAAATTGAATTGAACTGAACTGAACTGAAATTAATTTAATTTAATTTAATTTAGAAATTTCGTTTCGTTTCGTTTAGTTGAGTTGAGTTGAGTTGAGTTGAGTTGAGTTGAATTGAATTGAATTGAATTGAATTGAATTGAATTGAATTGAATTGAATTGAATTGAATTGAATTGAAGTGAACTGAACTGAACTGAACTGAACTGAACTGAACTGAACTGAACTGAATTGAATTGAATTGAATTGAATTGAATTGAATTGAATTGAATTGGATTGAATTGAATTGAATTGAATTGAATTGAACTGAACTGAACTGAACTGAACTGAACTGAACTGAACTGAATTGAATTGAATTGAATTGAATTGAATTGAATTGAATTGAATTGAATTGAATTGAATTGAATTGAATTGAATTGAATTGAAATGGACTGGACTGGACTGGACTGGACTGGACTGGACTGGACTGGACTGGACTGGACTGGACTGGACTGGACTGGACTGGACTGGACTGGACTGGATTGGATTGGATTGGATTGGATTGGATTGGATTGAATTTAATTTAATTTAATTTAATTTAATAATTGAATTGAATTGAATTGAATTGAATGGCACATCCTCAGTGTTACACGTTCCACGTTGCGTGAGAGGTGATGGTGCCAACCTCGCTAGACACAGTCTCTTCCTGTTCATAGTTTTCCTCAGCGTCTGTATAACACCGCAGTAGTCATACAACAGAACTGTACGTTCAGTATTGTGACATGACCGTTTGTGGCATGACACCGTGCAGTTTGGCAGAGGAATGCAGCAAATTACACGTCGTCATAGAGTAGCCAGACCTTAAAATTTATTAGCACATGGAACAAAATAGTGAAACCGCAGCAAAGTTTTAAATGGAGCTTGTAGAATTTCTCAAAGAAGTAAATTTTACAAGCGGCTACAAATTGTTATGAAAGATTTGTCGTGTTGAAAAGTTATAAACATTACAGTAGTTACAATGTTAAGTTTTTATATAACTTAGTGTCGGAAAAATACGCTCCGTTGAAAATTATGCAAATGAATGGAACATTAAACTTTTTAAACCCTAGTGGTAACTATATGTACCACCAGGTCTAACATTTACCATTTCTACTTTCTGCCCAATTAATGTATTTGTGTGTCTTGTATGCATCTCAGGACAAACAGTGATTATATCCTTACATAGCATTAACAGTTTGGTTTTTATAACCGAGACGTAATGTGTTCACTGCGCGGTACGAGCAGAATCTTTAAATATAGTTCAAGTTAATTTTCGTATTTACAGTTTTTTAATTAATTATACAGCGTGGGCCAAAAGTAGGCATACAATATATAATTAATTACTGTGTACCAAATATATACCTACTTTTGGCCCATTTTGTATATAATTTCCGTTGACCTGTGATAATAGATATATGTAATAAATTATGCGTAGAATTTTTTAATGTATTCGATTTGATTTGGTAACAGCCGAAATAACGAATTTCCATGTCGTTTGCTGTAGGAATTGAAACGCGAATCACCAAATGTGAGTAATTTGTTAGGCTGGAGTTCCATTAAGCGGTGAAGAGCTTCAGTTTGCAGTCTGGCGTGCGCCCTGGTTTTTTTTCTGGTCAAGCACTTTACGGGTCGGTTTGATTCCCTTGAGCACACAGTACTGCAAATGAGAGAGGAGAATAAAACGGCCCTTTATATTAGAAACTTGAATCCTCTCTCGCTAGCAGCGTGCAAAGAAATTTTCAATGCTCAGAGGAATGATAACTGTGTTGAGGGGCTGGGATGAGGGAAGGCAGGCAACTTTAACGAGGTCTATGTACCAGTTCCAAATTATGTACCTCTTGTAACTTACGAGTTCGTTTTGTTACTAAGTTAAAAGTATAAACAAAGTGAAATGCAAAGGAAATGTTACACTCAATTATTCCCTTTTATTTTATTACCTTTTTCCTCTTCTGTGTCACTTTCTTTATGGGGGTGGGTTAGGGCTAATGGCTGCTAAATTAAAAAATATCATTCTATAAAGAAATGCTGTGCCCTCATTTTTCTCTACTGTGCCGTGGTGAGCCTCAAACCCGGACACATGGATTGGGTTCGAGATTACGATTTTATGTCACCCTTTGACGCCTAACCGCTAACCTCTAAACGTTGCATTTTATATATTTATTCAACAAATATAGGTACTAAATATTTTAAACACTATATATACTCTCCGTTTCTTTTCTCTCTTCAAAATGCAGTTTGTATCATAATTCTAAATTATTTGGTTCCTGTATTATTCACATTTTATATACAGAGTGTGCTAAAATTAAAAAAATAATAATTCCGACGCCAAAAGATAAATCTCTTTCCGATTTCCCCCCTTTGCGTCTACTACCTGTGCCCGAAACGGATTCCTTACCCACCACTCTCGTCGTATCCTCGGAACCGTCCACTAGTAAGCAGTTGAAAGACTCAGAGTCGTGCAGCCGTAACTGGAGTACACATATTCGCGTACTGTACAGAGTTATTCGAAATGACTGACGGGGCTTTAACAACTGCCACCTCGTTCTCCAGACGCAACCCCACGTGATTTCTTTCTATGGTGTTACGTCAAGGATCAGGTTTGTGTTCCTCCTCTTCCCGCAAGTAACCCGGAACTGAAGGTACGAATCAGAACCGTCATTGAAACCATCACCGCTGACATACTACAAATAGTTTGGAACGAACTCAATTATCGTGTTGATGTTTGTAGAATCACAAAGGGTACACATATAGAACACCTGTAAGGTATGTAACAAAAACATGGAGTGTTGTTCTATTAAATAAAAAAAAATATACCCTTCTCCCAAGTTTATTGTGTATGACAAGTTGTTAAAACCACGACAATCATTTCGAATAACCCTGTATACGTTCTAAGTTGAAGTACGGGAAGTGTAATCAGTACGTACGTTGTTCAAGAATGAACAAGAGCTTGTGAACAAAGTGTTTATGTTGTATATGTTCCAGGATGGTTTATTAAATAAGTTGTTATTGTTAGGGTGATGTGTTACTGTTATGGTGATGTGTTACTGTTATGGTGATGTGTTACTGTTATGGTGATGTGTTACTGTTATGTTGATGTGTTACTGTTATGGTGATGTGTTACTGTTATGGTGATGTGTTACTTGCACCCATACCAAACTTCCACAAGGACCGGTGCAGTACTGGCCTTAGACGGAATGTTGATATCTTTGAATTCGGATGGTCATGGGTTTAAAACCCATGACCACCCGAATTCAAAGGATATCAACATTCCGTCTCAGGCCAGTCGTGGTATTACTCAGTAAGTACTGCACCAGTCCTTGTGGAAGCTTGGTATTGGTGCAAACCTATTAGGACGGATCTCCAGGATGTGGGATGTGGGTATATGGACTGGATTGGGCTGGCCCAGGATACAGGCAGGTGGTGGACGCTTGTGAGTGCGGTAATGAACCTTCGGGTTCCGTGAAATGCGGGGAATTTCTTGACTAGCTGCAAACCAGTTAGCTTCTCAAGAAGGACTCTGCACCATGGAGTAAG
>Ga0123355_10022717_pt1 | contig 10058 bp, 9 predicted proteins | sample TergutEmb28metaG_3_FD_89872 | JGI IMG/M metagenome (GOLD analysis project Ga0123355, IMG submission 89872) | Embiratermes neotenicus P1 segment gut microbial communities from Petit-Saut dam, French Guiana - Emb289 P1 | ecosystem: Host-associated > Arthropoda: Insects > Digestive system > Gut ...
CAGTGAAAACTAAAGCTAATATCGCTGACGTGCAGCTGAAGGTCACGTGATTGCTTTACTGTGTTGCCAAATTTGTAGTCCAAAGATAATGTAACGCAAATACTTCGCTTCAATTTTTTTTTTCAAACGATCCATGCGGGAAATGCGGTGTCGGGACGTAGATTTACATACGATGAATGCGGGAAAACGATAGTTCGGGGAACGATGGATGCGGGAATAAATAACGTAATTTATATGGAACTTTATTCGGGACCAAAAATGGCGAATGGTAGATGCGGGAAAACGATCGATACGGGAACGATAGATCGAGGTTCTACTGTACTTTAATTGATCAACATTAACTATAAACACTGCAGAATGTGATATGATAACAATAATAAACAAATAATTTATTGTTTGCAGACCCTACACACATTTCTAAGGGCTATCAACTGATTAACACTGAGTTCAGAAGGTGATATGCCTTGATACCTTTATCAGCATTATGACTGGAAGTCCAAAATGTGAAATAATTCATGAATTTGATAAACATTAGATCATACATTACAGAAAGTGAAATATTTAACTAAGTTGACCAGCACTTGGGTTTCCATGCCACAATGTGCAATACCTTACTAGTTTCATTAGCATTACGGTATGTCTTCAAGAGTATGAAAAGGTTTTGTGATGCTAATGAACATTAAGATACACCATCCCAAAATGCAAAGAAAATGCCCTGCAAAGCTGAAAAACATTCAGAGGGTAAAGAGTATATCTGAAGCTCAACTTATGAAAACAATACATGCACACTTAAAACACCATTATAAGAATGCAAAGAGATCTAGACACTCACCTAAATCCTCTTCCACGTATGCATTCCAGAATGTGAAATGCTTTACTAAGTTGATCAGCTTTAGGGTAGGCATACAGGCAGTCTAAAGCAAGTGATATTTTCTCTTCCAGTGATGGCACCAATTCACACGAGTGCCCATCAAGCAGGTGATGAAACAGTTCTTGTGGCAAGGACAAGTCCTTAGAGCTGAGATGTATCAAGTAATCATACAGAAACTGCATTCTGCTCCCTGCAGCTTCCTGCTCACAGCGCAATACAAAGGGTAGGAAAAACTTTTTGAGGTCATCAATGAATGTTGCTGCCACCGTCTGAAAACAGGCAATGCAAAGGGGTAGGTTACTTCTCTGAACCTTTAATGAGAAACAGTCCATGCAAGATTCAAACAATGACTAGAAAAATTTACTGACAGATGTGCGTATAGTTTGGTGTTGCACGCCAGTAACTCCACTACCTGTACTCTTAATAGTAATGCACAGTCAGTTCTGCTATTACACGCATATTGTTAATGCATCTTGGCTGTAATGCAATTAACAAACATGAATGCTGTTTGTATAATACAAATGTCTGCATACACATGTTGGCTACTAAGAAATTTCCATCAGCCATATTATCTTACCGCAGAATTTCTATAAGCAAGGTCTCACACAAACATAACTATTGTGTTCTAGCAGAACTGACTGTAATATACAACCCTGCTGTATGCTTAAATGAAATATCTTACTCTGAGTGATTATTAATCATTACATTAATTAACTAAGACACTCTAACTGCAGAGGTTAAACACCAAAAAATTATTTTTGGCCAATAGTCATGAAAAAGCAGGTACTTAGAATGGGGTAGGTGTAACCTATTTGAAGTTAACAGTCCAACATCTGCCTGGAAAGACTGATAATAACCACAGAAAATTTCAAGTTAAGCTGGCCATAAAAAAGGCAATGTTTCAAAATAGGTACCTTCCAAATGAGTCCAGAGCACTGAGACAACAATCATGTATTTCATTCTTCTACTTGGAAAAAAACTGTTAACAAAACAGTGCCTTTTAAATGGGAAATCAGTTCTAACTGTAATAAATTATTTTGACTTCCCAATTATGAAAACTGTGATTTATCATAAAGTGAACCAAAACCTGATTTATCTGGCATCTGCAGGACCAAAGGGGTGAGGGATTGCAATTTACCTCATATTAAAGCATTATACCTAACATGCATGATAGCGTGCCTAGCAACCTCTTGAATACACCTAACCGTTTAATTTGTCACTTGCAGTCCTGTCCTATTTTCTCCACCATGCTTTCTATTCCCTACTTTGTCACTCCTGACATAACATGGTGCATATACACTCTAGGGGAGAAACCCCCCCCCCCACCACCACCACCACCAACAACAACAAGAAACCAAGTCACACATTTTGCTGTTGCTATCCTAACTAATTGCAAATTTACCCTGTCAACAGTCCATTTTAATTAGCTTTTATTTTGTGAACTTTCAGAATCAGTGCTGGGTTCTGCTGGTAGGTGGACCAATCAAATGTACTGGGCCTCTGCATATTTCCAGATAAGAGAGGTTTCCAGAACATCCAGTGTCAGACAACCAGCTTTTAGTGTGTATGAACTGGTAATTCAATTATCATCATCTTCCTCCATGGATTAGGTCGTTTGATCTGTTCCGGCATCGACGCATTGCCATCATTTCCTGGGGTGTCCATGTAATTAAATTATCTTGTTTAAAAATATAGTGTGATAACAGTTAACATGTTCAAGGTTACGACAAATTAGAAGCAGAGAGTCTCAATACATAAAAATGAAGGAAGACATTTAGAAGTAACATAACACACAATATGCTTCAACTGAACATATACTAATAACAGCATATATCAGATGCACTACCATGAAATTTATAAGCAGGCCTCAACCTTGAGAGAATATTGATTGCAGACATAATTTTACCTCTTTAGCTTCTTATATACAGCCTAATGACAACTAGTTAAATAGGTGAAACATGCAGCTGGATTCGTACCATAACATAAATATGCATGTGGTTGATGGACTTGGGGTTGGTTTATTATTTTAATATTACAACACAACAGGATGAATAACCTTAAGAGTAATCTTAAGTTTACTGGACTTTAGATGACATCAGTGTGGGCTCATGCACCTGATTCATGTTGCATGTGGGATCAGCAACATCAACACACACATATTCATATTTTCTTCGCTTAATGGTGTGTAAATGCATGAACCTCTTTTGCACCAATCACTGCAGTTCACAGAGTTTTATTTCCACCGTCAGCATGTGTAGTGTAAGCTTTCATATGTATAAGACACCTTATGGTGAACTCTGACAATGCCACAGCAGATTAACAACAAAAAAGTATATGTGCTACAGTCAACTAACCAATCTTTTCTACATTAGGTGTATATGACTTTATGGATGGATGGATGGATGGAAGGATGTGCGGATGGGTGGGTGGGTGGAACCACGCACGCATGCACACATACACACACACACACAATGAACTGCCCCCTGGTGGTTCATTCATTGCAGTCTGTCTTATGACAGGTCCATAGCTGCTTCCAAAGTGAGTTCTCCACAGAGTGCAATTTGGTGCTGCATTTATCAATTTCCAGCATCCTCTCATTTCCTTAAGGTCATCCAGCAGCTGCTTATGTCTTCTTTGTCTTCCCATAACTTCTATCTTCCTTGTAACCTTCTTTCAATAACATATTTTAGAAGGCAGTTCTTACACAAGATATGACCAAATCAGTTACCTTTACTTTGTTTTATTGTATGTAGGATATTCCTGTCCTCCTTGACTTTATGCAATTTTTCTTCATTTCTCACATGATCGGTCCAACTTATCTTATCCATCCCTCTCCACCGCCACATTTCAAAACTTTCCAGGTATTTTTGATATACTTTCTGAGGCATCCAAATTTCAGGATGACACAATGTTATGCTCCAAATGTAGCAATGTACTAGTTTCTTCCTTCAATTTCAGTTCAATCTGCTGGTGAAAAGTATTTTTCTTGTTGAATGTTGCTTTAGCCATGCCAATACTGGATTTCATTTCACATGTACATCTTCCATCACTCATTATCATGTTACCCAAACAGTTGAAATATTTCACATTCTCCAATTGTCTTGGATCTATCATAATCTTTAGTGGGGATGGCTGTCAGAGGAAAAATAATTATACCAGCGGTGGTGAGAAATACACTTCATTCCTGAACAATGAAAATCAAACAAAAAGTTGCTGATGTATGACTGCATCAGCATGCCATTTAGGGTCACTGGAGGCGTGGAGGAACAAGTAAGGCATTCTAAACATCAATGTTAGACAGAGGTGATTTATCATTTCTGGATTATAGCTGCATTATCACCAGGGAAAGAGCCAACTGAAAAGGATAGGAGGCTACATAAGTTGCAGAGAAGGTCTGGATACTTCTGATTAACTGAGTTAACAAAACTGTAAAGAATTTCTTTTAATAAGCAGGGTCTTTGGAAGCTTAGAGAGTTAATAATAAATTCTTTCATACCTTTGACATTAGAAGTTTGCATATATCGAAGTCTGACATCTTCTGCAGGTCAGACAGCCTGGCATCTTCCAGATGAACATCATACACCAATGTATTTAGAGTCAGCAGCTGGTGGTACAGATGATCCAAACCCTACATCAACGGAACCATAGTACATGTAAAATAATTTCCAATTATCCAGGGGTATAGCTAGAATTTTTGGTGCTGGAGCAAGTAATCAGAATAGCAACCCATAACAGAAATTATATTGATTGTATTTCCTTATATTTGGCTCAAATTTAGAATTGATGAGTGCAGTAAATCAACTCTTTCATTTAAAATATTAATTTTTCTGCCCAGGGTAGATACATCCCTGCAAGTGTCCACATACTGTGGCTCCTTATTGTACTTCCAGCTAGAATTAATAAGTGATACACACTCACGTTTACTGGGACATGAGTCAGTGACCATTGGCATGGGCTCCAAACTGAGTGTAATTTCATGGACATTTGTAAAAAATGTGCATCTTTGAAAATCCACACACATGTACAATATTCTCTTAATATCCACATAAACTGAAAATGTAGAAACAGTGGCAAGTGTTCAAATTCCATAGCACTTCTCTGAAAACTCTCAATTCACAACAAACAAACTGGAACTGTAATTGTCAGATATATGTCACAGTGAAGTGTTGACAGGGAGGCCAGTATGGTGGATTTTTCCTAACTGACTCTCTCTTCTCTCTTAAGAGGTCTATGTCTTACCTTTAAAGGTAAAAATAGTCAAAAAACAACTTAATAACCAAAGCTCCATTTATTGTTATGGCAGACATTTAAATATTATCATGGCATGGTGTACTTGCAATTGACAATCAACCTTTATGAAAAGAAAAAAAGAACAAAATGGGTATGAAGAAGTACCAGTGGAAAGACAAGGCTGAAAAGAATTGAGATTGAAATATTTGAAAGCAATGGAATTCAAAATTCTTAATACAACTTAGAAGAGTAATCACGGTGTTTTGGCTATATACAAGAAAGGGGGAGAATAAGAATACAAGATGAGCAAACATGTAGGGACAGAGAAATATAAGATGAACCAGAACCAGATGGCTCATTCAGGTACCGGGTAATATCAAGAACAGACAAAAGATGGAGAGGAGGGGGGGGGGGGCTAAAGGAAACACTGAAGGGCAAAATAACAGATCTGATACTTTTTGTCTGCTGACCCATATACATATAATGGTAACAAAGCCAGAACACGATATAATTGTTATTTATTCACTGAAAATACAGACATCTCTGGACTCACTATGACACATCTCTCCTTGGCAAGCTTGACAAGTGTGACAGCATGGTCAACCATGCAACTTCGGTTCTCTATCTGATAAGCTCTACCAGTGAACCATGATGTAAGGAGCTTGGCTGTAACTGCTTCCTTACTGCAAGCAAAATACTTCAAAGTTTGATCCTCTTCATAAATAAAGCCAGCATCACAATCGTCAGATTCATTCCTGAAACCATACACAACTGTTAGCAATATTCAAAGCTTTGGCTATTCATATGGCTACTTTAATAACTAAAAATATAATTTTGTTGAATTCTGATGTTTTATACTGTTGGCTTACTCGCCCTATCACAGTTACACCTGATACATTTTATGCTAACTCTGAGGTCCTCACTTCCTTCAGGTAAAGCAGCCAGAGTGTGAAACTGACCGCTTACCTCCACCTTGTGCTGAGGTTAAGAATGTGTGAAGTTATGCTTCTCATCCTCTTATATGCATTCATTGTGTGGACAGGGATGTCACCTTTGATGTTCTCACAGCAGTATTGTTGAAGAGTCAAACTACCCAAATTTTATAACATGTTATTTGATAAAGTGTTACCATTGTTTTAAAGCATGACACTGCCATCATCTTGTCTTCCTAGACTGCTTGCCCCTGAAGATGAACTACAATCCCCCCAAAATTTATTAACTATTCACTAGGTGGTACAGCATAATGCCCCAAGAGACTAGAATCTTCAGATCTCTCTTCATTATCACTGATTTTCTAAGTGTGTCACCAGCGATACTCATACTTTATTTCACCACTAGCCAGTTTTCCCAGCACCTGACATGTCCTCTCTCCAAAAATGAGCATATGGGACTGATGGAATTATGGATACAGTAATATGGGTACATGTTATGCATGTATACCTATGAGAGCATTAAGAATGAGACATATAACACAGTAACCTTTGGGGCGATAAAGGTATAGGTGTAGAGACCAAGTGAGGGAAGATACTCAAGTCACTGTATTTTGGAGAAAAAGATGTGTTTTTTCCTTCCCCTCTACCATGCCACATTCTCCAGCAATAGGTTGTGAAGACTACCATCATAAAGACTGATAAGATCTCATAATAGGATGGGCAAGAAAGAAAGGACAGCATATTTCCACAAACTGATTCATTCTTGGTGTATCTCACAACACTTCTTTTGGTGGCACTGCAGCAGTATTGAATACAATGTGAAAGGAAGCAGTCATTACATACTGTATTCACCTCAGAAGATGTAAACCTAGAATTTAAAATTCTTGCCCCTTTCAAAGACTGCCGCTCAACTTATGGGGTAAGTGCCCCTGGTGCCCATAGAATGGAAGAGTGGGCGGGACCCAAAGTGGGACTGGGTGCTTTCCAGAAGAGAAAACCCTTATGCTCCTTTTGGAATCCAACCATAATTCTTTGATTATCCAGCCAATAGCCTAGTCATTGACCCAGCTTTTTAAGTAGTAAATGCTGATGGGAGAAAACCTCTCTTAATTCAGGTAAATACAGTATTTCAAAAGCCCTAACCCAACACCTGCTGCTAGAGACTGAGAAATACCACAAAAATATAAAATAACAAATCCAACATGTAATAAAAACAAAGACAAAATGTGCATTCATAAGCCATCAAACAATCTGCAGTAAATAGTCAGGAGTATACTGTCTTTCCTTTCAAACTTGTTCATTCAATATGTAGAACTCACTGAAAGTTTGTTCCCTCGCACCAGTCTTGTTCCCGCAACTGAATCTGACTCCAAGGGAACACGTTCCCACTGGCAGTGCACTTAGGCAGCAATGACTCATATTCATAAGGATCCATGGACTCAGGAAAGTTGGAGAGCACAGGAAGCCAGTGTGGCAGAAGAACATCTCCATGATATGTGAACATGACTTCTACAGCTTCATGATTCCCTTCACGAGCAAACTTTATGGTGGACATTACAAGTGATACAGTGCGAAACTTGTCATAGAAAGTGTAGTCATATAAGTCTTCAGCCATGTGAGGTCCGCCCATAATAAGCTGCAATCAAAACAAATTACAATGAAGCTACATGTAACTAACAATTATACTGGACACTATCCACTGTCTGAGATATATTTATGATACACTGCACAATCTGAGATTGATCAATCATTCTCCATATACAATTACATAAGTCTCCCTGCCAAAGGCCCAACCTGACCAAAACATGTAGGAAGAATAAAATTTACTGTTCTTATCTGTAACATATTAGGAACTATTAGTCTTTCCTGTAGAAATATGTACTATACAATATTTAAGGAGTTGCCTCCATATCCAACTTCAAGCTGTTTTGTTTCTTAGTTTCTTGACCAATGTTTTAACTGCTTAGGTTATAAAAGAGAAATGACAGCTGACTGCAAATGGTACAAAAAGAGGAAATAAGAGATCATGGCCTAGGAGTTGTTTGCTCTTCTTGGATGTTGTAAAGCACAGGGTGGTAGTTGGTCACCAGTGTTTTGAAACAGCCTATTGTTACCTTCTTCCAACTTGGACTGCCTAACCCTTCAAGTCAGGACTGATAGGCTCTCCCAAAACCTCAGGTAACAGCTATTAATTTATGCCCCATACTATCCCAGAACAGTGAAGGCCTCAATTACACCACAACAGCAGTCTGAAATCTAGCAGATCATGGCCTAGTTAATATCGTAATATGTTGTCCTAGATATCACACACATAACATGATATACTTCATTATTAAACACAACATGTTCTGAGTTTTCTTCTATTTTATTTGAGTGTGATATTACCTTGCCACCTTCATATGCCAACTAACTAGAAATTCTTGGAGCCTCAACATCCTGCTGCCCTAAGGGCCTGTCCAGGCCTGTATAGGGATTGCTGTACCTTTGCTTTGCATGTATCATGAGCAGTATTTGTTTCACTCTACCACAATAATTGGATTTACCTATTAGGCTATTGTTTTACATAGCTATACCTTCATCAGTATACTGAACAATTTATGGTAAAAAAAAACTTCAGGAAACAGTTGTGGTACATGTTAAAATATTATTCAAACATTTGCCTAGGACTAATCAAGAACAAAAAAAAACTTGGGATAGCTGGTCTTCACACATACTTTTTGAACACAAACCTCCTCCTGACATCACTTGTTTGCAAGTTTTCACAAAATAATGTTGCATAAACAAACACAACCATTAGTCAAAGTAGTCACATGACTCAGAACATCCTTACATGCTGTGCAACAACAAAATTCAAGCCAGAACTGAAAGCAGTAAATTGATTGCCTCTAGCATTCTCTGGTTCTACTGTTTTGGCACACTTGATTTGCTAGGCAAACTGGTTCGCTGTCTGCTGAGAAATCAAGTGTTCGTTCAATGTTAGAGTCATCTGAGATACTGCTCCTCATAATCAGTATTATACAAAACCAGCCATTCCATTTCATGTGCACAAATATAAAACAAATGTTTTGTTACAAAACAAGCAGTAAAAGTACTGATTTTGAGACACAACAAACCCAAGTCCATAAGGCCAAAATGTCAATTCTGTATTAACAATTCCCTGCTGTAAGTCTAACAAGAAACACAATACCCACTTTTGTAATATCACACAATCAAAAACCCTACTGGTCCACATTATTTACAATTACCATAATTTATGATCGCAGCCCTATAGTGATTACTACAGGAATCACAAATATGGAGAGCGCTAAATGAGTTTTTGCTTATTGTTGAAAGCAATTCAATATTTATCTGTTTCCAGATTCCCAACTATCATGGCAATGTCAGGAATAATGTTGGTGAATTTCTTCAGATTTCCATGCTGCCCAGTTAACAGACATTCCACAGAATGGGACATTTTACTAAATTTCTGTAGATACAATTCAGAAATTGGAAACTCTGAATAACTAAACATTACATTACATAAAATGCAATACTTGCCTAGGCTGACAAAAACAGACACTTGTTAATCCTAAACCAAACAACAGGATTCTCTACAGTTGGTCAAAATTGAGTTACGTAAGCCACTGGACTCCTTGCAGTAATTTCTACTAGGCTGCACATTTGATCATCACCAAAGCCAAGAAATATCAAAGTTTTCTAGAGATCAAAAGCAGTTAATACAACAATGTAAATTATCTCCAGTTGTATGTATCTCCATATTGACCAAACAAGGACACACAATTCTGCAGTAATATAACACCAGTTGCCAAGAAGCCTGAAAAGCTAATTCGATTTGGCAGTGATGTTCAAACTTGGTGAGATTTTGGGTTCTGTAAAGGTTTTGAAGTGTATTTTAAGTGCCAGTTGCCTCTGTGGTCTAGTGGTCAGAGTTTCTGGCTACAGATACAGAGGTCCCGGGTTCGATCCCCGGCGCTACCAGATTTTCTGAGTAGTAGTGGGTCTGGAACGGGGTCCACTCAGCCTCG
>Ga0123355_10022718_pt1 | contig 10058 bp, 9 predicted proteins | sample TergutEmb28metaG_3_FD_89872 | JGI IMG/M metagenome (GOLD analysis project Ga0123355, IMG submission 89872) | Embiratermes neotenicus P1 segment gut microbial communities from Petit-Saut dam, French Guiana - Emb289 P1 | ecosystem: Host-associated > Arthropoda: Insects > Digestive system > Gut ...
CGAAGGTTCATTACCGCACTCACAAGCGTCCGCCACCTGTCTCTATCCTGGGCCAGCCAAATCCAGTCCATATACACACATCCCACCTCCTGGAGATCCATCCTAATATTATCCACCCATCTATGCCTAGGTCTCCCCAGTGGTCTCCTTCCCTCTGGTTTCCCCAGCAAGACCCTATACACCCCCCTTTCCTCACCCATACATGCCACATGGACAGAAATCTGCAAAAGTTACAGCAGCTATGATTTCTGCTTAGGTAATTGTTTGACAAAATCCAACCTAATATCAAGGCTAGAACCCTCTGAAAAAAATTCATTATCTTAACCAGCTGCTAAAACATATTAATAAATGTAGTCATTGGGCCTACAAATTTTGTGTTTTATGTTAGATTTGGATGCTGCCCAGATGGTGTTACTGCAGCAGCAGGAGCCAATGAAACAGGGTGTGTTGAGTGTGATGATGGTGATTGTGACATGTGTAATGTAACAAGATATGGTTGCTGTCCAGATGGTGTGACAGCAGCAACAGGCCCAGACTTTTCAGGCTGTGAGGATATTGAAGGTGAGATATAATTCTTGAATAGCATATACCAGTAAGTCATTAATTATGTTACCAAATAGTCCTTGCAAGTAATTTACTTCGTTGGACATTGTGTCTTTTTTCACATAAATTCATGAACCTCCATGATCATTATTTGTCACACATAATGCGATTAATAAATGAAAAGGATAAATCGTTATAACATTTGATGGGATCTCATTTGTCCTGGTTTTCCTGGGACAGTCGAGTTCTGTCCTGATGTCTTGCAGAATTTGGTTTGGGACACTAAATGTCTCGAGTATTTATAAGTCCTGAAAATACAACATTTCTGACAATGTATATGAACATTTTGCCTTCCCTACAATGGTAGAAAACATTTATAGGAGTGAGACATCCATCAACTGGCTTTGAATGGTGGGATCCCTAAGGATGCAATTTCTGAAAATTTAACCAAGGCTAAGTAAAATGTAACACATCAAATTTTTTATATCATACTGGCATATTGACTGCTTATGCCTCTGATGTTTTGATAGAGGACACATAATGTAATCAAACTCCAATTATTTTTATTTCTCTCCTTAAGATATAACTCACACTTTATCTAACTTGTGGAACCTAAAAGTTGTCATTCATTCTTATTGGTTGCCTTTGAATCTCTCCTGATGTTTTTTTTATTTTTTACCCTTCATTTTCTAGTCTACTTCTCTTGGTCAACTTTGCCTTTCATTCAAGGATAACAGGAACTGCCTTTGGATTGTGAAAGATTTTTTGACAACATTTGTTGTTGTTGTTGTTGTGTGTGATCCATTTCTCTCCCATCACATTCATATGAAGTCCATGTTTCATGTAACATTTCCTATTTGAGCTTATGTTTATAATATCTATATGGTTACATATCTTCATTTTCTTTTATATTTTTCTGTTAAACACCTTCACCTCATCGTCTGCACACAATAATACTTCCAAGTCAAACCTATGGGACATTCTCATAATCACCACATTTGTATTTTTCCTCTTTTTTACAAAGTTTGTCATATATTTTAACCCTTCAGTCATTTTATTTTTCCCTGTATTACTTGCACCTCCACACACTACAACCAATTTGTCTTGTCAAATTATTGATTTCTTCTTTGAGTGTGTTTATGATCACTTCTAAACCCATGTCTCGTTTATGTAACCTGTCACGATATGATTCATTAGAGCTACTATTATTACTACACTATATATGTGAAAACATGCTTGCATATATGTAATTATGTGTATATTTTAATATGCCTGTTTGCTTATGATTTGCTTTGTTCCTTGACACATTGTTCAATTTGGATGTGCAATACATTTAGAATGTTACACACTGGTTATGCTACTGCTCATATTTGTAATGACAGTATGTAATGTGTATTCTTTGTTATGTATCTCAGGTTCTGGAGTATTGCCCACAACAGAACTGGAGGATTGTTCAAATTCAACTTATGGTTGCTGTCCAGATGGGACAAGAGTTGCTACAGGTCCTAACTTTGAAGGATGTGATGTTATCAGCAAAAACTGTACTGTATCATATTTTGGCTGCTGTCCTGATGGAGTTTCTCCAGGTATGAACTTGTGTGTTGAGCTAATCTGCATGCATACGTATATTTAGAGTAGAATTTATAGAAATGAATTCACCTTATTGACCATGATCACTTCACAAGACTAAGATAATGTTTATGTACACCATTGCCTGAGGAGCCATCTTGAAAAAGGGACATGCTTAACAATTGTGCTGTAGTAATCTATTGAAATACACAAGGTTGTGTGTGTGTGTGTTTGTCCATAGTATAGTTACATTTTGACTTCTGTGTTGTGATTAAAGTGGTCCCACTATTTTCCAGTAATTCTGTTTGAGGAAAGGTGCTACCCAAGATGTGTAATCATAGGAATTCCAAGAACAACACTACTACACGAGAACACTTCCACACATGTGGGTAATCATAAGTTAGCAAGAACAACACTAATACAAAGGGACACTTTCACTAGTCAGTCAGTTAATTTTATTTCTTTTTGAACCAATACACTGGATGTTCTTTAACCTGTATAAAAGGATGAATCAATAGGTGAGATGCTTGATTTAGCATGAATGGGTAGCAGGTTGGCTATTTGTAAAGTGGTTTAAGAGGTGGAGGATTGTCATGGCTTATATCAGACCATTTTATTTGAAAATTTGGGAATGTGGTATGTCTTGACTGTGACTGCTAATACAGGAACAGGAAGAAAACTGCTTGTCTGTGACTTCCTCATGCTTGAATGTGCAAGAAACAACGAGTACCTCTTAAAAAATGTTTTAACTCATGATGAAATGTGAATCTATATTTATGGCCCAAAAATAAACAGTAGTTCCTTTCATAATGAATAAAATGTGCAACTGCAATAGAAAATTTTTTATTTGCATTTATCTGTTTTCAAATTATAATGTTAGATTAGTGTGGTGTTCCAGTTGCCTTTTACCTTCCTTCTGATTAAAATACCAGATTGTAAGAACTCAGAATTTCAGATTCCGCTCTTTCCAGCACCAGGTAAAGAGTGAGAAAGATGCTTAATCATATGGGCCCACTAGGTACAGTTGGTCTTCATCACTGTGCTGATAATGTAATCAAATGGGTGCAACTGAATAAGCATGTGTCTCATTTTCTACATGAGCATGGACAGAGCCATTCCTGAAGTGTCACATTCTTCAAATTGATGCTTAAATCTGGCTGGGCTAAGTTCAATTGGAATACGAAATCTATTACTACTACTACTACTACTACTACTAGATCAGTTATTTATTTATTTATTTGTTTATTTATGTGCTAACTAAACAGCCTAATGGCCAGTCACAAAGACAACATAAGTACAAGTTAACATCAACAAACCAAGATAAGGAACAAAGCCAGAGGAAAAAATGAAAAGCAAAACGAAACATTACAATTCATTTAATTCAAAGTGAGAGTTAATGCTGAGAGAAAGGAAAAAGATTATACATGATGATAATGAATACAGTGTGCCTTATAGTGAGGTATGTAATAGTTAGTTCAGTGTCATAACAATGTGAAATATTTTTGATGAGAAAAAATTGTTCTTCAAATTTACCAATAATAAGAGTAATTAATAAAAATGATGATAATTCTTAATGCTATGATTTCGCCATAACTCATGGACAATATAACCTGCATCGTGTAGTGACTTTATTATTATTATTATTATTATTATTATTGGTATAATAATAATAATAATAATAATAATGCAGTATTTTTATTAAATTTGAAGACAATAGAAAATGTTTTGTTTCCATAGCATATGATTATCCACAGGTGACCCTGTGTAGTCACTATTGCATTTCACACATGACAGCATGTTTACCTTCTTGGACCACACATTGTAGCTTGTAGCTTGCACTGCACTCTATGCTTTGTTAGCCCTGGGTCCATGGTATGAAGGATGTCGCATGCCATGTGAAGATGAGCAGTTTGGTTGCTGTAGTGACCGTATCACCCCAGCTCATGGGCCCAATCAGGCAGGTTGCTGCCTGACCACTCGATATGGTTGCTGCCCCGATAATATTCGCCCTGCTGAAGGACCTAATCTGGAAGGTAATCATCCATTTGTTTCCAGTATAATTATGTGTTAAGTAAACATTCTTGGTTACAAAAGGTGAAGAAATTAAAATACAAGTTTCTGGTTTTGTTCTTCATGAGATTCACACATTTCATATTTCTACCTTTGAGTTTATACTTCCTGCCAGTTTAGGGTAACAGATACACAAACGTACCATACAGAGAACCATGCAAGCTTTTATTAGTCTTAAGTAAGTATGTTGATCTGAAAGTAAATGTTGGGAAAACTGAGTATATGTTCATGTCCCATTAACAGGTCTGAGGACAAAATTACAGCATAAATATAACTAATAAATCCATAGAGAATGTGGCAAATTTCAGATATTTGAAAATGACATTAACAGTTGAAAATTGCAAGCAGGAATGAATTAAGAGAAGATTAAATGCAGGGACTGCTTGCTACAATTTAGTCCAGCACCTTTCAATATTCCTGTTTGCTCTTTTCAAACAAGAATTTAAGTGGACAGAACCATAAATTTGCCCTTTTTGATTTATTTGGGTTTGAAACTTGGTCTATCACATTAAGGGAAAGACAGAGGCTGAAGATGTTCGAGGACAGGCTGCAGAGGAAGGTATTTGGACCTGAGAGGGAGAAAGAAATAGGAGGCTACAGAAAATGACTTAATGAGGAGCTTCCTGATTTGCATTCCTCACCAAATGTTATTTGGATGATAAAATTCAGGAAGGGGAAGTGGGTTTGGCATGTAATGTTTATAGGGGAGTAGTGAAATACATGCATTGTTGTGGTGAAGAAACCTGAAGGAAAGAGACCACTTGGAAGACCTAGGCATATATCAAAGTATAATATTAAAATGGATCTTAAAGAAATAGGATGGATTTGCATCGACTAGGTTAAGTAGGCACTAGTGGCAGATTCTTATATAGTGGTTGTTATAGCATTAACGCTAACAGTAATTTTAAGAATTAATAACTTGTCTTCTACAGGTTGTGGATGCCAGTACAGTGCTTATGGCTGTTGTCCAGACAATGCAACAGCTGCCCGCGGTCTAGATGCGGAAGGCTGTGGATGCCAATACACAAAATATGGTTGTTGTCCAAACCGTTACACTCCTGCAGCCGGACCTGAATTTCAAGGCTGTCCTTGTTTCACCTATCAGTTTGGTTGCTGTCCTGATGGTGTGAATATTGCTAGAGGACCCTACAATCAAGGTATGTCCAAATTTTAATAAAACTATGTGGAGAAGATTTGTAACTTTTCATAAATTTTAAACATTAACAGTTTCACAGAACAGTCTCCAGTGAATGTGTTAGGCGTAACTTCAAGAACTAAACAACGCCAAATTTCCAGCATGTACAAACAGATGGTACTGTCATTGGTATTGTTTGTGAAGGAAAATGGACAACCAACTGTCACAGAGGAGTCCACAATAAGCATTCTTTTTGTAATTAAATATCACAGACATATTAACTGCCATGACATGGGTTTTAGGATCTCCAAATTCTGCATCTGTGGTGCTTCACTGTACCATGAATGTAGAAAGTGCAAAATAGAATGTAATTGGGATGTTATGTTTGTCCATCTACCCTAAGATGTAGAGAGACTCCTAACTTGTGCAATAATTACATTCCAGAAGGTCTGGTGCAAGTCAGAACTGCATATACATATGGTCAATAACATGTGTATATATGAGGCAGTGTAGTTGGAATCCATCTTCCAACACTCTGGAACGTGATCAGTGACAGTATGATCATCCAGCATCTTGCCTTATCTCCCAACATTATTCTTCCACCACCCTCATCTCATTGCACTTCTATTCTTGCAAATAAAAATGTAGTGTGTTTTTGAAAATGTTATTTCAAGTCCTCCTTTGTGGTTTAATATTGCATAAGACTGAAATGGCATAACTTAAAATTGCATAATTTTGATTGCACATTTCATGCATTTTACATTATCATTATCAAGCTCTTTGGAAGCTGTATTTGCCCATTTGCCCACCAAAGCTGTTTCTTTGGTTTCAAAGAAGCACAGTCTGATGGGATGAACACTGCCTGCTGAGGGGCTTTGTCTTTGGGTGGTGTGCTGTTTAAAACACTTCCTTTCTTGAAGAACTTCTGCACCTATTTCTGAATTGTTTTATTATTTTATTACATTAAGACTGCTTCCCAGGATATTTGTGATCTAACTTACATTGAGCACACACAGGAGATTTTGTTGCTGCATACCAGAGCACACTGTGTTTGTACTTGTGAAAATTCCATAATTGATGGCACATTTAGCACAACTGGCAGTGACATACTCCCCAATGTAATGGCAAACAGTGTTACAGTGCTGTTTTATGCATATGCATTGCACTATTTAACAAGCCACAACATATATTGTCATTCAGTGCTGCTATCTGCAGTGTTTTTTTTTATTGTGTTCTGGTTTAGTAAGTGTATCCTCTTCAGGCACCAGATTTCTGCCTTGGACATGATATATTTGTATTATCTTACAAGGGATAGTCAAACAGTCAGGATAACTTCCTATTTTTATTGCATGCTATTGACAAATTGGACATTTGAAAATTTTGCTTACTTCACTGCAATTTTGCTAAAGGTGTAGTTATATTTCAGTGTATTCTCCATCTTTGTTGACAGTCTTCTTCCACCTTTTAACAAGAGCACATGTTCCCACCTAGAAAAAGTTGCTGTCCTTCCTCTTCAGCTGTTGGCAGAAGGCAGTTTGGAGTGCCCCGTCTTTGGCTAAGTAGTGTTCCTCACAGGCTTTTCTCTTGTCAAAGGACCAAACGTGGATAATCTGATGGTGTGGGATCAGGACTGTAGGGTGGATGCTGCAACACTGTCCATCCAAGATTTGTGAGAGCCTCTGTGCTACACATACTTGTGTGTGGCCTAATATTATCCTAGAGGAGCAGTAGTTCAGATGTTTTACTTGCGGGATGAAATGAACAAAGGAGGGCTTTCAGACATCTTGGTGGTTTTAGTAAGAAGTTGAGGCCCTCTGTTGTCCCTACAGGCAATAAGATCGCAAGAATAACACCTTTCTAAACCCAGACAACTGAAACCATGATTTCTTCAGCTGATGACACACTCTTGAATTTTTTCTTCCTTGGGAGTGTTATATGACACTATTTCAGCAGTTGCTGCTTAGATTGGGGTTCAGAATGGTGTATGCAGGTTTTTCCCCGTTGACGACACATGACAGGAAGCCTTTATCTCCAGTGTTATGTTGGTGCAGAAGATCAGTGGTGATTGCTTTCTTTGTCTCTTCATGTGCGTCTGTTAGCATTCATGGCAGCCAACAAGTAGAGGCCTTGGAGTAGCCTAGCTCTTGAAGAATTACCATTATCATGCATTTACTGATAGACAGGGTGAAACAAATATGTGTGTAGTTACGCAGTGGTCACCGTATATCAGTTCATCCACCTGGCAGATGTTGTGAGGCCTCATTACAATGCAAGTATAACCACTCTGAAGTTTGTGATGAAGTATTGTTCCTCCTGTTTTAGGTTCTTTAACCTTTTGGCGCCAGAATTATTTTTTTAATTTTAGCACACTCTGTATATAAAATGTGAATAATACTGGAACCAAATATGTTAGATTTATGAAACAAACTGCATTTTGAAGAGGAAAAAACGGAGGGTATATACCATGTTTAAAATATTCAGTACCTATATGTGTTGAATAAATATATAAAATGCAACGTTTAGAGGTTAGCAGTGCAGTACGACCACTATAGTCGTCATTAGGTGTCATAAGGTTAATCTCTCACTTTTCATCATTTAACAGTACTGGCATACATGCAGCTTCACCATACACTTCCATGAAGCATTCATGAATGCATGTCAGCTCTGCTCCTTTAGCAACCACAAACTCTTGTCACTGCACATTTATTCAACCACACATCAATCTCTGCCCTTTTATAATTAATTGTAGTGCTGCCATCTGTGAAGCTAAATAGTTGCAACTAATGGCAAATGATCAAGCATATTTAAGGGCTTTACTCAAGTAGCAGTTATTCCCATGTAAAAAGAATGTAAGGAGATAAAAAATGGCAAGCATTATATTCTGACTGCACCTTGTATTTTTAGTGGGTATATTACACACAGTTATTTCTCAGGAAATGAAGTCTTGAGAAATAATATAACACATTTGTACCCAACACATCTGCATATGGAGCCAGGTTAGTGTAGTCCACATAATGACTATGCTTCAGGCTGGGCAACTGAGGAATTATAATTTTATTTCTGGCAGAGGATAGAATGTCCAAATCAGCTCTGGGGCCCACCAGCTTCTGGTCACTTGATAATGGGGGCTCTTTCCCTGAGTGTCAATCACCTGGGACATGAAGCTGACCACTCACCTTCATCTAGGTAAAGAATAAATGGAGGTCTATCTCCATTCCCCTAGTTGCCTTGATGGCATGCATGGGACAGATTCACCCCTAAACATACTCCATAGACTTCTTGTTTTCTATCCCATGATTTACTTAAAATGTTATATCAGGTTGTGGCTGTGAGAACACAGAGTTTGGCTGCTGCCTGGATGAGAGGACTCCTGCCCGAGGTCCTGGTAAGGCTGGTTGTGGATGTGAGGCGTCTAAATATGGTTGCTGTCCAGATGGAGAAACAGAAGCTCAAGGAGAGAAATTTGAAGGATGTAAGGAAGTGCCAGCTGTGCCTGGAGGTGAGTTACTGGTACATATTATACATCTGAGATGTTACCAAGATGCATGGACTGGAAGGGATAGTAACACCATTTGCAATTCTTGTGTAATCTAATTCTCGAATATATAATAAAAATGCTATTTAATGTTGTATAGACAACTCTAATACCATGTTATTTATGGGTATTAATGTGCACTTTGATAATATGGAGCATTTGTTGACTGGGATTCCTCTCTCTGTCAGTCATACCGAAGAAAATTTTAGTATCATGAGTTGGCTCAGGTAGTAACACTTCTGACTTGTACAAAGGTTTGGAAAATGCGTGGTTTGATTTGCTTCGCTATGACACCACCTATCCTGCCTGACACATTTCATGGTTTTTCTTCTTCATTAGGCAATAACCACATCCTTCTGCTTCCTTTAGAATTCATTATTCACTGTTACCCAACCAGTCTGTGCTATATACTGACTGAATTTTTAAATAAACTACAAATTGATAAATAAATACATGTTCAGTATCAGAAGTACATGATGTGTAAAGATTTAACATGCAGTCAGTGCTTTCCAGGAGCACTTTCTTGAGGTGTAAAACTAAGGAGATCATGAAGCTGTCCCTTTCCTTCATCCCTGTAACATTAGAAATTACATGTTCTCAATGTATTTCCATGGGTTGATGCTAAGTGCAGAGATATTGTGGCAGGTTGAAGTCTCCTGGGTTATTTACACCATATTGAATGCTAAATTGTTATCAATGTTTCAGAGAAGCATGTTGCTTCTAACTCGGGGTCAGTCAGTCCAAGACTTTTTGACACTGTCTTGATCCTTTACCACACATTTTCTATGTCACACCAGGTTTAAAGATGTGAAAGCTTATGTTCTGAAACTAACCCTGGCTAGGCTACAATATGCCAGATAACAACATGACAAGTGTAACATTTTCCACAGATTATGTTGCAAAACACAAAAAATGTAATATTTAAACAAAGAGAATATAAAGTGGGGATTTCAGCACTGTTATGACAGTCATGACTTATGAATACTAAGTAACAAATACTTTAATGGGGGGAGTATGAAGTGGCAGTTAATACAACTGCAATGGCTGAAATAGAGAATTGTCATTTGGGTGAGGCAGTCACCTATTACCACGATATGGGGGGGGGGGGGGGCCAAAGACCATTAAAATTTTTTTTTTTCTTTTTCTTTTTAAAATAAATAAAAACACACAATCTATCTTTTTTAACAAACAAAAATATTAATTATA
>Ga0123355_10022719_pt1 | contig 10058 bp, 3 predicted proteins | sample TergutEmb28metaG_3_FD_89872 | JGI IMG/M metagenome (GOLD analysis project Ga0123355, IMG submission 89872) | Embiratermes neotenicus P1 segment gut microbial communities from Petit-Saut dam, French Guiana - Emb289 P1 | ecosystem: Host-associated > Arthropoda: Insects > Digestive system > Gut ...
ACACAGTATGTCACATCACACAGCCAGTCCCCTGTCTCCATTCACACAACACAGTATGTCACATCACACAGCCAGTCCCCTGTCTCCATTCACACAACACTGTATGTCACATCACACAGCCAGCCCCTGTCTCCATTCACACAACACTGTATGTCCCATCACACACACACACACATAATCACTCTGTAATCACAATCAGTATTACTGTAACCACACATTGTTGTCGTTGTTCCACCTATGGAACGCAGCGCCATGTTGCCATTATTAGGAAATATCTACACATTAATACCAAAATTACATATGAATGCAGCTGGATGTAGCGTAATGATCGTTGTAGCTTGCAGTATTGATGTTAACGTGACTTTAGCACAAACAATTGAAACCCATATGTTTGTTCTAATCCATTCCTGTGTCCTACTTGTCCTGAACTTTCACGTTAGAGGTAAAATTTGTTTGCCTTTTGGACATAATTACATGTACAAAACAGGAATTATCAGTTATGTCTTATCACCTTATTATTTGACATTATACAACAGCACAAACAGTACCTCCTTATGCCCGTTCTCGGCTGCTATTATGAAAGGCGCTCACCCATGTTTATTTAAAATTTTCACACAAGCCCCAGTTTTCAGCAACTCACGGTCAACAGCTTCATGGCTTTTGCACCTGCTACTTTTAAAAATTTTGAACATTTTTAATTGCAATAACCACACAGGCGAGGATTTTAATGAATTCTCGGAAAAGTCCACATGGCCACTATCAGCTGCTGCCAGTAGTGCTGTCAAATCACATTTCCTTGCAATATGAACAATATCACCATTACTCAGCAACTCTGTCAGGGCACTTCCAGGTGGACATTACTAGCTGTTTATCTCAGAGTTCTCTGACCATCATTATCTGTGCTATCGACATAGATGCCACGGTTCTGTTAGAGAGGTGTCAGAACATTATTTTCTGCACTAAACACAATCGACATGTTTCATCAACTCTTGGAAAACCTTCCTGTTCCTTTTTAGCTGCTGTTTTGAGAGGTGTCCCACCATCGTTAGTTTCATTATCAACATTAGTGTCATTTTGCAGCAGTTCTCAGCCAGTATCCAAGTGGCCATTTGATACTGAGCTGTAGAGTGAGTTCGACCATTTTTATCTGCACTTTCCAATTTTGTGTCATGTTTTAACAGCAATCAGTAAACATCCACATCGCCGTTTAAAGCTGCTTGTAGGGACGAGTTCAAAAACTATTCTTCGCACTTTCCTTAGCACCATATTTTAAGAGCTCTCGGACAACTTCCACGTGGCCGTTTAAAGCTGCCCTGTAGAGAGGAGTTCGACCATCACTATCTGCACTTTCCACCTTAGCTCCATGTTTTAACAGCTCTCGGACAACTTCCAACTGGCCGTTTAAAGCTGCACTGTGGAGAGGTGTTCGACCATCTTTATCTGCATTTTCCACTTCAGCGCCATGTTTTAACAGCTCTCGGACAACTTCCAAGTCGCCATTTAAAGCTGCGCAGTAGAGAGGAGTTCGACCGTCTTTCTTTGCAACTTCCACCTTGGCGCCATGTTTTAACAGCTCTCGGACAACTTCCACGTGGCCATTGAAAGCTGCACTGTAGAGAGGAGTTCGACCATCCTTATCTGCACTTTCCAACTTAGCGCCATGTTTTAACAGTTCCCGAAAAAATTCCACGTGGCCGTTTGATGCTGCTGCATTGAGAGATGTCCAGCCATATACATCTGCACTTTCCACTTGTGCACCATGTTTTAACAGCTCTCGGACAACTTCCAAGTGGCCTTTAAAAACTGCGCTGTAGAGAGTTGTACAGCCATAATTATTTGCACTTTCCACTTTAGCGCCATGTTTTAACAGCTCTCGGACAACTTCCAAGTGGCCGTTTAAAGCTGCGCTGTAGAGAGGAGTTCGACCATCTTTATCTGCATTTTCCAATTCAGCGCCATGTTTTAACAGCTCTCGGACAACTTCCACGTGACCGTTTAAAGCTGCGCTGTAGAGAGGTGTTCGACCATTTTCATCTGCAATTTCCAATTTAGTGCAATGTTCTAACAGCTCTCGGACAACTTCTACGTGGCCGTTTAAAGCTGCGTTGTGGAGAGGAGTTCGACCATCTTTATCTGCTCTTTCCACTTCTGCGCTATGTTTTAACAACTCTCGTACAACTTCCACGTGGCCGCTTAAAGCTCCGTTGTAGAGAGGATTTCGACCATCTATATCTGGAGTTTCAACTTTAGTGCCATGTTTTAACAGTTCTCGGATAACTTCCAGGTGACCGTTTAAAGCTCTGCTGTAGAGAGTTGGAAGGTCATTTTCATCTGCAATTTCCAATTTAGTGCAATGTTCTAACAGCTCTCGGACAACTTCCACGTGGCCGTTTAAAGCTGCGCTGTGGAGAGGAGTTCGACCATCTTTATCTGCTCTTTCCACTTGTGCGCTATGTATTAACAGCTTTCGGACAACTTCCACGTGGCCGTTTAAAGCTGCAATGTAGCGAGGAGTTCGATCATCTTTATCTGCTCTTTCCACTTGTGCGCTATATTTTAACAGCTCTCGGACAACTTCCACGTGGCCGTTTGAAGCTGCAATGTAGAGAGGAGTTCGATCATTTTTATCTGCTCTTTCCACTTGTGAGCTATGTTTTAACAGCTGTCGGACAACTTCCACATGGCCGTTCAAAGCTGCAATGTAGAGAGGAGTTCGACCATCTTTATCTGCTCTTTCCACTTGTGCGCCATGTTTTAACAGCTCTCGGACAACTTCCACGTGGCCGTTTAAAGCTGCGTTGTGGAGAGGAGTTCGACCATCATTCTTTGCAACTTCCACTTTAGCGCCATGTTTTAACAGCTCTCGGACAACTTCCACGTGGCCGTTCAAAACTGCGCTGTAGAGAGGAGTTCGGCCATCTTTATCTGCACTTTCCAACTTAGCGCCATGTTTTAACAGTTCTCGAACAAATTCCACGTGGCCGTTTGATGCTGCTGCATTGAGAGATGTCCAGCCATATACATCTGCATTTTCCACTTTAGCGCCATGTTTTAACAGCTCTCGGACAACTTCCAAGGGACCGTTTAAAGCTGCGCTGTAGAGAGGAGTTCGACCATCTTTATCTGCACTTTCCAATTTAGCGCCATGTTTTAACAGTTCTCGGACAACTTCCACGTGGCCATTTAAAGCTGCGCTGTGGAGAGGAGTTCGACCGTCTATATTTAAACTTTGAACTTGTGCACCATACTTTAACAGCTCTCGGACAACGTCCAGGTGGCCGTTTAAAGCTGCTGTGTATAGAGGTGTTCGGCCATTTTCATCTGCAATTTCCAATTTAGTGCAATGTTCTAACAGCTCTCGGACAACTTCTACGTGGCCGTTTAAAGTTGCGCTGTGGAGAGGAGTTCGACCATCATTCTTTGCAATTTCCACTTTAGCGCCATGTTTTAACAGGTGTCGGACAACTTCCACGTGGCCGTTTAAAGCTGCAATGTAGAGAGGAGTTCGACCATCTTTACTGCACTTTCCACTTTAACGCCATGTTTTAACAGATCTCGGACAACTTCCACGTGGCCGTTTAAAGCTGCGCAGTGGAGAGGATTTCGACCATCTTTATTTGCAATTTCCACTTTAGCGCCATGTTTTAACAGCTCTCGGACAACCTCCACGTGGCCGTTCAAAACTGCGCTGTAGAGAGGGGTTCGACCATCTTTATCTGCACTCTCCACTTTAGCGCCATTTTTTAACAGCTCTCGGACAACTTCCAAGTGGCCGTTTAAAGCTGCGTTGTAAAGAGGAGTTTTATCATCTTTATCTGCCCTTTCGACTTTAGCGCCATGTTTTAACAGCTCTAGAACAACTTCCAAGTGGCCGTTTAAAGCTGCCCTGTATAGATGAGTTCGACCATCTTTATCCGCACTTTCCACTTTAGCGCCATGTTTAAACAGCTCTCGGAAAACTTCCACGTGGACATTTAAAGCTGCGCTGTAGAGAGGAGTTCGACCATCTTTATCTGAACTTTGAACTTGTGCACCATGTTTTAACAGCTCTCGGACAACTTCCAGGTGGCCGTTTAAAGCTGCTGTGTATAGAGGAGTTCGGCCATCTTTATCGGAACTTTGAACTTGTGCACCATGTTTTAACAGCTCTCGGACAACTTCCAGGTGGCCGTTTAAAGCTGCTGTGTATAGAGGAGTTCGGCCATCTTTATCTGCACTTTCCACTTTAGCGCCGTGTTTAAACAGCTCTCGGACAACTTCCAAGTGGCCTTTTGAAGCTGCTCCGTAGAAAGGATTTCGGCCATGTCTATCCGCACTTTCCACTTTAGCGCCATGTTTTAACAGCTCTTGGACAACTTCTAAGTGGCCGTTTAAAGCTGCGCTGTAAAGAGGAGTTTTATCATCTTTATCTGCATTTTGGACTTTAGCGCCATGTTTTAACAGCTCTCGGACAACTTCCAAGTGGCCGTTTAAAGCTGCTCTGTATAGATGAGTTCGACCATCTTTATCTGAACTTTCCACTTTAGCGCCATGATTTAGCAGCTCTTGGACAACTTCCAAGTGGCCGTTTAAAGCTGCGCTGTAGAGTGGAGTTTTATCATCTCTGTCTGCACTTTCGGCTTTAGCGCCATGTTTTAACAGCTCTCGGACAACTTCCAAGTCTCCGTTTAAAGCTGCCCTGTATAGATGAGTTCGACCATCTATATCTAAACTTTCCACTTTAGCGCCATGATTAAGCAGCTCACGGACAACTTCCACGTGGCCGTTTAAAACTGCGCTGTAGAGAGGAGTTCGGCCATCTTTATCTGAAATTTGAACTTGTGCACCATGTTTTAACAGCTCTCGGACAACTTCCAGGTGGCCGTTTAAAGCTGCTGTATATAGAGGATTTCGACCATCTTTATCCGCACTTTCCACTTTAGCGCCATATTTAAACAGCTCTTGGAAAACTTCCACATGGCCATTTGAAGCTGCTCCGTATAGAGGATTTCGGCCATCTTTATCTGCACTTTCCACATTTGCGCCATGTTTAAACAGCTCTTGGACAATTTCCAAGTGGCCGTTTGAAGCCGCTGCATTGAAAGGTGTCCAGCCATTTTTGTTTGCACATTCCACTTTAGCACCATGTTTCAGCAACTCTCGGACAGCTTCCATGTGGCCATTTAAAGCTGCTACATAGAGAGGTGTCGAGCCATCCTTCTCTGTAATATCCACACTTCCACCATAATTCACGCTTCTTGGGACGAACTGATCCTCTTCTTTTAAAGCTGCTGTTCCGAGCGGTTTTAAACCATTTTCAATGCCCGTAACCACACTAGCACCATTTTTCGATACCTCACGTATAACTTCTTTTCCGCTTAATGCTGCAGAAAAAAAAGTTTTAAAACCATTCAAATAAATATCATCACTCAGTAAATTTCGAATAACTTCAACATGTCCATTTTCAGCCGCTATTATCAATGGTACCTTACCACTATTATTTGCTATATTTACATCAGCACCGCTCCTTAACAGTATTCGAGTTATTTCTGTTTGTCCGGACTTTGCAGCTACATGCAGTGGTGTGAAGCCATATTGGTTGGTTGTGTTTACGCTAATGCCACATTTTAATATTACATCTACAACATCCTGCTCTCCAGATTCTGATGCTTCATACAATTTACTCCTTAGATATTCTGTACCTTTAGGTCTTATTGTTGGGCTGTGATCCAGACACCCATCGACTACATCCCAGTGGCCCTTTCTTGCGGCAATTTCTATAGGCGTCATCCCGTCACAATCTGCTATATTCGTACAACTGCCGCCTGCTAGTAGAATTCGGGTAATGGACTTGTGACCTCTCGAAGCGGCACGCCACAGTGCAGTGCGTCCAAATGTGTCACCGTAGTCAAGAGCTGTCCCAGCTTTCACAAGTCGCTCCACCTGTTCAAAGTTTCCGTATTCAGCTGCAGTGTGTAGGGCACACCGATTATTCGATATTTCCAGAGATGATTCTTTTCTAGTTTTGATCACCCGTGTTGTGTGAGCTTGATTTTTTTGAATTGCTCTGTCCATTGACACTTCGCTATTCACTGCTTTCTGTAGGTGCTCCAAATTATCACATACTAAATCAGTCTGTGGGGCAATGTGAGAATTGGAACAGACTAACTTCCTTCCTTCAGCTCGATCTTTTAGCAGCTGTATGATTAGACAATAACCTTTTTCTGTAGCTTTGTCGAGGGCTGTTTTCCCCTCTATGTCCCTCACTCCAATTCCTGCTCCCTGTTCTATCAAAACTCTCACAATTTTCTCATGTCCCTCAGTCGCTGCCACTAGAAGCGGTGTTTCGTTATTAGCGTTCCGCATATCAATTGGTGCAAAACTGTCTGCAAGATGTTGAACAATATTCAGATATCCACCTTTTGCTGCAATATGAAGCGCTGTTGACCCTGATTCATTAGCAGCAGACAAGTTTACACCTTTCTCCACCAGGACTCTAGTAACTTCAAGATGACAATTACTAACAGCCACATGCAGTGCAGTATTTCCGTTGTTATCCTGCAAGTCCAGTATAGCACCATGCTCACAGACGTAATGAACAGCGGCCACTTGTCCAGATTTACACGCCGAATGCAACGGACCTTCCCCATTGTCAGCCTTCACGTTAATGTCGTCTCCCATGGCCACAAAACGCTGCAAAGTATCCAGAAATCCCAATCTTGCAGCCACTACCATGTGCATGCCCGATATTCCTGAACGTGCATTTTTCTCCAGCAGGAGGTGAGTTATTTCCAAGTTGCATTTTAGAATAGCAACATCTAGAGGTCTCATTCCATCATTACGTTTTGAGTTTATGTCAGATTGTTTTGCTACTAGGTATTTTACAATCCGGTTCCTCCCTTCACGCACAGCTTTGAGTAATGGTGTGTCTCCGTCAGAATTCTTCATTTCTAAGTTTGCATCCTGTTTCGAAAGGAACTCTAACATTTCAAGATTATCATTTTCTACAGCAAAGTGTGCGATGCTGTTTCCCTTTCCATCAGTATCCTCTACATTGCCACCGTGCTGCACAATGACCCGCACAGTGTCCTGGTGCTCGTTTATGGACGCTGCCAGAAGTGCCGTAATGCCGTCTTTATCTCTCAATGAGAAGTTGGCATTTTGTAGAAGGAGCAGTTCTACGATTTTTGTTTGTCCCAGGCAAGCAGCAATGTGGAGTGGCGTTTGGCCAGCAGAGTTCATTGCGTTTACTTCTGCTCCATGTTTCAGTAAACATTCCACTGTTGTGTAATGTCCCATTTCACAAGCAACATGCAGACACGTGTCACCACCAACAGATGCAGCATTAATATTGCAGCCGTTTTCGAAAAAATATGTTACTAAATAATCCCTTCCTTTTTCAGCGGCCAAGTGCAGTGGTGTTTCGTTTTCATAATTTAGACTATACAGTCCGTCTGTCTGTAACTCGACTAAGTATTTCACCATGCTCATGTGCCCATTTTCACTCGCCAAATGCAAGGCTGTGTTTCCGGTCTCCGTACGAGATGTTATACTTGCACCATACTGCAGCAGCAGGCTGACGATTTCCTTACGTCCCAGCTGAGACGCAACATGTATAGGTTTCTCATTCTCTCCTTTGTTCACTGGAGCCCCTAACCTTAATAAGAGAGCCGTCGTGTCCACGTGACCAGCCACAATGGCTGCTCTTAGTGCGCCGATTTGTGCTGTCTCACAGTTCGCTTCGCCTTTCATCAATAATTCAACGATGTCATTTTTAGCGCATCGAGCAGCCAGCGTAAGCGGATATTCTCCTCGTATATTGCAGATATTCTTGTCACTTCCGGCACTCATCAAGTAAGACACGATATTGGTGTTTCCTGCTGCGACACCGAGATGTAGCGGCGTGTTTCCATCTCTATCGGGGACGTTGAGGGAATTTCCTTCCTTTACGGTTCTGTCGGGATTCGAAACATTTTTCACTTCTCTCTCTTTCTGGACAGTTTCCTGACTTTCGACTAAGCATTTTATTATCTCGAGATTTCGGTTTTCAACCGCCACATGGAGCGGTGTTCTTCCAAATGTATCTTGAGGAAGAGTGCTTGCTCCTAGCTGAACTAATACCATTGTTGTTTCGGTTCGCTTTCTCTTAACAGCCACATGAAGTAACGTGCTTTTGTCCCCTGGAAGAGCCGCATTCACAGAGATTCCCTTATTTATTAAGTATTTCAGCAGATCATTATGGTCTTACTGAGCTGCTGTGCGAAGTGCACAAGTAATACAGTCCTCACCGTGTTGTGTGGTATCTTTGAGCACTTGTTCCCTGATGTCAGGACGTTTCTCCATCATCAAAGTCAACACCTTCCAGTCCTTCATTCTGGTGGCATAATCTACAGGGGACAGTCCCAGCAGGGTGTCTACAGTACTTACATCTGCTCCGTGTTCTAGAAGTAGCCTGATTGATTCAGTGCTGCAGCAGCTGATTGCTACGTGCAGGGGTGTTCTTTCTCCATAATCTTTCTCACTGATGGATTTCGTCTGCCGTAGCAGCTCTGTGACGTGATGCACATTTGAGTTTAGCACTGCCTGGTGTACTGTACATTTGTCAGCCAATATCCTATCCACCATACTTCTTACTGCACCAAACTCTGATTCCAGTAAGTGATCCCTCATGAAGATCTCGCTAGGCGAGAAGTTTTTGCATAACCTCTTGGCAACAAAATATTCGGCTAAAGTGCGGTGTTGGAAAACAGGCCGTTCTTCGATAACATCTAGTATTAAGCCCGTCTTCTCCTCGCCTTTTTCAATATTATTCAAGAAATCACTTGCAATGTTCGCTATGGTCTTGTCAGCGAGCTTCTCTAGTTGAGTTGTGGACAAGATTGCCACAAATGCAGCAGCCGTAAGATTATCTATGAATGTTTTGTGGAGCGCATTGTCATCAGTAAGAACATTCACGTTTGTCCGATCAGAAACCTTTTTCTCTGACAAGTAAATATCCCATTTTTTTTCGACGTAGCTATCATACAGCATGACAACATTTATATGGTCAGGTAACTCAACGGTTGCTGCTGTAGAATACTGCTGTAGATATTCTTCAAACATCTCAGCCAGCAACACACACTGCAGGGGTATTCCCATGAAATTGTTATCCCCTGCAGTTAGGTGTTTCTTTGAAAGTTCCACAACTCGTTGTGCTAAATGTTCTAAACCTTTTATATACGGAAATTTCTCTTTCCAGAACTTCACTAGGAAACATTTCTGATCTTTTTCTGTGAAGGGTGCCAACGAATATGAATGACATTGGAATTCTTGTGGTGGAAACCCCTTCATTGAATTTCGAAATGTTACCCAAATTTTCTGAATCTTCATTTTGGTCAGAAGTCGCAATATTTGTACAACTTGTTCAGAGTAAAGCGGAGTCACTTCGTCCACTCCATCAATTAGCACAGCCATATTCCCTGTGGAACTGCAAGTGTAGTCAAACAGACGTCTCTCCAAACATAAGCCATCAGTTTCCTTTACTTCAGCGGCTTTGGTTAAAAGTTTGATGACGTAATTTTCGTCACTACCCTTCTGTTTCAGCTCGTTCAATATCCGAGTATAGTTGTTAATATTGACCCTTACTATCCACATGCTGGGGTGACTCTTGCGGGTTTCCCTTGCAAGGTGAGTCAGAAGGGTCGATTTTCCCATTCCTGGCTCATCTGTGACTAAAATGACTCGATCCTCTACTTCGAACAATGTGCTGGGTGTCAAACCTGGGAAGGTTTCTCTATCAGACTCTTTCTCCCGATATGAACTGATATCCTGAAGCTCCTGCAGAATAACATTTTTTAATATAGGATTTGTTTCTTCTTGAACTGGAAATCGAGTTTTGATATCCTTGTTACACAGAAGTGTTCTATCAATGTAATACTGTACTGTGTCCTCAATGGGAATACCTATCGAAAGCTTCTCATTTCCAAGCAGGCGATATATTGAGTCAGAGCCCAATGCATTAAGCATGCCAACATCATAGTTTTTAACTATATCGCTGAGTTTTATTTCAGCACCTTGAAAATAAACTTTCTTCTCCAGAA
>Ga0123355_10022720_pt1 | contig 10058 bp, 4 predicted proteins | sample TergutEmb28metaG_3_FD_89872 | JGI IMG/M metagenome (GOLD analysis project Ga0123355, IMG submission 89872) | Embiratermes neotenicus P1 segment gut microbial communities from Petit-Saut dam, French Guiana - Emb289 P1 | ecosystem: Host-associated > Arthropoda: Insects > Digestive system > Gut ...
TACTACTACTACTACTACTACTACTACTACTACAACTACTACTACCACCACTATTAATAATATATATATTATTCTTATTAATGATTAATAAGAATTTTTTGTAAGTCCGGGTTTAAGTCGCATATTACGTAACCCGGAAACTGCATGTGTTACTGTATTTTTCCGCTTCCTGAGGTAACTGCGTTGTCTTAATTAAAGACGTTGTATTTAGCGATATGAATGTTCACATTTTGTAATTGGTCAGTAACTAAGTACTTTTCATCTGTAATAGTTAGGCTGTGTGAAATATTCCAAGCTATATAAATTCTGAAATGTCGGTTAATTCAGACTTCTAAAGGATTCCCTGGATAGGTGATCGGCCAGGCACAGTTTCTACTGAAACCCGGAGAACAGTGCAGGATAGAAGAACCTGTTTTCCACCCATGCCCTTAACGGGATGGGAACCCGCGTTTAGCGCATTCAGACACCGATTTATGTTGAACTTCGCGTTTTTTTTGTTTAAATTGTGGATTGTTGCTGTTTGGCTTACGGTGCAAGGGATGGTTGGGAAACGCTAATCCAGTGTCACTCATAAGACACGTCACAAGAGCGGAAATTTACATATATAGTGCAGCTAACTGCAAGACTCAGCCAGTGAATCGAAACAGCGGTTAACAAATACCGTTTCAGGAACATCGAATGCAAGTCTAGGTAACTGCAAATATTATCTATCCCTATACAAAAACTGGACGTGTGGTGTTAATGGAGCCAGCGAAGAGAATTAGTAAGAAAATCAGTTTAATGTACACTTTCGTCAAATCATTTCCTTTTACACGTAAGATTATTTTTTTCCCCCCATTCCTACTGACCAAGACCTGTTTGCATGTATTTGTCGTTTCTGGCAGAATTCTTCTGTTCTTATCAGGTAAATTCGAGAAAGAACCTAATGGACTATAGGATGACTAAGATTGAAATAAAATTGTATTCCTTGAAATTTTCGTTTTTCTTGTCCGTTTTCGCGCTTTTGTCATATTGGCCTCTACGAAGTGTGACAAATATTTGTCATGCATGGCAGTGTGGTAGGAAGTAATGTTTATATTGTCACAGTGACCTGAACGTGTTCAGGCCATTCAGAATAAGACCCCATGAAGGATATCTTTTGTTCGGGGCACCCATCAGTCGAGTTTGCGGTTTGTTTTAACAATCAAGTTTAGGTGGCCACTTTGTCGAAGGTTCTGTGCGGGAAGGCGCGGTGCTACGGTGGTAAACCCTTTGGTGGCCTTTTACAGTCAAAGCACCGAAGCATGTTGGAACAATGACCAACTGTTTCAGAGTAACAGATCCGTATGGGTACGGGATGATGCCTTTGATACGTAAAAAGCAGGTCAGCGCAGTTCATGTTTGTGGATACTTTGTTTCGGCTTCGAAAACGGACTTTTCGTACGGAAATATTGCTTTGGATCGTACTGGAAGTCTCAGGCACCACCATCACCAGTGCCTTTCTCAGTCATTCTGTCTGTCTGCTCTCTCTCTCTCTCACACACACAAGGTTGGGTTTCTCAAGTTCTTATTTTTTGGGCATACATACAAAACGCGATGCCAGTGAAACACTTCCTGCAGCCACTCAAAACGCAACTGCTGATTCATGTATTCATGTGAGCCAAGACGCGCCAACTCATTAGTGTAGTTACTTTCTTGCAAAGGCACGTGAGCTGTGTTGTTTAATTGGCTGGCCTCGCATATGTAAACTAGTTTTGGTTTTACATGTTCCGCACAGTAATCAGATATATAAATATTTTTAAAAAGTTTCGAGTAGTTCGCTGTACAGTCTATATAATCGCTGACCAGTCTGCACAGTACGTAATTCAGCACACGTGTCTTTCGTGCACATCATTCCACAGAACTATAAGTGTACTCCATGTACAACATTTTATCTTCCAACGTTTTGTACTCATCGATATTATACATTTGAAACTGGATTTTTTTACCAAACATTATATGACTTTTTAACTGTGGAATGATTTGGACACGTCACAAATTGTATTTGTATCCTTGCTCTCACCACCCTGAAGATGGCCACATGATTGGCCGAAACATGTCGGTTATTACTGTGTAATAAAGTTACATTCATACACCCAAATGTATGTGTTGGTCTTATTAAAGGGGCTGTTGAAAATGGCGCCGAGCAGTTACAATTGTCGTCTACAGATAGTTACGTTTCATATAATCTGCCGTATTCCCACCCACCATTATTTCGTAAGGATACCGAATGGAAGGAGATGAAGACAAATTTCTGCCCGCTGTTTTGTTGTTTGTGATGTGTGTACCGTACTTTTGCGTGATGTATTCGTCTGATTGTACCGTAGTTTGTTCAGCTTACCCGTGAATAAAATATGTGTTTATGTAGAAGTCGGGCAATAAATTATGCTGTCATTCTAAACAGTTCTCCACGAATGTTGTTGTGTATTTCCGAGTATCAAGTCGTGACAGTTGTGGTAAATTGTGTGGGTAATCTGATTTGGCAAAAATTGAAGACTATATTGCAGTTGCATTATGCGCTCATCGTTCTCATTGTAGAGGGTGGATCTTGCCACTTAGCCGCAGACACACAGGCATCCATTAAATATAGGCCGCTGCCGTGTATAAATTCCAACATCTTACTGTTAAAGTTATTATATATATATAAAATATATATTATATATATAAATCGTATATTGCTGTTGGAATCGCGTAATGTTACATGTAAGTGTAGAATGTTATTACCAGTTACAGTCTCGCTCAGGTTTTCACTTAGTTAATAGGGAGTCTTCTGCATTGTGCGGACAACATACTTGATGAATGGGACAGATAGTGAGAAGGATCAAAAATGTATATAGAGGTTTGAATGCGAAAAGTGCAAACGCAGATGAAATATAATGAAATTTGTTCATATAGACATCAGTGGTTCATTGTTCCTTTAATCTGAATTTTAATAGTGATGAATGAACTTGCCCAGGATGTAGTGTGCCAGAGCCATACCGGTCACATGACTGGGCTCTGGTTCCTGCCAAGCCCGGCCTTCAAGGCTGAATACTAATGAATGAATGAATGAATATACTCGTACAAACACCAGTTACCAATTTTGAGGTGCGACATCCCCGTTGTTTATTAAATCACAATGTACAAATTGAGTGTGAAGCAGTCTAAACATAGCTGTATTTGGTATCTATAGCTAGCGATGGTGGGTAGCTAGCGTCAACTACATGTTTCGGCCATCATGGTGGCCATCATCAGGTTGTACATACTCAAGCAGATAAACTGATACATGCAAATTCAATCAGCTTGATTTCGAGATCTCGAACACCTTAACATTCATTAATCTTACTGATTTTGGTTATGGCTAGCAATAATACTACGAGTATTTTGGAGGCGTGGAGTTCAGGCGAGCTAGTTGACTTGCAACGCACCAACATTAAAATTGCATTCCGCACTAATAACACTATTTAGAACCAACTAACACACATAAACCACAAAACAGATAAATACAATCTTGGGTCTACGAACTTACATGCCCTGACTGCAATAAAGCATATGTGGGTCAAACCGGTAGAAGCTTCTTAGTCCGGTACAGTGAGCACAAACAGGCATTTAGAAACAACAGCCACACTTCAAAATTTGACCAACGCCTTGTTGAACAAGCACACTCCTTTGGCACCATACATAACACGATGCAAGTCCTTCACTACCAAAAGAAAAATGCACACCTTAACAAGGTAGAACGTTACTATATCCACGCAGAATTTACTGCTAATAACCATTTAAATGACAGAACATCTTTCCCAATGCAATCTCCTAAAGACCCACCAGCAGTAATAAATACCCTCCCCCTTACCCCCCCTCCCTCCGATCGTTCACACGGTCATTGAACCTGCACACTCCCAACACTAGCGCGGCTTCCACCCCGGGCGCACAAGAGTCTCAAGAGAAAAGTACAACAGTGACACTGCATTAAGGCTGGTTTAAGAAGCCCCGCAAAAAGTTACGCCGTTCGCCTATATTCTACCATACACTGCAGCTTTTCTACAACCCGATTTGAGCAACACACTGGTTACCTACGGTGAATAGTGCGCAAAAGCCACAGCATACTCCGCACGTCATGAGCTACGGGACACCAACCTCCACGTCAGCTAAAGTTTCTACCTCCCACCAGTAAGTACCTGGCTACTATTCACCCTGTGAAGCTCATCATCACACGTACATCTCACCACCCTATAAGTTTCCATGCTGTACAGAATGGACATGATCCTCCGTGCCTCGTAGCACACACCCACCTGCCACTAGATTATGCCTGTCAAGAAGCCGACCAACACACAACGCACCAGTCTACTGCAAGTAACTAGCTCGCCTAAACTCCACTCCTCCAAAATACTCATAGTATTACTTACTACTAGTCATAACCAAAATCTGTAAGTTCAATGAATGTTAAGGTGTTCGAGATCTCGACATCAAGCTGATTGAATTTGCATATTGTTATCAGTTTATCCACTTTAGTATGTACAACCTGATGATGGCCACCATGATGGCCGAAACATGTGGTTGACGCTAGCTACCCACCATCACTAGCTATAGATACGAAATATAATTGTGTTTAGACTGCTTCACACTCACTTTGTTCATTGTGACCAGTTACCAACGTTAAAAATAATTTAAAGTTCTGATAGCATGCTGTAGTGTCCTATACATGTACGTTTTACGGTGTTAACGATGATATATACTTATGGTGACAAAGGAATGTCTTTTTTTCCTTTGTAATTGTTTCTCCGTGCAGATAGCTTACTTAAGCCGAAACATGTAGGAGAGTGTATACCATGAAACAATACAATATATGTTTGTTAAATGTAAGTGCATTAGTTGGAATTATGTAATAGGGAGCGGGGGTTTCTCATCGAGGTTTTACCATCACACCAAGACGCACCACACTCGGTAGAACTCCTCTAGACGAGTGATCAGCCCGACTCCAGAGACCTAAACCTGACAGCACACAACACTCGCTAGAGACATCCATGTGCCCTGCGGAATTCGTACTCGCAATCCCAGAAACCGAGCAGCCGCAGACCCACACCTTAGATCTCGCGGCCACTGGGATCGGCTGGGAGCGGGTTTAGTAGTTTTAAATCAACCAGGGATAGTGAAGACAGTTGTCAGTTCGTTATCAGCCAATACTGTCCATTTGCATTATGCAATGTACATTTTCTTCGTAAAAATGTTTTATTTATGATTAGAAAGTTGAACTTCTGGACCTCCCGCGTACAAGCGTGTATTGTTATCCATTACGCCACCGCGGTCTGTAGCCTGTGAGCTTTCCGCTGAATGCCGGGATGGTACTATTCGTCACTGGAATACATTGGCCGCTTGTTAAGTCTACATGTGCTATTGATACTAACGACTGTCAGCATCTGTACAGGCTTTGCTGCGAAGCTGTGGGGCGTTGTGAAACACGCGAAAAAAATGCCTGACAAAGTGTTGGGGAGGGGTAGAGAGAGGGGGGGAGAGCGCCCTACTCCTCTTCGTGTGACCTTGCCCAGGACGTTTGAGTTCACGAGGAATGTTTGTTGTTTCCGTGCCTAATATCTGTTGTTACCGTCCGCTTTTAATTGCCCCGGCTACAGGTTACTGAATTACACTGCTCCCTTCTGTTCACAGGAGATTTGTCTCCAGGGATTATTTGCGGAGAAGCGTCAAGCTGGCTGTAAAGCCACATACTATGATGTTTTGAATAATTAAACATGCTTTGCGGTTGCGTAGTTTATTTAATAATTTCTGTGGCATCAGCTTGAAGTAGGATTGCTAATTACAGTTGCGGGAATGCTGTTTGATCGTTGCAAAATGAATGCTGTTGTTTTTGCCGTACACACAGGTAAGGGCGGCCGGGATAGCTCAGTCAGTATTGCGACTTGCTGTGGATAGGACGGCCCGAGGATCGAATCCTGGTGTGGGCGAGAATTTCCGTGCCTGTCCAGGCCGGCCCCGAAGCCAACCCAGTCTGGTGTACAATGGGTACCGGGAGGGGCGGGGGGCGGGGAGGGGTTGAAGGGGGCGTAGTGCGGCCGTAGTGGGGTGCTGGCTACCAAACCCCCTTCTATCGCCGAAGTTGGGAATTGGTTGGAGCTAAAACTTTGCTTTCCGTCACCTGCATAGGCTTGTCATGCGGTGACCTTTACCTTTACCGTTATGCCTTTGAGGTCATTCGAACTTCTGCATGGGATATCCTTATCTGTCTTCCACTTACACCCGGAAAAATTTGTTAGAAAAGCCTCATCCAAAGGTAATTTGTCGAGCTGGCGACCAATTTATAGGCGATCTCCTGTTTTTATACGGCGGGAGAGATGTAAGCCCTAATGATGACGAGGGTCGTCACCCCCCTGCCCATTTCTGAAATGCTTATGTCTTCTGTGGATGAACAGTTAATGGTGTGAATAGCCATGGTTTTCTTCCACTGTGTAAATTTTGAATAGTACAATTTTGATTTAATCTAGATGTTTTTTTTAAATGTAAACCTGGTAATAGCTAAATGACCAGTTTATCGTCTTATCTTCGGGAGCCCACTCGGAGATTTGACTACGGGCCCTGGCTGGATACACTACCCTTCCGTAAAGTGTGAGACATTTGGTGCCTGAAATGTGCTGTACGAGCGATGAATCGGATAGGGTAGTTTTGGAGGAATTACAGTGTACTTTCCAGCAGGAAAACTTCAGGCGCAGGTCTTGTAATTCGATACCGCGGAATGGCCCTTTTCGGGGGGTTTCGAAGTTCGAATCTTATTTGAAAGTCCGACTCGTTATTACTGAGTGGTGCGCTGTTTGTAATGAACATTTCTTCGTCCGGTCAGCAGTTCCCTGTTTTTTTGGAACGCAATGGTTCGTCACCGTGTCTCGAAAAGCAAGTGTAGTTCATTGAGATTAATAGTCGTTTTTACCAACTTGATGCACAAATTCTTTATTTTAATACATTTACCACATTCCTCTACATGTTTCGAGCACTATTATGCTCATCTTCAGGAGGTCAGATTGTATTAGTACATCATCTGGTATCGTCACTCTCTTTAGGTGACTGTTCAGTACACAGGTTACGAGAGGACTCTTGTAACCTGTGTACTGAACAGTCACCTAAAGACAGTGACGATACCAGATGCTGTACTAATACAATTTGACCTCCTGAAGATGAGCATAATTGTGCTCGAAACATGTAGAGGAATATACTAAAATGTATTAAAATAAAGCATTTGTGCATCAAATTGGTAAAAAAGACTATCATTATATTTGGGTGCACGGTCAACAAAATGTAAAAATTCGTGGAGATTGTCTTCTGGGATGCAACCCAATGCAATCTGGTAGAAATTTACCGAAGTGTAGATGACATTCCTTTATCTTAAGAGTGTAACTGAAAACCGAAGCTGCAGGTTTCTTAGAAATATTGGTAAATTTGTAACAGACTGCACTGCTTCGTATCTAGGAAGACTGTAATCTTTATTGTCGCTTCAGTGAGTACTCAGCACGCCGCGCAATTCAGTGCATGTCACACTTGACGGCTTATCGCTGTAGATTATTTTTCAGTTATCATTCTACAGCGTGATGCAAGCCTCCATGCGTGGGGTATGGTATCTGCTTTCCCCGTTGGATAGATCGGCAGTTTCCAGGTCATGGATTGGTCGCTGCTATCCAGTGGATTGGCCACCGAAGTCTTCAGACTGCGTGCAAACCTCGGAGGCGACTTGATTTCTACTTGTGGGGTCATTTGAAGGGCATGGTGTACCAGGTGCAAATACAAAATGTGGACCATCTAAAAGAACGCATTAGTGAAGCATGTGTGCGCATAAACACCAGATGGCGTTAAAGTGAACCGGTCACGAGTGGGACAGACGCATCCGTATGTGCTGTCAATATAATGGTGCCCATAGAGCACGTTGCGTAAATAAAGAGACAATTTCCACTCATGTATGGATACTTTTGTATCACCCTGTATCATATTATAATCTGTGCAAAGTGGGCTGTTCTCTTCAGGTTACGCAACCGAAATAGTGTGCGCGTAGAACATTACATTTCGTGTTCGCCCGGTTTTTGATGCATCTCTGCCTCTCACCACCCTAGGTTTAATCTTCGGAAAAATATTAGTTTTGAGAATATATATCCCCCCCATCTCAAGGTTGGGGTCAATTGACGTTCTGTTGCAGCCTTTTATGTAGTATTGTTAAAGAACATGAAATTGAACGCCGACAGATTTTCGTTTTTGGCCTTGCGATTGCCGATGCCACTTCCACGGAGCGCTGCCAGATGCTCCTGTGTCAGAATTAATTATGTATCGGAACGTGCTAGAGGACACCATGTGTAGTAGCTCAATAAGGCGCTTCAGTGTGATTTAATTTAACGAAATTATTGTGTTCTTCAGCATTTGGTTATTAAACTAGTGCTGACATGATTGGTAGCAGTTATAACAGACCGACAATTACCAACATGTTTCATGCTCACTTCCGATCGTACTGGAAGTACAGTTCCTAGGCACAAATCGGTTTAATGATTTGAGTCTGAGCGCACAGCTTTTCCATGCCGGCTTCTGTCCATGTAAGCTATATCTGCTGCTGCTGTTGCAAGTGTGGCCAATGTGGAGAACCCGAAGGAAAAGACGATACAGAAGGGCCAGCTGTTGTAACAACAACAGGCCTAATTAAACTCATTTGTTGTTTATTAGCGTTCTGACTCAACAGCCAAAATAATAGAACGGTGAACAAGAGGGAAGCGGGGGGGGGTTTGATAGAGAAGAAAAATTGTGACTACGTGCACGAATCGAATAGTAACAACAAAAACAATAATAATAATAATGATAATAATAAGACCAACAACCCAGAACTTACTGAGAGGGACTGCGAGAAACCACGATAAGTTAGAATAAACAGTCCCCAGTCCTCGATTCGAACGCGGGACCGTCTGCTTACCAAGGTTTGCGTACCAGCCCTGTTGGACCGTCGCTAAGTTGCACTATCCGTTGATAAATGTGGCCTTACAATTGTTCGAAATTACCTGGTTGCTTTTAAAAATATCGTGACCGGTTTCGTTTGTTGAAACCTATTTTAGAATTCAATAAATGGAGATGCTTACGTTTCTCTGCACTCGATTCGCCCGTTTACACGCCACTGGACTAATTTTTAGCAGTTAGGGCGCCACTTTAATTAAACATGGCAGTGGTGAAACAGGACTCGTTAACACTCCACTGGGTTCATACTCTTCAAATTCGTCGAGTATTGAAATTACGAAGGGACTGAAATTATATTAAAGCAAGCTCACGCATTTGTAAAGTTTATTTGTGTTTCATGATGGTAAAACGAAAGCAAATCGCGTAACTTTACCATGAGTGACAAAACGCGGAGAGTCGAATGTTTTTGTTCGATAAAATTAATTGAGTGAAAGAAGAATTGTAAATGTTGACATATCGGATATATCCATTACCATCTGGGTTTTCATAAACTAGTTTTTCAGTGAATACTTTGATTTCATTACCATGAATGCAGACTTAAACAGAGATTCAATTACAGTCGCTTTTTCTTTTAGTTCTGAAAGGGTTTGTTACCTTCGTATTCATATTGCATGCAAGAATTCTTTTCACAATACCACGTATGTAAGAGGATTTGATGCGTTCTGACTCATAATGGGGAAACTGGTGTCCCTCCGTCCGCGTGTTTCATCTGTGAAAGAACTGAATAGACGTCGATGCAATCTGGCGACCTTTCAGTCTCACACCGCGTTTCTAGTAGGCCTTTTATTAGACTGTTGTGAAGATGTTAGCGGCAAGTTCCTCTGAAGCGTCCCTAACTATTTCCAGTCTACCCGTCGTCATAAACCAGAGGACTTGTCTTAGTAATTGACCAACTTAATGCACAAATTCTTGTTTTACAATAAGTTTATTATATTCCTCTACATGTTTCTAGCATTTTTGTGCTCATCATCAGGAGGTCAAAACTGTATTATACAGCATCTGGTATCATCACACACTGTAGGTGGCCGTCCGGTGCACCTGTGCACCGGACGGCCACCTACAGTGTGTGATGA
>Ga0123355_10022721_pt1 | contig 10057 bp, 6 predicted proteins | sample TergutEmb28metaG_3_FD_89872 | JGI IMG/M metagenome (GOLD analysis project Ga0123355, IMG submission 89872) | Embiratermes neotenicus P1 segment gut microbial communities from Petit-Saut dam, French Guiana - Emb289 P1 | ecosystem: Host-associated > Arthropoda: Insects > Digestive system > Gut ...
AATGTACTCACGTAACGGCAGAAATTCGGGATTATGCTCGAATTCATCGCTTGCCATGATATCATAAGCATCTTGACGGGCAACTTCTAGAATTTTGTAATCCTCCACAAGGTGTGCCATTTTGAAGCTAGGCAACCCTGACTGCTTTGAGCCGAAGAAGTCGCCAGATCCACGGAGCTTGAGGTCTGCCTCAGCAATTTCAAAGCCGTCTGTCGAGGCGGCAATTACACCTAGTCGCTCTTTTGCTTCTGGATTTGTGGCATTTGATATTAAGATGCAGTATGCGTTTTCGCTCCCACGCCCAACTCGACCTCGTAGTTGATGGAGCTGGGATAGTCCGAAGCGGTTGGCATCGTAAATCAAGATGAGGTTGGCGTTAGGGATGTTGACCCCAACTTCAATAACCGTCGTGGAAATTAGAATTTGTATTTTATTTTGGACGAAGTCGAGCATGATTTCGTCCTTTTCGTTCTTTTCAAGCCGCCCATGCATCAGTCCAACAGTCGCGCTTGTCTTAAAAGATTCCTTCCACAACTCGTAAACCAAAGTGGCATTCCTTACGTCTTCAAGAACTTCGGATTCGTCGATAAGGGGGGTAATTATATACACTTGCTGCCCTCTATCGATAATAGTCTCTTTGATAAATTTCTGCGCATCAGCGAGGTTATTGTCATTTATAACGAAGGTTTGAATCGGCTTACGCCCAGAGGGGAGCTCTTTTATTTGCGAGACGTCCATATCACCGAAAGCTGAAATAGCCAAGGTGCGCGGTATGGGTGTAGCACTCATCATTAATATATCAATGGCATCTCCCTTTTGACGGAGTTTTTTTCTTTGCTCAACCCCAAAGCGGTGCTGTTCATCTACGATAGCAATACCTAATTCAGCGAAGACGACTTCATCCTGGATCAGCGAGTGTGTTCCGACTAAGAGATGGATATTACCAGCTGCTAAATCTTCGAGGATTTCTCTCCTTTTTTTACCTTTAATATTACTACTTAAAAATTCAATGCGGTAATCAGGCAGACATTCGAACATTTTTGTTAAAGATTCAAGGTGCTGTTTAGCGAGGATTTCTGTTGGTGCCATGATAGCTCCTTGATAGCCAGCTGTCATGGCATAAAGGATGGCAATTGAAGCAACGACTGTTTTTCCGCTGCCAACATCTCCTTGCAGGAGGCGATTCATGCGGGAGTTATCTTCGAGATCAGTTGTGATTTCTCCAAGAACGCGATTTTGCTCACTAGTTAATTCAAAGGGGAGGCTTTTGAGGAAAGTGTAGATTTGCTCTTCGTCAGCCTTTTTCGCGAAGCCTAATTTCGTGTATTTGATTTTCTTTTTTAGCATTTGGAGTTTAAGCTGGAATTTAAGTAATTCTTCGTACTTGATCCGGCGAGTGGCTTGTCTAGCTTGTTCGTTGTTTTCGGGAAAGTGGGCAAACTTGATCGCGTCAGCCGCTGAGATTAAACGATATTTTTCGGCTAGATGTCGTGGCAGGTCATCATTTATTTGGTTTTGAAATTGCTCGAAAGCAGCTCGGGTAATTTTTTGGATATTTTTGGCGTTTAACTCACCTGCTGTACGGTAGTTGGCAACGAGTGGATTATCGGTGTGGATTCCTAGCTTTAGTGTCGATGCGATGATAGTTTTGCGCCCGAAATCCCATTTCCCGGTAACGGTGACGGGGGCATCTTTGACGAGTTTATCCTTGAGGAAGGCACGATTAAAAATGATGACTTTTACGGTTTGATCGCTAGCAGTGATGGAAAACTGTGTTCGAGATTGCTTCGGGCGATAGAAGTTGTTAGTAGCGGGGGTGAGGATATGACCGATGATCGTGATTTTCTCTTCGTGCTTAGCGAGGTTTAGATCGATGACTTCGTAGGATTCGTAGCGTGAGGGGTAGTATTCCAGTAGATCACGGACGGTATGGATTTGATTGGCGGTTAGTTTTTCTAGTAGGGCAGGTCCGACGCCTTTGACAGATTGTACGGGGATTTCGTTTAGCGACATGGTGTAATGTCTCCTTTGATTTACAATTTGACTTTGTTAATTGGTGAGTAGGTGTATTGGTATATTATATCATTTATAACGAAAAAGCCAAAGTGCTGTAACACAATGGCTTTGATTAATTTATAAGTGACTAGATTTACTCTTCGAGGATATCCTCTATTTCTCCTAGAAGTGTGTCTCTCATTCCTTCAAAGGTTTCGATCATAATATCTCGCACTTCTTCCAAGTCTAAATCGTCATCATCAATATGTTGAATAACTAACCCTTGTACGCCTTCTACGTATGAAATAACATTATCAACTTGCCCACTTACATATTGTGAGACATTTAAGTCTTCTATCGTCGATCTAGCTCCAGAAATAAATCCACCAGTAGTTGCAGTGAAAAAGAGAGGGTCTTCGATATCGATATCTTCAAATTGCACAATCACATCGTCAATCCAACCAGCAAGCATTTCGTTATCAGCTGCTATTGCATCAATAATTTCGTTAGCAACTTCCTCTTCGTCAGAAGAGTCCTCTTCATCAGAAGTATCTTCTCCATCAGCAGTATCCTCTTCATCAGGAGTATCTTCCTCGTCAGGAGTATCTTCAGCTGCCGTTGCAGCATCGTAATCCCATGTGTAAGTAAATGTTAGCGTATCATCAGCATGCGCAAATGACCAGTTATCAAAATAGGATTCATCTAATTCTGTGATTTGATAATCTAACTCATTACCTTCAAGGTCAACGCTGATATCGACAATATCAAACAAATCATTCAAACTTTCTTCATTATCATCAAGCCAGTTGTTTAAGGCTAGTAAATCACTTCTATCAAGCTCTTCAAGTTGCTCGAGATAATTTTCTCCAATGTCACTATCACAGCCAATTAATAGGAAAATGGTTGAAACTAATAAGAATATAAATCCTTTTTTTACTCTCTTCATAACTAAAAACCCCTTTTCGCTTTTATTCGGTACTTTAACATTATACCGCAATTAGGCAAAAAAAGAAAGAAAAATTGACTATTAAATCCAAAAATCTACATTAAATCGCAAATTTTTGCAATTTCGAAAGACGATTGAGACGAAATCAAGCGTCTTTTTCTCACTCATAAATCATATACTTGAAACGATGATTTTATCCAAAAAGTTAGGTGGGAATTGGGCATGAAAAAACAGACGATGATACAAGCTACCTTTATCATGATAGCAGTCGGTTTCGTAACTAAAATACTAGGTGTAGTAAACAGAATAATCATTACTCGCTCTCTAGGCGAGACTGGGATAGGCGTTTACATGCTTATATCACCAACCATTATGCTTTTAGCAACGCTAGCAACAGTTGGCTTGCCTGTCGCAATACCAGCGCTCGTCTCACGTGGTGAAATTAAAGAGCGAAAAATCTTATCAGCATCACTTACTATCGCACTATCGCTTAGCACAATAATTACAATACTAATGTTTTTCCTCTCAGGTCTCATCTCCACATACCTACTCAAAGACCAACGTGTCGTTCTACCCCTTATGATGATAGGCCCACTACTATTTGTTGTCTCCTTTACATCAATATTAAAATCATACTTTCAAGGCAAAGAAAACATGACTCCAGGTGCAATCTCAACCTTAATTGAGCAAATCACCCGAATGGGGTTGAGCATCGTCTTTATTTCCTGGCTCCTGCCAAAAGGAATACCCTACGCAGTTGTCGGCTTAATGCTCGCATCAATTGCTGGTGAACTAGCCAGTGCAACCCTCCTAACCATCACCTTTATTCGCTTTAAAAAGAAAAATTATCCTAAAACCGATTTCAAACTACCCAAACTTGAGCCAGTCGTTTTTAAAGATGTCCTCGGCATCTCCCTCCCAACAACTGGCAGCCGCCTAGTCGGAACAATTACCCACTTCCTAGAACCAATTATCGTCGCCAGTATGCTATTTAGAATGGGCTATGCAAATGAGGTGAGCACTGAGATGTACGGTGCCGTCGCCGGATTTGCAATACCCCTCTTATTTATGCCCTCTTTCATTTCCAGCGCTGTCACAGGTGCAATAATACCAGCAATCAGCAAAGCATACAAAAATCGTGATTTGTCGACCATCCATAAAAGACTATCTACTGCGTTCAAAATCGCTTTTTTTACGAGCGGGTTTTATCTGACGCTAGTCATGGTCTTTCCCTATGAAATTATGAACCTATTATACAACTCTCACACTGGCGCAGAATTTTTAAAAGTTGCGGCACCAGTTTTTCTGCTACTTTATCTACAATCCCCATTAGTCGCAACATTACAAGCTATCGGTGAAGCGAAAGTCGCGATGCGGGCTAGTATTACGGCTTCTATTATTAAAATTAGCACCATGATTCTATTGATGCTTATTCCAGGATTAAATATTTGGGGCTTGGTTTATGCAATCTTGATCAATATTATTCTTGTGACAGGATGGTATTATTTGATCGTAGCTAGACGGATCGGGTACAAGATGCAATACTCGCGAATATTTAACGGTATTCTTGTTCTGGGGGTTATGTATATGTTAGGTCAGTATTTACGTGATGTTTTTGTGTTCGAACAGCAACTTTTCCAGATTGTAGTGATTGGTGGGGTTTTGTTTGCTGTTCATAGTCTGTTAATGTTTTTCGCAAGATTGATGCCGAAGTAGGTTCTAAATTTGACTTGTTGTTCATATGTTTGGTTATGGGGGAGCTTGTAGCTAAGATGGGGGAATTCTTGATGTTCTTGGCTACAGGCATTTAAATTATCATCTTAGAAAATTGGGGGTACTTTTTTATGACAGATAAACTAGTAAAATCAGTAATAACAGGTATCGTTTTCGCATTGGTGTGCAGCTTATTCATTTCTTTAATCGTATCATCGTTGATGTTTTTTGAAATAATAGGTGCAACATTCGCAGCAAAAATTTTATATGGTGCCTTTATTATCATATTGTTCATTACATCATTTGTGGTAGCGCGAAAAATAGGTTCACGCGGGATCTATATTGGCTTAGTAATTGCTGGCTGTGTGATTGTGCTTGGTGCTTTGTATCGTTTTATCGGGATTGAAGTGGGAGTTGGATTGCCATTTTTGATTCGCAGTTTAGTAACGGTGCTAGTTGCAACGGTTGGTGCTGTAGCGGGAGTTAATACATCTTCCACCTAACGGCCTTTGGAAAGCCCAAAAATTGATTATTTTTGATGAGAACCGTCTCTTTTGAAGCCGAGTTTTTGTCTTGGAAGCCGGAAGTTCAGTGAAAACCATATATTCAAAGTTTGGTGAAAGCGACATATTCAAAGTTTGGTAAAAGCGACATATTCAAAGTTCGGTGAAAGCGACATATTCAAAGCTCAGTGAAAGCGATGTTGTGCTTTTACTGAGCTTTTGTCATTGTTTATTGGTTTTAAGGATAGAGTTTAGTACTACTATAGAACTTCAAAAATGGCAATTAGTATAAGAATGATACCGCTCACCCAGGATAAATCCCAATTGGTTCTTTGAGCTATTTTATTGCCAAGGTAGGCGCCAAACATAATGGCAATTGTATCGCTAATCCGTGAAAGACCAAGGATTAAGAAAGGATTAATCATTGTAATTCCGATTCCGATTCCGACGCTTAATCCATCCAGACCAATGGCGATTGCTAAAGGCAGTGCCTCTTTAGGAGTTAGTTCTTTAGATTGATCAACATCAGCTTCTTCGGGGTCGGTATAAACTTTAAGTATGAAGCTTAAGTTGAAAAGTGAGAATTTGAAGTCTTTGTTGATACCATTATATTTTCTGATTAAGCGCTTTACAGTGCTATCAAAGATTTTTGTAATACCTAAGCCGAATAAAATAGTAAAAGCTATCCAGCCCGCGATGTCAGCTGACAAAAAACTGTTAATGATAGTACCTAAAAATAAGCCAATTGCTAACAACGCAACGCAAACCGCGTTAATAACAAGTACTGACTTAAAAGGGATTTTGATTTTGCTGGCTCCATAACTAAAGCTGCAAACAAATGCATCTATTCCAAGTGCCATCACTAGCATCCAAGCTTGGAATAATAGGATTATCATATTCATATAAATCAACCTCACCTAAGTTTATGATAGAGCCTAATTACTATCGTTAGTTTCTTCTTTATTATATTCCAGTTTAGTTAGTGCCGACACTAACTAGTGCTTAGTAAAGCATTAACAGTCGTGGCTACTAGCGAAAATATACATTTTCCTTGCAAAATCAGGTTTTCTGTATACTTTGCGCCTGCTAGCAGTTGGGTGTCGTTCATCTATTCAGCAAGACCACCACATCCCCCCCCTTTTCTGCTAAATTCCAGCATTGCAAGTGCCTAGCAAGTGCTATCGTCGGCAAAAGTATACATTTTTCACTTAAAATCACGGTTTTCTGTATACTTTGCGCTTGCTAGCAGTTGGGTGTCGTTCATCTATTTAACGTGACCCCCACATTCCCACCCTTTTCTGCTAAATTCCAGCATTGCAAGTGCCTAGCAAGTAGCATCGTTGGAAAAAGTATACATTTTACCTGCAATATAACGATTTCCTGTATACTTTTTATTTCAGGGAGCTTATATATGCTTAAGAAAACTTAATAATTGTGGTGAGGCTGTTTTTTAGTACGCTTACAAATTGAAAGTTTTTTCAAAATCCTGTATAATTTCAACGTTACAAAACATTTTAATAGAGACACACACAAAAAGAGGGTAAATCATGAAGATAAAAAATATCGCAATTATTGCACATGTTGACCATGGGAAGACCACATTGGTAGATGCTCTACTTTCACAGTCGGGTCTTTTTCGTGCAAATGAAGAAACTGAAACTAGGATGATGGATTCCAATGATATTGAAAGAGAGCGTGGCATTACTATTCTCGCAAAAAATACAGCCATTGATTACAAAGATTACCGTATTAATATATTAGATACACCAGGGCATGCTGATTTTGGTGGTGAAGTTGAGCGTATTATGAATATGGTAGATGGCGTCTTGCTAGTTGTTGATGCTTATGAAGGTACAATGCCACAGACACGGTTTGTTCTTAAAAAAGCTTTGGAACAAAAATTGACTCCCATTGTAGTCGTGAATAAAATTGACCGGCAGGTGGCTCGACCAGAGGAAGTAGTTGATGAAGTTTTGGAACTTTTTATTGACCTTGGTGCAGAAGAGGATCAGCTAGACTTTCCAGTGATCTATGCTTCAGCATTGAATCAGACAGCGAGTATGAGTGATAAACTTGAAGAACAAGAAGATAACATGTCAGCTGTTTTTGAGACTATTCTAACCGAGATTCCGTCACCGGAAATGGATTCCACCGGAACATTACAATTCCAACCAGCTTTATTAGATTATAATGATTATGTTGGTCGAATTGGAATTGGAAGAGTATCTCGCGGAATTATACGAGCAGGTGAGCAAGTTTCAATATGTCGACTTGATGGCTCTGTTAAACAGTTTAGAATTACCAAACTTTTCGGTTTCTTAGGTCTTGACCGGGTTGAAATTGAATCGGCAGTTGCCGGTGATATCGTAGCTGTCTCTGGACTTGCCAACATCAATGTTGGGGAAACGATTTGTAATGTTGGAGAAGAAGATCCATTAGCGCCTTTACATATAGACGAACCAACTTTAAAAATGACATTTTCTACTAATTCATCACCTTTTGTAGGGCAAGAAGGAAAGCTTGTTACGGCATCTAAAATTGACGAACGATTAAACCGTGAAATTCAACGTGATGTATCATTATTGGTAGAACGTGTTGGAACAAAAGAAGAATGGGTTGTATCAGGTCGTGGTGAACTACATCTAGGTATTTTGCTCGAAAATATGCGTCGTGAAGGTTTTGAGCTAGAAGTTTCTATGCCAGAAGTGATTATTAAAGAAGTTGATGGCGAACTTTGTGAACCTTATGAAGATGTTCAGATTGAAGTTCCTGAAGAGTCGAGTGGTGCCGTTATTGAAGCATTAGGTAATAGAAAAGGGCAAATGCAAAATATGATTCACAACGAGTCGAATCAGATCCGACTGCTTTATATTGCACCATCCCGCGCACTAATTGGATTTATGACAGAATTTTTAACATTGACAAAAGGGTATGGAATTTTAAATCATACATTTTTAGATTATCGACCTGTGGAGACTGGAAGTGTAGGGGAACGTAAAAATGGTGCTCTTGTATCAATGGAAAATGGAAAAGCGACCAGTTATAGTTTAACAGCTTTGGACGATCGCGGCACGATGTTTATTGAGGTCGGAACATCTGTCTATGAGGGAATGATTATTGGTGAAAATAATAAAGAACAGGATTTGGCAGTAAATGTTTCAAAGTCAAAGCAATTAACTAATCACCGCTCGGTTGGCAAAGATAATACTGTTGTTTTAAAGCGTCCTCGTCAAATTACATTGGAGTATGCTCTTGAATACATTGGTAAAGATGAGTTGGTAGAAATTACGCCATTGTCAATTCGTTTGCGAAAGAAGATCCTGGATACCAATGCCCGTAAGAAGTATGACAAATATGAGAAGAATGCAAAGCCAGAAGCTTATAAAAACGACCTCCTCTAATCATGAGAAAGTCGTTAATTATGAGAAAGTCGTAAATTATAGAGAAAAGTCGTATAAAATAAGAATTAACAGGCTAATTGATAAAGTCGTGAACATCTTCTTCCTGCCTTAAAATCCGAAGTCCACCTAGAGCCAGTGCCTCCATTTCATACTCACCTGGCATTACGATGATAGGTGCAATAAAGGAAATATAGCTCTTTATATCGGAGACTAGCGATTCATTATACGCTAAGCCACCTGTTAAAATGATGGCGTCACAACTACCTTTTAAAACTGGGGCTAGCAACCCAATTCCTTTAGCAACTTGATAAGCTTGCGCTTTCATCATTTGGATAGCTTGCGCATCGCCTGCTTCCATTCGCTTACTAATTTCACGTCCATCAGAGGTTCCCAGCAAATCTCGCAAGCCTCCCATGCCGCGAATCTTTTTTTGCATTTCTTTTTTCGTATATTTACCACTATAGCAAAGCTCAATTAAATCTAGAGCTGGTAATCCGCCTGCACGTTCTGGCGAGAAAGGTCCATTATCGTCGGAAAGGGAGTCAACAATCTTACCTTTTTCGTGGACACCGACGGTGATCCCACCTCCTAAGTGAGCAACAATTAAGTTCAATTCATCATAACGCTTCCCTAATGATTGGCTATAGCGAAGTGCTGCTCGACGGCTATTTAAAACATGGTAAAATCCTTTGCGCTCAATCTCTTTCAAACCAGTTATTTTAGCAATCTCCGGTAAGTCGCCAGAAGATTCAGCATCATAGATATAGGCACCGATTCCAGCTACCTTTGCTACTTCATTAGCTAACACAGCACCAAGATTGGATGCATGAGAAGGAATTTCTTGATTCATAATCATCTTTAACATCTGGTCGTTTACTTTATAGCCCCCTGTTTTAATCGGTGGGAATAATCCTCCACGCCCCATAACAATCGCTAAATCTTCTGGATTAATTTCGTGTTTTTCAAGGGCTTCAAGGACAACAGCTTTTCGCATTGGGATTTGATCTAATAAACCATCAAAGGCTTCGATAACTTCTTGTGGGTGGTTCAGGCTCTCCTTAAATATTTCTGTCTCATTTTTAAAAAGGGCGATTTTAGTTGAAGTTGAGCCCGGATTGATTGTTAGTATTAAGTATTCCATAAAATTCCTCCTTATTGTTTGAACTAATGCAAGGCCTCGTAAGGTCAACTTGCGGGGTTTTTTACTAGCTTACGACCAATAGCAAAGTTTGTGTTGTTTTAATTACTTTGTACTACTCATCATCGTTTTGCACTAGCTTACGACCAATAGCAAAGGCTTGCTTATTTAATTCGACAAAGGCGGGTTTAACTTCTCGAGCAATAATTTGATCCCAATCAATATTACCAAGATCCATCATTTCCACGGTAGCTCCGAGCAGGATGATATTCAATACTTTTGCATTTCCAAGCTTTATCGCTTCATCATAAGCTTTAATTTGTGTAACATCTACCTTTCCTTCAAGTTCATCCATGATAGT